>Ga0315316_10001787_pt1 | contig 15284 bp, 23 predicted proteins | sample M160m3416metaG_FD_203702 | JGI IMG/M metagenome (GOLD analysis project Ga0315316, IMG submission 203702) | Ammonia-oxidizing marine archaeal communities from Monterey Bay, California, United States - M1 60m 3416 | ecosystem: Environmental > Aquatic > Marine > Intertidal zone | place: USA...
ATGCAATTATAAAGAAACAAATACATTAGGAGTATATTATGGCAAAAAGACGTGACCCTAACTCGGCACACTATATAGACAACAAGGAGTTCCTTGTAAAGATTAGTGCTTACCGAGAGGAAAGAATTGAAGCAGAAGAGAGTGGAGATGAAAGACCACAAGTAACAAATTATATAGGCGAGTGCTTTGTTAAAATAGCAAATCATTTAGCATATAAATCTAACTTTGTAAACTATACATTTAGAGATGAAATGATTTTAGATGGTATTGAAAACTGTCTTACATATATGGATAACTTTGATCCAGCAAAATCTAAAAATCCTTTTGCATACTTTACACAAATCACATACTACGCTTTCATTAGGCGTATCCAAAAAGAAAAAAGACAAATGGAAACTAAGTTCAAATATATTAAGAGCTTAGATATAGATCAAATCTTAGAACAAAGCGCAGACGGAAGTGAACACTCTAATGATTACCTAAGTTATATGAGAGGCATGATTGAGCAAGCAGAGGCAGATAATGCTAAAGCTGACGCAGCTAACGCAGGTAAAAAGATGCCTAAGCGTAGACCTAAATACTTAGATGAAAAAATTAAGGCAGAGGAAGCAGCAGCTAAGGCAGAGGAAGATGCGAAAAGCTAGTAAAGATATAAAAGGATTTTATGAGTGGGACTTTACAGACATTGTTGCTGAACTTCCTGACAAAGGTAAACTTATAGAAATAGGTTCTTATGTAGGCAAGTCTGCGGTATCTTGGGCTGAAGCATTTGAAAAGGCAGGTAAGGATTATACTATACATTGTGTTGAAGTATTTGTAGGTATAGGTAATACAGGTAGAGCTTCAGTAATGAATGAAGAATTAAAAACATTTCTGGATAGTTTAATGTGTACTGCTGAAGAACAAGAACAACAGTTTATAGAGAATACAAAGGGCTGGAATATAACATACGAAAAGAAACACTTTACAGAAGATTTTGAATTGGCAGAGGAGTATACAGTACTATGGTATGATGCTAATCATTCAGAACAATCTGTAACAACAGCAATTAATTATTGGCAGGACAAAGTACAAACAATGGTTATTGATTGTTATGATACGGTTCATCCAGAGACTATGACAGCAATAGATACATCTGGTTTAAACTTTAAACTATTTGAATTTAACAAGGGAACAAAGGGGATAGCATTATTTGGTTGAAAAGGTCAACCAAAAGCGCTAAGAGTAGGTTGATTCTTACTTCACCCTTATATATAATATCATATTATGAAACTGAGATACAGCGAAGCATTTTATAGCATACAAGGCGAAGGTAGATTTGTAGGAGTACCTAGTGTATTCTTAAGAGTCTTTGGCTGTAACTTTGAATGCGCTGGTTTCGGACAAGAGCGTGGCAAGTATATTGCTACAGACCAAATGCCTTATATGACAGATCCTAAAGGCGATAAAAATCACCCAGAAGCTTATAAAGATATTTCAGAACTGCCTGTCACGCCTGTAGGTTGTGATAGTTCTGCTTCTTGGGCTATGAAATATAAACATTTACAAATGACTAAGACTGTTGATGAGGTATATGAACACATTATAAGTCTTTTACCTAATGGAAGATTTGATGAGAAGAATGATATACATTTGGTTATTACAGGTGGAGAACCTTTACTCGGTTGGCAAAGAGTATGGCCTGAATTAATTAAAATGTGTATGGAAGTAGGTTTGACTAATGTAACATTTGAAACTAATGGAACACAATTAATTAAACCTGAACTAGCAAACTTCTTTAATGAAAATTATAAGGGTATACATGTAACTTGGAGTACATCTCCTAAGTTAAGTCTTAGTGGTGAGAAGAATGAAGATGCTTTAATACCTGACGCACTTGTTACAATGAACCAGGTTGTTAATTCTCACTTGTATAATAAATTTGTCGTTAGAGACATAACAGACTTCGAAGAAGTTGATAAGTTTTATCTAACTTATCAGAAAAGTGGCGTACAAATAGATGCTGTTTACTGTATGCCAGAAGGCGCTACACTAGAACAACAAACACTAACTGCTAAAGGCGTAGCAGAGGCTTGTATGAAAACAGGATACAAGTTTAGCCCTCGATTACATATCGATTTATTTGGCAACGCTTGGGGTACATGATGAAATGGAAACAAATTAAAGAAACATTATGGGGACAAAATCCTCAGCAAGAAATTGATACTTGGAAAGATCCAGATCCAGATGATGTAACAATAGATAATGCTTACAAAACAAGATGGATTTGGTACCATACAATCCTAGCAGTAGAATTATTTCTAGTAGTTATTATTCAACTGTTAATACTATTTTTATTGGCGGTAAAACTATGACAGGTGACGCAACAAAACTTTATATATCGTGGGAAGATGTTAATGAATTAGTCTTTAAATTATTTAAAGAGTTAGGAAAACAAGATATAGACAAAGTGGTAGGCATATCAAGAGGTGGATTAATACCTGGTGTTATGCTTTCACATTGGCTAGGCGCTGGCTTTGAACCACTTGAATGGCAAACTAGAGATGGTGAGTTTCAAGATAAGATTAAAGCTAACGGATTCAACAAAAATTTAAAGGGCACTATTTTTGTTGATGATATATGTGATAGTGCCTTAACAATAAAACAGATCAAGGAAATTATTCCAAACAGCAGGTGGGCTGTATTACACCAAAAAGCAGACATAGAGCTTGACTTTGTAGGCGAAAGACTGCATAATAACGACAAAAGATGGATAGTTTACCCTTGGGAAACATAATCTCATACAGGAGACAAAATGATTAGTGAAGAGATAAAAGCTAGGTTACTAGAAACAGGACAAAGATTCCATGCGTCTGATAATATATCAGATGTTCTAGAGCCAGGCGATAAAGATAAATTGATTGATGAATTGGCTGGCAAGTTCCATGATGTTCTAAAGTCATTAGTAATAGATGTAGAAGGCGACCCTAACAGTATAGACACTGGTAGGCGTATGGCAAAAATGTATATAAACGAAATTATGTCAGGTAGATATAATAAAATGCCAGACCCTAACAGTTTTCCTAACTATGTAGAAGATGGTTATGAAGGTATGTTGGTTGTGAGAAGTGAATTGAAAAGTGTATGTTCTCATCATCACCAAGCAGTTCGAGGCACAGCATACATAGGACTTATTGCAGGAGATAAACTATTAGGTCTAAGTAAGTACACAAGGATTGCACAATGGTGTGCTATGCGTGGTACATTACAAGAAGAACTTAATGTTATGATCGCTAATAAGATACAAGAACATACAGGCGCTGAACATGTAGGTGTTTATGTACAAGCAACGCATGGTTGTTGTGAGAACAGAGGCATTAAGGCACATAGTTCCTTAACACAGACAACTGTATTAAGAGGCGGATTTAAAAATTCAGACTTGAAGAAAGAATTTTTCGATAACATTAAATTACAACAAGAGTTTGCACCAAGATAATGAATATTAATGGTAAACATGTAGTCGTTGATTTAGAAACACTTAGTACACATGCAGATGCATGTATTGTTTCTATTGGTGCAGTGCTTATTGACAACTTAGAAATCTCAGATACATTTTATATTAATGTTGATGGTAGAACTTGTAAAGAAGCAGGACTACATATAGAACCTGATACAATAAAATGGTGGGGCGAACAAAGTAAAGAGGCACAAGAAGCTTGGCAAAAGAATCCTGTTCCATTACAAGAAGCAATTGATAAATTTACATTATGGTATGGCAAAGAGTCTATTCCTATTTGGGGGTACGGTGCTAACTTTGATGTAGTAATATTAGAGAGTGCTTATAGAGCCTTGAACATGCCTTTCCCTTGGAAGTTCTGGGACATCTCTTGTTTAAGAACAATAATGAATGTCTTAGATAAAAGATTACCTAAGGCAAACAATCACAATGCGTTAGATGATGCTACGGCAGAGGCGAAAGTATTAATTGAGATATTAAAATCATGAGTAGAAAATTAGATTATGTAGTTTCAGGCACAAGTTATATGAGGTTTAGTAACCCAGGTATAGCTAAAGACGAAACGAATTCAAGCATTATTAATGTGCTTATAGACAAGCTGGTAACAGATGTTCACAGTCATAAATTTAGTATGTTATATAACGGACATACAGAGTCCAGCTTTGGAGATAGATTTACAGCATATAAGGATCATGTACATGAGATACATGCAGACTCAGGTGGACTACAAATTGTTACTCAAGGTATGACTATTACAGATGAATTAAAAGATAAAGTATATGAGAACCAGGCAAAGTGGGCTGATGTAGGTATGTGCTTTGATGAGATACCTGTAGTCCTTACAGGAGATAGATCAGATAGAAACGATACAAAAGCTAGGTTCTTTGACTTTGAAAATTATGAAGAACTAGCTCGTAAGACAGGTAGAAATGTTAAACGACAATTAGAAATATTTGAAAAGAATGATAGTAAGTGTAAACCTTATATTATCCTACAAGGTAATTGTGTTGATACATATCTTAGATGGTATGAACTTCTAATGGAGGAAGTACCTGCAGAATGGCATGATAGAATTGGTGGTGTAGCAATGGGAGCAGCAGCTCTAGGCACAGGTCCACTTGAAGATGTTAAACGAGCCTTTATTGCTAGTGAGATTGCTAAGGTATGGCCACAAGAAACTATGCACCTACATGTATTAGGAGTAGGTAGTATTAGGCGTATGATTCCTTATCTAGTCTTTTGTCAGAACGGTTTGTATGACAATGTAGAAATATCTTATGACTCTACTACACATAGCAGGGCGGTTGAGACAGGTTTATACTACATGGGACAAGGCACAACTAAGTTCAGTAGAAAAATGTCTAATTTGTATCGAGAAATGTACGATAATGTGCAGGAAACGATCCAATTAGGCGTAGAATTAGACGAATTTCACACCATTATGAACACACCTAGCATGAAGGCAAAAGAGAAATATGGCAATTTAAACAAATGGATCTATGTTAGAACAGCATTTATCCTTATGTCCATTAGAAACTTTATGGGGCATCTAGAACAGATGATGAATGACAAAGAAACCTTATTGAAGTTTACGGGTAAGATGAAACTTGACGGACAGTTCAGGAACCTCTATAATGTAACTAATCGTGAGCAGTTTGATGCTTGGGAAAATAACCAGTACTTAGGTGGTAGTATGAAATCAATGGCAGTAGGCACAGAAGCACCTAGTAGTTTAGAGGACTTATTTGAATGAATATATTTTTACTTAATGAAAATCCATTGTTGTGTGCAGAACAACATTGTGATAAACATGTTGTTAAAATGGTAATTGAATATGCACAGCTTATGTCTACAGCACATAGGTACTTAGACGGAGAATTATATGGAGAGCTTACAGACAAAGGTAGAAAAATTAAAAGGTGGCGACATCCAAACTCTAACATGGAGTCTACTTTATACAAGGCCAGTCATGTCAACCATCCAGATGGTTTGTGGGTTAGAAATAGTAATGCCAATTACGATTATCTATATGATCTATGGTTTAAATTATGTAAAGAATATACTCACAGGTATGGTAGGTTACACTTAACACAAGAAAAATTAGAACACTTACTTAGGTATGCACCTAAGAATATTCCACATGCTGATACAGCAGATGTAAAAGGCTTGCCACTAGCAATGCCTGATGATGTAAAAGGTGAGAGTGTAGTCAACTCTTATCGTAGGTATTACAACAAATATAAAATTGACTTTGCTAAATATACAAACAGAGAGGAACCAACATGGCTAACAAGGCATACCGTAAACGCTATATAAAAGTAAGCTTTCAGAAAGAAGGAGTACACTTCTTCCCTGGAGCAGATACAAATCCTAAATATGCTACAGGCGATTGGGATGATGTTAGCTTCTTAGGATATCCTCATAGGCACATGTTCCATTTCTATATTACATTAGGAGTTACACATAACGATCGTGATGTAGAGTTCATACAATTTAAGCGTGAACTAGAAAGAACTTTTGATCAAGGTGTAATTAAACTAGACCACCAATCATGTGAAATGATTGGCGAATCACTTATAAATTATATAGAAGAGAAGTATCCTAACAGAGCTGTTAGAGTTGAAGTATTTGAGGATAATGAAAACGGAGGCATCATAGAAAATGATTTATTTAGTTGATTTAGAATATGTAGAAACTAGATATACTGCCCAATGGAAAACAGAATTCCCTCAGCAAATAGCAGATGAGACTGGACAAGACATTACAGTTATTGAAGGTCCAGAAGAAATAGCAGCATGCACAACACCAGGTGCTTTTTTAAACTTTGCAGGCACAAACATTTATAAAGCAGAACAAGTAAAATTGTTAGCAGAGTACTTTAATAATAATCAGATTAAGAATGGAGATCACTTTGTTTTTGCAGACGCTTGGCATCCAGGTATAATTAATCTTAAATATATGTTAGATCTATTTCAGATAGATGCAACAATACATGCACTATGGCATGCAGGCAGTTATGATCCACAAGATTTTTTAGGTAGAAAGATAGGCAATAAACCTTGGGTTAGACATACAGAATTAGCTTTCTTCGATGCTATAGATAAAAATTATTTTGCTAGTAATTTTCATATAGAAATGTTTGCTAGTACATTCTTTAATCCTTCAGACGAAGAATATATTAATAGTAAAATTGTTAGAACAGGCTGGCCTATGGAGTACTTAGGTAACTACATACAAGCAGGTAGAATAGAAAAAGACAATATTATTTTATTCCCTCACAGAGATGCACCTGAGAAACAACTAAGTATATTTAAAGATTTAGAAAAAGAATTACCACAATATAAATGGATTAATTGTAACGAATATAATTTAACTAAGGTTGAATATAATCAGTTACTTGAACAATCCAAGATGGTATTCTCAGCAAACTTACAAGAAACATTAGGCATTAGCTGTTATGAAATACTAATGGCAGGAGGTATGCCTCTTGTTCCTAATAGACTATCTTATGTAGAAATGTATGAGGATATATTTAAGTACCCTACGCAATTTACAAAAGACTGGAAAGGATATCAAGACAATAAAAGTATTCTATTAGGCAAGATAGAAACAATGATGGAAAATTTTAATTCACCTGAAATACAAGGTGCAATTAAGAGTAATAGAGACACGCTGAAGACACAATACTTCTCGGCAACAAACATATATCAGGAGTTAATGAATGAGAAAATTTAAATATTTATCTACAAAAACATATGGACATGAGGAAGGCTTATCATGTGTATTTAGACAACCCTTGGCCTTACATAGTCATTGCAGTTTATTACATGGATATGCTTTATCTTTTAGTTTTAAGTTTGGTTGTGAGAAATTAGACGACAAGAATTGGGTAGTAGATTTTGGCAACTTAAAGGAATTAAAAAAGTGGTTGAAAGATTCTTTTGATCACAAACATGCAGTAGCAAAAGACGATCCTGAGATGGGAACATTTCTTAAACTAGAAGAACAAGGATTGTCAGAAGTAGTAGTAATGAATGGTGTTGGTTGTGAGAAATTTGCAGAACAAGCATTTCATTATGCAGATGAATTAGTAAGTAACTTGACAGACGGCAGATGTTATGCTGTCTCATGTGAAGTTAGGGAACACGGGGCTAACAGCGCTATATACGAGGGCTAACTTATGAAAGTAGCTCTAGTTACAGACACCCATTTTGGTGCCAGAAGTGATAGTCTAGCTTTCGATACTTACTTTGCTAAGTTTTATGACGAAACATTCTTTCCTTACTTAAAAGAACATGATATTAAAACTGTATGCCACTTGGGTGACATATTTGATAGACGAAAGTATATAAATTTTAATACATTAAAGTCCTGTAAAAGATACTTCTTTAAACAGGCAGAGGATTTAGGTATAGACATACATATGATTCCTGGCAATCATGATACCTATTTTAAAAATACAAATGATGTAAACAGCCCTGACTTATTGTTAGGGGAATACAATAACATAACATTATACCAGGAACCAACTGAAATAATGTTAGATAGAGAGAAGGTACTTTACCTTCCATGGATATGTGGTGAAAATTATGACAGGACTATGGCCAAAATTAAAGAATCTGACGCAAAGACTTGCTTCGGACATTTCGAATTCGCAGGTTATTTCCTTTTGCCTGGAATGCCTAATCTTCATGGCATGGATACTGACGCTTTTAATGACTTTGACCTTGTGGTTAGTGGCCATTTTCATCATAGGCATAGTCGAGGCAATATTACATACATGGGAAACCCTTATGAGATCACTTGGTCTGACTACAAAGACCCTAGAGGATTTGCCATTTACGACACGGTTGACAGAGCTTTGGAATACATCAACAACCCGTTTAGAATCTTCCACAAAATTTATTACGACGACTCACATTTCGAGGGCGTCAATGATATTAGCAACTTTAATTTTGATAGTGTCAGTGGTGGTAGTGTTAAGTTAATTGTAAGTAAGAAGACTGACTATGCACGCTTTGATCATTTTGTAGACAAATTATATACATATAACTTAATTGATCTAAAAATTATAGAAGACTTTTCAGAGTTCGAAGATGAAGCACTGGGCGAAGATATAGACTTAGAAGATACAATGACATTATTAAAAGAATATGTTGATGTTGTTGAAACAGATTTAGATAAACAAAGAATTAAAAACTTATTGCAGAGCCTATATGTAGAGGCACAAGATACTTTATGATAAATTTTACAACATTAAAATGGAAAAACTTTTTATCTACAGGCAATGCTTGGACAGAAATAGATTTTGAAAGAAGTCCTAGTACATTAATTATAGGTGAGAACGGTTCAGGCAAATCTACATTATTAGATGCTTTGACATTTGCATTATTTAATAAGCCCTTTAGGAATGTATCTAAACCTCAGCTTATTAATACTATTAATGGCAAGAATTGTTTAGTAGAAATAGCATTTACTGTAGGCACAAAGAACTATACAATTAGAAGAGGATTACAACCGAGAGTATTTGATATAACAGTTAACGGTGAACAGATAGATAAGAACGCTAACATCAGAGACTTTCAGAAGTATTTGGAGGAGTCCATATTAAAACTCAATTATAAATCATTTACACAGATAGTCATGTTAGGGAGTGCGTCATTCACTCCTTTCATGCAACTACACTTAGGTGCTAGACGAGAAATAATTGAAGACATATTGGACATTAGCATATTTACATCTATGAATAAAGTCCTTAAGGACAAGTTGGTTAACTTAGAAAATCAAGTAAGACTTATTGAAGGTGAAATAGATATAGCAAAACAGAAAGCAACAATTCAAGAACAATATATAAAGACATTAGAGGATGATAAATCATCTAAAGTAAATGAAATACTACAATCTATAGAGGATACTAATGAACAAATCGAGAAATCGAATGAGAAAGCTGAAGGAATCACAGAGAGGAAGACGGCGCTTGGTGATGTTGAAACGAAGAAAAGACAACTTGAACAATTCAGAACAAAGTTTGAAAGTCAAATCACGAAACACAGAAGAGACTTAGACTTCTTTCATAATACAGACGAATGTCCTACTTGCCAACAAGGTATAGAACACGATCATAAAGAATTAATGACACAAAGAGATGAAGATAAAATCTCAGAGTTAGAGTCTGCTCTACAAGAACTGGATACGCAGTATAGCGAGATAGATAAACTTGTTGAACAAAAATTAGAATTGGATCAACAAATAATGGATGCTAATAATGAAACTATAACACAACAAAGAATCCTACAACGATTACAATTAGAGCTTAGTGATACAGAAAATAAAGTTGGCAACATTACAGATGAGAAAACAAAATTAAAAACATTAGCAAAAGATGCTTTAGGAAAAACAAAAGATAGAACAGAACTTAGTGAACAAGGACATTACTATGATGTTGCCAAGTCTATGTTACAGGATACCGGAATAAAAACAAAAATTATAAAAGCATACTTACCTATAATAAATAAATTAGTAAACAAATATTTACAAGCAATGGACTTCTTTGTGCAGTTTGATTTAGATGAAACATTTAAAGAAACAATTAAGTCTAGACACAGAGATAAATTTAGTTATGCATCTTTTAGTGAAGGTGAAAAACAAAGAATAGATTTAGCCCTTGTGTTTACTTGGCGAACGATTGCCAAGATGAAGAACAGTGCTAGTACAAATATTCTATTATTAGATGAGGTATTTGATAGTAGTTTAGATGTTAATGGTACAGAATTTGTTATGGAATTATTGAACACAATAGGCGAGGATACAAATGTCTTTGTAATCTCGCATAAGGGTGACCAACTATTTGACAAGTTTAGATCAGTAGTTAGGTTTGAAAAGAGACAAAACTATTCTGTATTAGAGAATAGAAAATTAGAAAACGAAGGATTGAAATGATTACAATATATGGAAAACCAAGGTGTCCATTTTGTGATAGAGCTAAAGCACTATGTGAACAAAAAGGATTAGATTATGATTACAAAATGTTAGATGCAGACTATACTGCTGAAGAACTATTTGAAAAGGTGCCCAATGCTAAAACATTCCCACAAATTTTTATTGATGGGGAGTCCATTGGAGGCTATCAACAGCTTGAGGAACAACTAAGTGTTTGAAGAATTTACAGGATCAGGTTATACAGCTTTGCCTGATAACTTAACCATTAAGGATAGTCCTATCCATGGACAAGGTTTATTTGCTAATGAAATTATTTCTAAAGGCACTGAACTAGGGGAGTCACATTGTTTCTTAATGCAAGACTATGATGTTGAAACTAAAACATGGAATAGAAAGGAATGGATTAGAACACCTATTGGTGCTTTTCTAAACCATAGTAATAGTCCTAATGTTACAGTAGAAACAAAAGGATCAGGTAATACTGCATTCCTTATTGCATTGAGAGACATTTCAGAAGGAGAAGAAATCACTGTAACTTATGGTGAGGAAATATTTAATGAACTGGGATTATGAGGAACACATTTGACATGGATACATACAGACCTTTACCCGAAGGACTTACAATAAAACAAAGTAAAATAGATGGCCTAGGATTGCACGCGGATAAAAAAGGCTTTAATGCAGGTTTTACATTTGGTGAAACACATGTCTTAGTGCATAGTAGAGATAGACATGAATGGGTTAGAACACCTTTAGGTGGATTTATAAATCACAGTAATGATCCTAATTGTTTTATAACAACAGAAGCAGGAGATAGAACATTATATGCTATAAAACCTATTAAACCAGGTGAAGAGTTAACAGTTTACTATAGATTTAAGGGCTATGATGGCATAATAAATAGTGATACACAACCAGATGTAGGATGTTAAAATGGAAGAAATGACACTAACAGAAACGGAAACAATAGAACTAGACAAACTAGAGTTGGTTCCTTTTACTGATCCAAAACTTCGAGAAGTACCTCAAGATTTTGACTTTGAAAAAGAAGATGCTAAGGAGTTAAAGGATAAACTAATAACAGCAATGCGAGAGTTAGGTGGCGTAGGATTGTCTGCTAACCAAGTAGGAATAGACAGAAAATGTTTCGTCATTGGTGATGAAGGAGAATTTACTAAAGCATTCTTCAATATGGAAATCATAGGAGCTTCGGAGGAAGAAGAAAGTCTAAAAGAAGGTTGTTTATCTTTTCCAGGTTTGTGGTTAATGGTAAAAAGACCTACACATTGTTCTATTAAATACTTCAACGAAGAAGGAGAAGAGATAATAGAAACATATCAAGGCGTAACTGCTCGTGTAATCATGCACGAATACGATCACATGTTAGGTATGAACTTTACAATGAGAGTTACAAAGATGAAACTTGAGCGTGCTTTAAAATCATTGGGAAAGAAAGTTAAGAAGTACCAAAGGCAACAGGCCAGTCAGTCTAACTTATAAATAGTATTAAAGGAGCAAACAATGGCAGAGAATTTTGACTTTGGCTTTACAGCAGTAGATGAGGTACCCAACGAAACACCACAGCAAACTGCACCTGCTCAGAACAATGATGAGATCATGGATAAGTTAGCGCAACTAGAAGCTAAGATTCTAAATGCAGATAACTCAGGCATGGTCAACGAACACAGACAACTTATTGAGTCTGATGTTTCAAGCAAACTTCGTGATGTAGAGGATCTTGTACTTCCTTTGCTTTACAATTTACAAAAGAATCCTGAAAAGGAATATATACATTGGCCTAATAGAACGGCCGTAATTGACAAACAAATTGAAAAGATAAAGGCGGTAACAAGATATTATGAGCGATACGAATAATCCAATAAAACCCAGTCCTTCTAACGCGTATCAAAGACCTGTAGCAAATGTTTTTGATTTTTACCTAACAGGTAATATAACAGAAGCAAAAGATTATCAGGACTGGAATCAAATTTTAAGAACAGCAACCGAAAATGATGGCATTGTAATCCATATTAATTCTAATGGCGGTGAGATATTTACAGCTATACAAATGATACGAGCAATGGCAGATAGTAACGCAACAATATGTGCATCGGTAGAAGGTATGTGTATGTCAGCAGCAACACTTATATTCTTATGTGCAGATGTTGTAGAGGTTTCTGAACATAGTCATTTCATGTTCCATACTTATAGCTCAGGTAACTGGGGTAAAGGTAGTGATCAACTAGCCAATGTAATGGCAGATGATAAATGGGCAAGACATTTATTTAATCAGGTTTATAAAGGATTTTTAAAACCTCAAGAGATAAAAGAAATGATTGATGGTAAGGATTTTTGGATGAATCCTGCCGAGGTTAACAAAAGGTTAACACAAAGAAATAATTTAGCAAAGAAGAAAGTTAAAAAGTGATATCCAACGATGTATTAATCATTGGAGATTCTTTCTGTGTTCGAAGAGAAAATGAAAAAGAATGGCCTTTTAGATTAAACAATTTATTAACAGGTGAAAGTATTGTTCCTAGAGGAAGAGGATTACCAGGTTGCTCTTGGTGGGCTGGAAGAAAAGTTTTACTTGAATCTCTAAAGAATAAACCTAAACTAATTATATTTTGTCATACAGAAAAATCTAGAATACCTCATACAAAAAATTTAAGTTTAAATTTATCAACAGTAATGGCACACCTTGTTCGAGACATTGATAATCCTAATGATAGTTCAGGTATAGTGGCGGTTACTGAAGCAGCAAAGAAATATTACGAACAATTATATGATCCTAGATATGCAAATTGGTCTGTTAAAAGATGGTTTGATGAATTGGATGATATATTAACAAAAGAAAACATAGAAAAAGTAATACATTTATATTCTATTCCTGTAGAAGGAGGACCAGGAAGTGAATATGATTACGATTCCGTGTATAAATTTAAGAGAGGAGTAACAGTATTAAAACCTTTAGTAGATTATACAGAAGATCTTACTGATACAACTCTTAAGAATCATTTAACTGAGGAAGATAACATTAAGTTAGCAGACTCATTATATGAAATCATTAACAACTATCCTGGTGATGGTGTTAGTATAAACAAAATAATGTAAGGAGATAATTATGAGCATTCATGAAGATATACTGGAAGCAGTAGAAAATTACAAAGCAGAATCTGATAACTTTGACAATAACAATGTTAAAGCGTCAGCAGCTAGAGCAAGAAAAGCTCTTATGGAATTAACAAAACTTGCTAAAGCAAGGCGTGTTGAAATCCAAGACAGAAAAAACAACCTTTAATTTGGAGTAGAATGAAAAATTTAAATTTAAAAGCCCTACTAATGGTAGGGTTGATTTTTATTACGACACCGTTATCTGCTTCCTATATGGAAGAGATAGTGGTAGTAGGTGCCAATGAAACATTTGGTTCCTCACAACCAGAGTATGACAATTCAGTACTAGAAGCAGTAGATGTTTATAGTGTATATCAGCCTGGTGGAAGAGGTGGTTTTGCAGGTGTTTCTAGTAATGGAACAGATGTAAAACATACAGCAGTTTATAGGAATGGAATACCAGTCAACGATCCTGGTGGTGGTTGGTTTGATTTTGGAACTGAACTACCTACATTCCAAGACTTTACTATTATATCAGGACCTAATAGTGTCTTGTTTGGTAGCTCAGCAATGGCAGGAACAGTACTTATAGAAGATACTTTCTCACCTCACTTTTTTACTAAAGGAGGAGACAAAAAATACTTACTATCAGCAGGTAATGAATATGTACAATTAGCACATTACAAAGGATCTAATGGCTCTGCAAGAACAGATAATGATGAGAAAGATTGGTTTGAAAATACAACTCTAAAAACTAATTATACAACAGGTGATTGGAAACTTGTATCTATATATCAAGATTATAGTTATGATTATGATAACTGTTGGTTTGGTGTTGACGGTAATGATTGTGTTCAACAAGGTGAGAAAGTAGATATGTCAATTAGAAATGATTGGCTTACAGTAGGCTATGGACAAAATGATGTTGAACATAACACAGGATGGGAATCTAAAAGCAAAAGATATTTTGTAGATGCTAATCAAGAACTTGGCGAAGGTTTTATTATAGGTGTACAAGGACACAGACAAGAGTATAATGAATATTGGTATCAACATTATGCCACTTATGTAAATTATTCTACAGAAAATCATAGCATTGGTTGGAGAGTAGAAGATGACGATCATGTCATTCGATATGGTTATGAGAAAGATGAGTTTAGATTATCTTTAGGTAATAGTATTAGAATGCCTAACTTATATGAAAGGTATGGTGATGATTGGGTATCAGCCAACCCTGGACTGAAAGCAGAGAAGGGTAAAGGTATTACAGTAGGATATAGATTCTTTTCAGCGTTCTATTATGACTTCTCAGAAAATATAGATTTTGATATGGGGACATATGGTTATGTTAATTCAGGAGGTTATGAATCCAAAGGAATTAGTTTTGAAAGACACGCACTATATGATGTAGGAGCATTACATATTACCACAGCATATACTGATACAGATCAAATTAGAGCTGCTAAATATGAGACAAAAGTATCCTGGTTTAGCACAATAAAAGATTGGGACTATCTAATATCATATGTAGGTCAATTCGACAGAGGTAATGACTTTGACGGAACACCTATTGAAGATGTATCAACCTTTGATTTTAATATAGGATACTATCCAAAGCCAGGATTGCGTTTTGCAGTCGAGATTAGGGACATTTTGAACAGGAAATTTGAGATTTTACCCTATTATGGCGCTGGTGGAAGGGAAATAAATCTCACCTTGCACCTAAGTTATTGAT
>Ga0315316_10001790_pt1 | contig 15268 bp, 17 predicted proteins | sample M160m3416metaG_FD_203702 | JGI IMG/M metagenome (GOLD analysis project Ga0315316, IMG submission 203702) | Ammonia-oxidizing marine archaeal communities from Monterey Bay, California, United States - M1 60m 3416 | ecosystem: Environmental > Aquatic > Marine > Intertidal zone | place: USA...
TAGGACTAAAGCTAGCCTTGGCAGCTGCAACGTCATCAGCGATACTGCCCATTTTATTTACCTAGTTTCTTGTTTGCTTTCTCGGCTTTTGCTATTTCATCTTTAAGCATCTTAATGTTATCTGCACTACTTTTTGGAGTCAGGGAGGGAACACCACCAAAAGAACTAGCCATATTACCTAAATCTCTAATTATGGATTTATAATTAGAATCTGTATAACTCTTATCTTTCTTGCGAGAGACCCCATATTTTAATAGTTCAGCTGTCGCTTCTTTAATTATCTTTTTATTGTCTTCGACTGTCCCCTTATCTATAATGCTTTGGTACTTGCCCATTTTCTTTGCAGATTGCTGCAGCATCATCCTAAAAAGCTGATTGTCAGCACTTGCTGGTGCATCCGTAATTTCTTGATCACTTGTCGCACCAAATAGTTGACTTATTATAGGCCAGTTCCACCCCTCATTTACAGAATCATCTTCATTCGAATCATATATAACTTCTGTTGTTGTACCTGAAGCATCTGTTCCAGCAACAGTACTTCGTAAAAAGTTTAATATAAGATCAGCTTTTTCAAATTTAGTTGCTGTATCGCCCATTTTTTTATGTAAAATCTTTTCGAGACGAAGTACTGCATTATTTATAGCTTCTGGTTTAGGTACGTCATAACCCATATCCTTTAACCATTTTACATATGAAGGCTTAACGCCCTGGGATATTCCTTTCTCGCCTACGAGAGCATGCATATCTGCAGTCTCCGAAGCTAAATTAGCTTTAGCTATTGGAAGTGCTGTTGTTTCTGTTACCATACTTTTACCAACTACATCTCCAATCTCTACATCATATCCTATAAGTTTACTAGCTTTCGTAAATTTAGCAGCTAGGCCGCCACCAGCAGTGTCTAGATTTCTAGCTTTAATCTGATTAAATTCTGCTTGTGTAATATTTCTAAGCCCATACCCTTCTTTTATTTGTTTCATCAAATCTCTATCAGAGCGTCTTAGATCATCGACAGTCATTTGTTCAGCTGGTTTATCAACAATACGTTCTTTTTTTGCTTTTTTTGGATCATAGCCATATTCGTATTGTGTGCCTTTGTCTCCTGCAAACTTAGTCTCCGTAAGACTTACAAGCCCTAAATTTAAATCAATAGCATCTAAAGCAGTATTTCGATGTCGAGCATTAAAAGCTGGGACATCATCTTTATGACGTGTTTGTAATTTTTTTAATTCTCTCTTATACGCATTAACTATGCCTTTATTTTTCTTTGCAGCAGTTGCGCCTTCATCTAATACTTCTTTACCATCTACCTTTGTCATTACAGACTTAGGTACTGCAGCAATAGCTGTTTCCATTGCTGCATCTGCATCAATTAACGGGTTAGTAAATTTTTCTGCGTAAGCTGAACTAGAAACAGCAGTCTTCGCCATTTCTTTAAGTTTGGTAGTAGCACTGGCGGTCTTAGATTTATATTTTGATTGTAATCTACGGAAAACAGCATTCTCTAACCGAGTTCTTCCAGCAGTTGTGTAATCTATTTTTTTAGTCTTTGGGAAAGCTTTATCTATATCGGCTTGTGTAACGTAGAGTCCTTCTTCATCTGCTAAAGTATCGCTATCAAGAAAGACATTATATTGATCGATTAAAGGTTTTAGATCTGTTTCACTAATACCAGAATCCATACCCTGTGTAATAGAAGTCTCAAGTTGTCTACGTACAGCTTCATCACCACTGATTGCGTTACCCTTCTTATCAAACCATGTACGTGGATCATTTTTTATTGATGCAACAACCTCTAGACTATCTTGAACTGTATCGAAGTGATCAACTGCTAATTCTTCCTCTACAGCTGTTCTTTCAAGGCCTTCTAACGTTAACTCTCGATTTCTTTGTTGATCGTCCCACTTATTTTGGTCAAATATTTGTTTTTCAAGAGTATCTGCTCGTACTAGAGCTGCTTCAATCATACGTTGTTTGGCTACTTCTTGGTCATGAGTAAGTCTTTTTTGTTTTAGCCCAAATTTATCTTGCTCTAACCCAAATCTATTTTTATCTAATTCAGCAGCTTGAACTTGACGGTCTTCAGCTTGTCTTGCAAAATCATGGAGTTCCGTAGCACGTAGACCCTTTCTAGCTTGACCTACATTAATAAGATTAAATCCTTCCCTGGCCTGCTGTAATGCCGCATTACGTGCCTCAGCAGTTGGGAGATCATCTGCCCCAGCAAGAAACGCTTCAGTATCTCTAGTTGATTTACGTTGTAGTAAATCATCTATTGTTGTACCCATCCCTTTAAGTGCATCACCCGCACCACCAGAATACTTAGCATAAGCCATTAGCTCATCAGCAATGCTGATAGGCCTCATATTTCTCCAAGTAATAGGATCTGCTGCCATCTTAATCTCCTAAATTATCAAACAGGAATATTCTTTAAGAAGTCTGTGTTTCGACCACCTTGAGTTTTATTAATGAAATCTTTTCTTGTATCAATTACGTTATTAAGTGCAGTAGCTTGAGCTAAATAGTTCCTGTCATCGGCTGCGTATTTCTTATTCATTGCCTCTTCAGTTAGCTCTAACCCTCTCATATTAGAGAAATAATCCATTATACCTCCAACACCTTGGAGTAATCCGGTACCAACACCTGCCCAACCTAACCAATCAGTATCTTTGTTTGTAGGACCGGTACCACCATCAGGACCGAATTTTCCTAAACCAAAACTTGCATTGTCTTGTGCCATTTTCCAAGGATCATAGCCCATACCATCAACTCCAAGCATTTGATCCCCTAAAGTAATTTCTGGATTAGGTTGTAACTTAGACATACCTTTCCAATTATATAAATCATCCACCTTAGTTTTCCAGTCAGCTTGTTTTTGTAAGTCTATATTCGCCTGTTTAGTGTTTGTAGGATCCCATGCTACATTGGAGGTAAAATACGGCTGTCCACCAGTCACACTAGAAGGTTGTTTTCGTCTATCGAATAATCCCATGGTTTGTTTCCCCTTATTACTTGATGGAGCAGTTAATTTTTTTAAAGAATCGTATTTACTTATTAAAGAATTAGCATTTCCAATAGCTTTATTGGCTCTAATTATTTCATCGTCAAAATCCCAATACTTATTTTGGTTATTTCTGGCTGTTAAACGCTTACCTGACCTAGGATCTATATTATAAAGAACTCCATCAATTTCTTGAGTTAAAGCCATTTAATATCCTTTCATATCATTCCAGCTTTTCCTATTAAAATTAGCTATTCCACTAGGTGATAATTGATTAAGTCCATTTGATTTATACGGTGTAATGTAATCGCTAGGATTTATCTGGTTGTTTGGATCATGCATAGCTGGCCCTTTTCGCAAAAAGTCATTAGGGTTTATTTTTATACTCGGATCATACATAGCTGGTCCTCGTCTTTCAAAAGGATGGGGGCTATTCCAAGGTTCCCCTCCTCCAAAACCATAATTCTCTCTTTTAAAACCCGGTCCTCTATTTATTTCTCCCGATCTTTCAATTGCTTCTTGTAGAGCTCTCCATTCTGCTCCTCTATCTTTAGGAAGATATGGATTATTTTGGTCTGATGTTGGTTGCCAGAATCCTTTTCCTCTCCCTATACTATCCAGCTCATTAAATAGGTCTTCCTTTCTTCCTCTTCGCAGGCTATCCATCATATTTCCCATCTCATTTTCTATTTTCTCAGAACCTGTTACAGGACGTTTATTATAGTCTCTAACACGGTTATTCCCTTGAGCATCATAAGCTCCTCCTTCAGGAAAATTAAATTGATGGTCTCTTTCTTGTTCCTTCTGTTTTGAAGTTCTACTATTATTATAATCCCAATCAAACTTCAACCTACCTGTTTTTGGATCTGGTTTAACCTTTTTATTTCCAAAGATTCGGTATATTGATTCGTTAGACATTTCATTCCCATTTGGATCCCACCATATACCGTTTTCTTCTCGAAAAGTGTGGCCGCCAATTGTAGTTTTAAATCCCATGATATTACTCCTATTGTAATACGTAAATATTACCCCTATTTCTTATAATAGTCTATTTTTTTTATGCAAATCCTATTTGGCCTGCAGAATCTAGTTGTTGCTGTATTATAAGCGAATTATCTGTTTGCATGTATTGAACATCGTAAAAGCGCCCCATTCCATAAAAATAGTTCTCACCTCCCATAATTGCTGACGTATTTCTAAATGCGTATACTATGTTCGCAAGCTTTTTTGGATCCCCTACGTTTAATTCGTCTCTAGTTTTTTCTAAAACATCCCATTTATTAATTGATAGTTGTTTACGTTCTTTCATCTCTCGTTCTAAATCAACTTGCATATCCCTTGTTTGATGAACTAAAATAGTATTACCAATACTTAGTGCTTTCATAGCTACTTTAGCGTAATCAAGCGCAGTAAAATCAGATAAGCTTTTGTAATTAAAGGTTGTAAGCGATTCCGTATTAAGGCCTGCTTCCCAATTAATTGAATAATCAGGATTTAATTCATATCCAAGTTCTCCACCTTCCCATCCTGACATAGCTACCATAGCAACTATGTTAAGTATCATAGCCAGCATTTCATTATCGCCGGCTATTTCAGCAATAATTAATTGAATAAAATACTGAACAACCATATCTACAAGTAAACCAGGCAAAGCAGCAAAGAAAGTAGTTACTACTGCACTAATACCGCCTGCAGTTCCTGCTGCAATCAGTTGGCCTAGTAGCGTGTCTCCTAGTGCCTTGCCTAATTCTGGACCCAGATAATATGCAACTACAATAATTACAACAATAATAATAATAACTACAAGAGCTTCAAGAAAGCTCATGCCTGCTTGTACAATTACTTCATAATGAGCTATGTAAATAGATACATGTGCTCCTGCTAAAAATAGTTTACTAATTTCAGAGTTAGAAAAATCTTTAACAAACGTGTGAATAAATGGGACCATTAAATCCCCTTTATTCCCAAGATTAAATTTAACCATATTAAAACGACCACTAGCCCCATCAATAACTTTTAAAGCACCAATTGGGGCTACTACCGTATACGCATCTAATCCTGAAGATTTGCAATAATAATAAGTAATTGATTGGCCTACAGTCGTGGCTTCTGAAGCTGATTCAACTAATCGTAACGTACCTGAACCATTATTTTCATAAACTAAATCAGGTGTTAAATACTTTAATGAGGAAGCAGAATTATCTGATTCTAATAAATTAGGAGTAGGATTGTTATAAGACAAGCGCTCAGTTACTTGAAGCCAATTAGCCGCTTCTGATGTAGTAGTACCTGGATTTGTTACACCATTGCCTGCTAAAAAAGCAGCTACTTCAGTTAAGTTATCTGCTTTGTACCCTACGTTATATGTGCCCTTTCCAGAAGAAACATAATAAGGATATTTTAGAATACCTCCTGAAAATTTAGACATATCAGAATAATATAATCCATTCTCAGCACTTCCACTATTAGCGTTAATATCAGTTAAAGATGTATGTGTGAATGTAATATAAGACCACTGAAGTGCGTACTTATTATCAGTGGTTGTAGTAAGAAGATTATTTTGTGGTTTGTCATCTGTTGCTGCTGCATTATTGTAAGTACCTTGATTAATTCCTTGTGCGGGATATAAATTTTCAAACATTTTAAATAAATATCCCATTCCTACTTGTGAGGTATCCCACATACGTATACCAAAATTAACATAAACATTATCTACGTCTCCTGGGGCTAAACCAGAATCAGTTAACACAGTATCAATAATGGCTTCAGCATCTAAGTGTATTATCTTTAATATGTTTTCAATTTGCGCTTTTTTGGTTGCCCCAAAAGTAGTGTAATTAGCGTTACTTATTCTTAATGGAACAGCAGGAAGTACTTGAAGTGAGGTGCCATCTATATCAATAGGTTCTTCCACAGTATCTAAATCAACGTAGACGCCAGTACCTAATTTATAAATAAATAAATATTTTCTAGCAGGGGCACTATCTCTGTAGTAAGTAGAAACATAGTGTAATTGAGTTGGTTTGGTAGGTGCTGTATACGGAAGAGTTCTGGTTACAGCTCCAACATTTGCTGCATTGTATACTTTAATAGTATAGGTATCTGGAGTTGAGTTATAAACAATATCAGTAAGATCAACTTGCCATCGTTCATCGGCGAATACTTCATCTGAAGTACCTATTGAGCTAGTTATATCTATATCAAAATGATTAAGAGAAGCAGTTACTTGAACTGTATCTCCAGTAGGAGTAGGTGAACTAGTACTGGTTGTTGAAAAATCAACCCCCATTGTATTAGTTCCTACGTTGTATTCTTTATTTTCTTGAAGCCAATATTTAACCCAATCAGATTTAGATAATGCTCGTAGAAAAGAACCTTCAGGAGTACACGGAACACCGTTGACAGTATTCAATGCAGCTGTTAACTCAGTGTAATCAATGGTGGCAATATGCGAATCTAAAGTAGGAAAACTTTCAAAATAGTTTCCCTGCTCAATAAAATTCATAAACTCTCTAACATTCCCTTTAAGACTACGAAATGCAGTGTGGTAAATCAAATCTGCAATAACATCTTTATTGGCAAGAATGCTTTGTAAAATTGAGTTTAAAAGAGGGTCTTTTTTATCGGGGTCGTTAAAAAGAGGAACGTTACGTACTTCGTAATACTCAACAGTTTGACTACTACCACCATCAAACCCAAGTAATACCATGATGGCTTGTATGACTACTTCAACTACTTGGATAACGGTTTCAACTATTGTTACAATAACATCGACAATCGCTGAAAAGAAATCACCAATAAAACTCATGAAACGCCCCCTATCCAGTAGGTTCAGCGTTAGCTATCTGAGTATTAATATTACCTGTACCAGTTTCATTAATGGCTGTTATACCTGTAGCAGCTACACCTGCTGTAGAAGTATTAATACTCCAAGCATCTAAAATAGTTTTAAGGTATTTCTGATCTGCATTCCATTTAAAACCTTTAGCCTGTTCACCAGATAAATTAGCTTGACGCCCCATAATACTAGTACTACTTGGAGCTACTTTAGTTGATTTATCAGTTTGTGCAAATTCAGTAATTTCTTTTTGAAATAGTAAAGATTCTTCAGCATTACCTTTTTGCATGCCTATTGTGTAAGCTACCGCTTGTTGTACAGTAGCTTGCATTGCTGTTAAGTATACTGTTGCGTAATCACTGCCAGTAATTCGACCTAAATTAAACTGGGCAGCCATATGCGCGTTAACAGTTTCCATCATATCGTCAAATACACCTGTACCTGTTACTATATTGCTAGCATCTGTAGATACACCAGCAGTTAGATTAGCAATAGTGATGGCCATTAGTTTACTCCTACATTAAATCCTGCGGCAGCTTGTTGATCAGCAAGTGTTTTGAGTTCTCCAGGAGTAAGATCTGGTAAAATTACCACATTAAATTTCTTAGTTAAATAAGGTTCTAAAACCTTTTCACCATTAGGACGAGTAACAGTTTTAAATTTTTGCATTTCAGCACTTTCAATTTGACGAAGAATAATTGTCGGAACATGCCAACCTTCTTCGTTGCTAAAGGGAACAAACTTTTTAATCATTCGTCCATTATTAATTCCTGACATCCCTACAGTAAAGATAAGTCCTGGATAATTAACCATAAGAGGATCATTAGGAGTAACTACTACACGAACAAGTTTCATAGCTGCTTGCTCTGCAGTCAATGTATTTATACTTGCTATATGTTTTTCTTTTGCAGCTCTAGATTCTGGAGTTGAACCAGGAAGAGAACGATGTTTTACATTACCGGTAACCTGAAGCTCACTGTCTTTAGGATCTTCTTTATATTCTTTAGTCCTAACGTCGGCTAGAGTAGAAGCAAGTTTTTTTGTTCCACTTTTATGATGTAACGTAACCCCGTTCTCTGCTAACTCTTGTCGGATTTCTTCATCTGTCATTGAGTTAATGGGAACTGCTGATGTAATGTCTTCCATGCTTCCTCCAAATTATAATTTAAAAAATGTCCCCCGAGCCCTAAAGGGCTCGGAGGGACAGGTAAACAATATTATTATACTGCTGCTAGAGCAGTCCAAATAATACCTAAGCGTTCTGGACGAAGCGCCATAAAACCGTAATACCATTTGATGGAGTAGAACCCTACCTCACCATATGGATCATCCAAAGAAGCTATTTCTTTACCAGGCTTCTTGTGGTTAACAGTAAATTTAACACTCTTTCCATCAGTCTGGAAACCGATAGTAGTGAAAGCACCATCACCAACAACTAACATTGGATAGATGTCTGCACCATTCTTACCGGTACCTGCAGTATCAGAAGAAGCTGCACCACCTTTTCGGTCATGCTGCATTTCTGGAACTACAACTATGCGAAATTGATCAACAGAACCAATTTCACCATGTAAGGTATTAGCAGCATCAGCATATTTTTCTACGCTAATAAAACCACTACCAACACCAGAGCCTGAAATGTCAGTCATTTTACGTACTGTAGGAATCAATTCAGATCCTATATACATAACTCGACCACCATTAACGGTTTTGGTATCAATCATACGAGAACCACTGATAACTTTCGTTTGCTTAGGAGTCTTATTATCATCCAAAGCAATAGAAAGATTCATCAGATCGTTGTAAACAACAACTTCATCAACAGCTAATTTCAATGCTGTTCGAGTAGCACCTGCTGCAACTGTTGAACCTGCAAGAGCATCGGTTCCAGGAGCAGAAGAACAGAAATAAGCTGTACCACTAGAAGTTGCAGTAGTAATTAAATCAGCTTGAAGCTCAGCTTCAGTGATTTCATTAGCACCAACCAAGGCTTCCTCAACAATATGTGATAACAATTCTGAATCAGAATCGAAATCCATTGATTCTTGAGTGTACTCAGTGAAGAAACCACGTTTAAGCAGTTCACCTTCAACTTGAGTACGCGTGAAACCAACTCGGTTAACCCTACCGCCGTTCTCACGGAGGAGTGGGATTTTATTTTGAATAGCACCAGTATCCTTAGATGAACCATAAAGATTCTGGTCATTTTCTGCGACATCTACTACACCAGATCCTGCTATAGCTAATGCTTCAGTAGCATAGTTAGCAGCAACTACAACACCGGAAGAATTCCAACCAGTCCATGTACCTGCTACTAGCACAGCTTCAGCACCATCTATTCCTTGAGCACCTGTGTTCAATGCATCAATCATTGGAACATAGACGTCCTGCTTAATTTTCTTACCCATATGCTTAGGCATCGCACGTACATCAGCCAAAGGCATGAAATACTGGTGATCCCGAACAGCAATAAGGGCTTTTTTAAAATAATAGTCTGTAATCGCTTGTGGGCCTATACTGGAAGCAGTTCCCGCAGCGGTAGCAGTAGGACTATTATAAAAAGTTTCGTTAGCCATTTTAGTGTCCTAATTAAATAGTGATAGATTACCGGGCAGCATACTTCTTCATAAAATCTTCATCTGATAGACCTAAAAAATCATCTTCAGTCTTAGATTTTTGCGTTGTAGTCTGCTTGACCGGAGCTACTGCCTTTCGTTTTTTATTGCGATCAGCATTAGCTTTTTCGTCAGTTTTACTTGATACTTGGGGAGTTTCCGTGGGATTATTAGTCGTATTCTGAAGAAAACCATTTTTATGCATATGCTCAGCAATTTGTCTATACGCGTCTACATCAGGAACACCTGCTAGTTTACCTAGTGTTTTTTCCTGTTGTAATACCGCATTGACTTTTTCAAATACACCATTACCCATGTGAGCATTAATAATGCTAATTATTTCAGGATAATCTGAAATAGTAGCTTTGCTCTGAGGATCCCACTCTTTAGTTAAAACATTAATAGTTTTATTAAAAGTATCGGTATCTTTGATCTCATCGAGTACAGCATCTAAATTGTATTCTTTATCAGTAACAGAGTAATCCGTTGGCTGATAATCCGTAGGAACATCCTTGTCGATATCTAAAGGATCTACATCACTTTCTTCTACGAGCTTAGCGATAGCTTTAGGATTCTTCTTGGATAAATCAATTAGATTATGTAATTTCCCTTCGTCAAGAAGTTCATTTTTCTCTAACATCTTAATTAACTTCAGATTAGGCTTTAACTGCGCCATCTTCTTCTGATAATTAGCGCCCATCTGCATTAGACGAACGATATCCTGAGGATCCTTAACCTGCATATCAACGCCATTGGCCTTGAAAGGTTCAGATACCTTTTTATAAGCACTTTCGTAATCAAACTCTGTAGTTTCCGGAGTATCCTCCTTCGTATCAGGCGAGTCTTTCTTACTAGTATCAAGAGATTCTGTTGTATCACTATCAGTAGAAGGTTCAGGCGCCGTCTGGGTATCCCCTTCTGGTTGGCTTACTTCTTCTGTAATAGTTTCCTCTTCAGTTTGCTCCTGTGCTTCACTTACCTCCTCTTCGGAGGTAGCAACCTTATCCTCATCAGTTTGATCTGATGATTCAATTTCTTGTTCAGCCGGCTTTTCTTCTTCAGCTAAAAGCTCAGCAGGATCTTTTTCTAAGAATGCCGCGTCAGATAAGCCTAAAGAAGTTTGAGTCATGCTTTAATCTCCTCAGCTAAAATTTCGTCACGAGTTTCTTCGTGTTCATTTAAAGCTTGATCCATTTCCGCACCACGTCTCATAACTGATTCAATATAATTAGCTAAAGCTCCAATACCATATTGCATGTTATCAATTAATTTCATTTGATCAGCGTTAAGATTAGAACTTTTAGCCATAACTAATCTAGCCGCTTCTTCTTTAAAATACCCTGTATCAATAACATCCTTCCATGATTCACTAGCTGTTAATTTAACACAATTATCTCTTAATTTTCTTAACTTTTCAGCCATTTCAATTTGGATTTCAACTTGTTCTAAATCAGTCATACTCCTCCTTACGTTTTAGTTAACGAATCAAATGCTGCTTTATCAAGATTAGATAATCTATCATGTTCTTTTTCGCTCATTCTAGCTTGTCTATCTTGTTCTTTACTTTCCATATTTTGAGCATGTTTTTGATCAGCTGTTTGCATATCTCGTGCACTAGCAACCCCTGATTCTTTTTCAACAAAATCAAGATCAGATAAATCAGAACCACTATGCATCTGTCGTGCTTTAGCTTTTTCAGTTTCAGTTTTAGCAGTTTTAAGTTGAACATCCACCGTATTCTCTTGACCTTTAGCGGTTTCATTCTGAACTTGTGCTTGAAGTAGCGCTAATTCAAGCTGAGCTTTCTGCTGTGCCATAGGATCTGGTTGAGGTTGGTATTCACTAATACGTTTAGCTAAATCAGGCATTTTACGTAATTTAGCAATATCCGCCAAAATCATCTGGCTCATTTCTGGTGGCATAGTATTACCCATAGTTTGTAGCATAAATGCTAATTCACTACCTTTTTGTTCATCAGCTTCAGCAGTAGAAATATTAAGCTTGATATCGTATTTCCCCCCTAAATCATTTCGATTAATAGCGATAAACTCTTCGTTGGTAATGCGAATAATTTCTTCATCCTCTAAAAATTCTGAATTCATTGAAATAACTTTACGCCCAATTTGGTTTAATCCATTCGAAAGCCTGCGTAAAATACCTAATTCACGTTTGGAAGTAGCATCAAGTGCTGATCTAATACCAGTGGCCGTAACTCCTAATGCTTGTCCTGAAATACCTTGAGTAAATGCCTTAACACCTGTTAAGGCTTCAGCATCGTTATTCTGCATATTTAATACTTCAAGAGCAGAACGAGGAATCTCCGGGTATACTTCCATGTGAAATGCTTGTTTAGGATCTACATTAGCATTAAATTTATAATCTTCACCACGTTCAAATTTACGTGCATTAGTTACATCAAGAGCATCTTTCCTAATTCCTTGTTGTCCACTAGCGCTACGACCAATAATATCAATAATACCGCGAGTAACAGCACCCACAATCTTTTGATTGTCTTCGATGAGAGCGGCATCTGGTTCTCCATAAATATTTTTGCGTCTAGGTAAGTATTGAACTAATATAAAGGGGAGTTTCTTGTCTGGATAAGGATTTTCTTCCATTCTAATAAAAGTATCGCCTACCCAGGTAGCTACGAAAGGCTTAACTTCCCCGGTATCATCAATATCCCAATACCCCCAGTATTCTCTAGCAATAACTTTTTTACGGGCTTTATCTTGGAATGTAAAAGAATCATCATCTGTATTAACTGCATGGTCCGGTTCAGATAATACCGAAGCACTTTCAAAATTAATATCATCAAGGTTCTTATATCTTCCATCTTTCTTAAGTTCTGACAAAGATGTTTCGAAACTATAAACAGCAAAATTAGCCTTTTCTATATCACCTTCACAAGTAGGGTCTAGTATTAAATTGTTATAATCACATACTGTTAATACTGGTTGGTTTTTAGTAGTAATAGTTTTCATTACTTCATTTTCACCAGTTTTAATTTCTTGTTGTACAGGTTGACCATCTGGACCTGCAACTACTTGCATTTCCGTTATATCTTCATACACCTTCCGCGTATCTTCTTCAAATTCCCACCCCACTCTTACAACTACAGTACCTTCATCAACAGCAGTCCTCACGTATTCATCAATAAAAGATACTTTATCCATACGACAGTTGAGTTGATAATTTAACAACATACCATTTTGTACTGCTGAGTCTTTATCTTCAAATGTTTGAGGAGAAGTGTTAAATAGATCGTCTGTGGATAGAAAAGGTTCTGATAAAGCAGCGTAACGCCATTCTGCTTGTCTACGTGCTAATCTAGGTACTAACTTAGAACGACCGCGCTTTGCGTTAATAGTTTGATCACCATCAAGTACTCTTAACCAGGCATCAACTTCGTCAACATGAACTTGATGAGCTACTTGGGCGGATTCATGATCTTGTTTAAGATCAGCAAGACTAGGTGGATTTTTCCAATCTACCAAAGTAGAAGCATCTGTCTCAGTTGTACTTAAATTAGGGTCATCTTCATGGCTCATGTGTCACTCCCTGCTCTTTCTATATGTTTATCATAATTACTGTACTCTCTCTTAAGATAATTATCAACTTTGTATATCTTAAGACCATCTATTGTATCATGATAGTTTAAATAATTTTTAAATAGAGAACTAGTTACTCCTAAAGGTACAGAACAATACATGTCATCCCCTTGTACTATTTCAGATACGAAATATTCCCATACTTTAGCAAAATCTAATTTAGCTTCTACATTAGGCGCAATAAACAATCCTGCAATCATATAACCATTTAAAATACGATTAAACCTATAAAATAACGCAGCCTCTCCTTCTTGTATTATACTGCTATGGGCAAATATCATTTTTCTAATTTGCCGCCAAAATAAGTAGCAGCTTTTTTAGTATACTTTTGGGCTTCAGCATAGGAGTATGTTCGAGTAGCATTATGCATAACAAAGTTTTTTATCAGGCGTATTGTAAATTTGCCGTTACTTACAAATTCTCGCATGGTAGCTTCAGGAATTCCAAATAAATGAACAATCCAAATAAAGAAAACTGTCATACTTAAACTATCTAATTGTTCCATATTTAGATGCGAATCCATAGATGTAAGAGGAGTATACTCTTCTTCATCTAAGTCTAATTTACAAAGTAAATTAACAACATTTAAAAATTCTGTATCCGTAAAATTAAATCTATCAGATGATGCATTCATACAAGATATACCAAAAATTAATAGAAACTGCAACTTAAGACTATTTAGCTAATAATAAAAGGAATTACATGTTATCACAAGTTAAAATATATAAACCCAATAAAAAAACCAACAAATTAGAACACCATAAAACAATCTCAAAAGAGGAGGTCAAGGTAATATATGACTCAGCATTAAAACGAAGTAACTCCCATATAGGTACTAGCAATTCACGATATAAAAATTTAGGGAAAGCAACACATCCTAGACATAGGGAGTCAAAACCTGCAACTCATTCACAAATAACTAAGTACGCTCCTGGAGCTAGAAAGCAAAAATGCATGATGTGTGACAGGCAGTATTATGCTACAAATAAAAGAAATACAAAGTTTTGTAGCCAGAAGTGCGGGAGGAATATGGCAAATGAGTATAAAAAGAAAAGAAACCGTAAAAAGGAGGCTAAATGACTAGAGAACACTTAACAAATACAGTAGCTAAGCAATTAAATATTACTCAAGCGGTAGCAGGTGATGTTGTACTAACTGTTCTAGATTCTATTAAACAAGGACTTATTGAAGAGGGAAAGGTAACTATCAGAGGATTTGGCTGTTTTAATACAAGAAATAAGTCTAAACGAATGGGCCGTAACCCTAAGACAGGTAAGCCGGCGGTTATTACAGCTCGAAAAGTTATTAAGTTTAAAGCATATGACCCCTTTAAAAACCAAGTAAACCAAGGAGGTAAAGCAAATGGGAGATCTAACAGCTAATTTTAATAGGTCAGAGTACGCCTGTAAATGTGGTTGCGGTAAGCACGATATTAAAGACGAATTAGCTATAAAAGTACAACAAGTTAGAGATACCTTAAATAGATCAATAACGATAAATAGCGGGATTAGATGTAGTAATCATAATAGTACAATTAATGCTACTCCTACATCTAGTCATATAGATGGCTGGGCGGCTGATTTAAAGTATACAGGCTCTGCAGAACGATATACATTGCTATACGCTATTATGCCAATATTTGATAGGGTAGGTATAGCTAAGACTTTTATACACGTAGATGTAGATCCTAATAAGACTGCCGGTGTAATTTGGCTTTATTCTTAAGGAGGTATTATGATTGGAGAACTATCTGGAGATACAGCGGATTTCTTAAATGAAATCCCCTGGTTTGACGGTATTATTTACATACTAATGCTAATGGGCTTATATGTATTCTACAAGTGGGTAAATAGTAAATTTCAATGAATTCTTGACACTGCTATAACATAGACAATACCTAATGTAGCACAAATAGCCACTGCAGCCCCCATAACCCACAGAAATATTTTCATTTCTTTTTCTTCTTTTTAGGTTTAGGAGGCCTGCCTCTTTTAGTCCCGTATGTTCCTTTTCCTGCGGGCATAATATTACTCCTCGGTTGCCATCAAGGTTTTATCAATTACTCTATCTGCTTTATCCTTCATTTTATCAGCCATGCTTTTATTTTTTTTACACACTTCTTTATATATGTCATTGTTTCTGCTGACTTTAGACAAATCTTTAGATACAATTTCCGGTGGATTACTTTCCAATAGCCACTTCTTCG
>Ga0315316_10001794_pt1 | contig 15263 bp, 19 predicted proteins | sample M160m3416metaG_FD_203702 | JGI IMG/M metagenome (GOLD analysis project Ga0315316, IMG submission 203702) | Ammonia-oxidizing marine archaeal communities from Monterey Bay, California, United States - M1 60m 3416 | ecosystem: Environmental > Aquatic > Marine > Intertidal zone | place: USA...
TTTGATTTTCAATTCCAATTGCCTGATCAAGATATGGTTCCACTATAGCAAGATTAATTCCACCATGGATTAAACCTGCAAAGCATCCAGAAATTAAAACAACAATTATGAAAAGTCCAGTTTTCATCTATAGTATGAGATAATTGTTTTTATATTTATTTGATGAGCTATATTACATCAGTTTTTTTAATTCCACTTGTTTCTATTTCATATCGAAGTGGAGCTGGAAGTTCCAGATATGGTTTATTTACCAAAATCTTAATTTGATCATCAGGCACTTGTACACGTTTTAACAACTTTCCACGTTGATGAGCATACGATTTATTCCAAAAAGTAGTTGCATCAAAAGTTTCGATTTTGACCATTAGTCTCTATCGATAAATTCAGTGGGTTCTGGCGGATTTGGACTTAAGCCCTTTCTCTTTCTAATATCTTCAGTCAAAGTTGCAGCAATTGATTTTGGAACTGGAGTCCATGCTTTGAAGTGTGTGTTCCACATTGCTTTACCAGCTGTTTGACCACGCATCTTTTCAGAGATATCAAATGTTTCAACTGCAGGAACCTCACCAATCACAATACTGGTTGCACCTTTTTGTTGCATATCCAAAACTTTACCACGTTTTCCTTGTAGAACAGATGAAACATTTCCTATCAGATCAGTTGGAACACGTACCTCAATTGCAAGCATTGGTTCAAGTAATACAGGTTCTGCAGATAAAAATGCTGCAAGACATGCACGTCGTGATGCAGGTCCAAGTTGTGACAACCCTCTGTGAGCAGTGTCTTCATGAGGAACAAAGTGTGTGAATGTGAATTTACAGTTTCTTACCTGTTCTTTTGTTAAACCTCCCTCACTCATTACTTCATCAAATCCAGATAGTAACGAATCAGTAGATTCATCTACAAATTGAACACCTCTTGTACCATTAATCATAACATTTCCACGGGAATCAAATCTCATAACCTTTTTTGCAACATCTGGTGACCAGCCTTTATCACGTAATAATTGAGCAGTTTCTTTTTTATCCTTCATTTCACTAAGAGTGCCATTTCTGCACATTTCAGCAATTTCAGGTTCCAACGGTTCAACTTTCATAAAAATTTTATTATGACGGTTTGGAGATTTTGCCATAACAGGTTCACAACCTCCGTTAATTGTCTCTCTATAATTGATTAATGGTTCAGATGTTACAATCTCAACTTTAGCATCTTTGATTAGATTAACTGCTACGTCAAGATGTAACACCCCCATTCCAGCCATAATTGTTTCACCACTTTCTTCGTCAATTTTGATTACAAGATTTGGATCTTCAATTGTAAGTTTTCGTAAGACTTCTACAAGTTTTGGCAAGTCTTTAGGATGCTTTGGTTCAATTGCCATTTGTACAACAGGTTCTGAGACATATTTTGAGGCTTCAAAAACCGGTATGTCTTTTACTGTAGAAAGAGTTTGTCCTGCACGAACATCAGTTAATCCTAGTAATGCAGGAATGTTTCCGGCTCCTAATTCACCTACTTGTTCTCTTACATTTGACATGAAAAAGTTTACAGATTGTACACGACCTTCACGTTTTGTATCAATAATGTTAATTGTTTGACCATCTTTAATTTTGCCAGAGAATAATCTTCCAATTGCTACAGGACCGGCAGCAGGATCAATTGTCATATTTACGCACATCATGATTGTAGGACCATTATCATCACAAGCAAGAAGTGCTTTTCCAGTATCAGATTCTAAGTCACCTTTCCAAATTTTTGGGATTCTGTATTTTTGTGCAACATGTGGAGGCGGATGATGTTTAACTACCATACCAAGTACGCCCTCAGCTAATGGTGCTTTTTCAACTAAGTCTTCAACTTTACCAGAATCGGAATATGCGTCAATAACATCTTTGAATGTGACACCCTTTTTCTTCATTATATCGATATTAATGGCCCATTTGTCTTTTGCAGAGCCAAACGTCACACTGCCGTCCTGAATAGATACTTTCCATTTTTCTTTGTACTCATCTTCAGCATAAGTATCAATTAATTCATTAAAGTTTGCAACAACGCTTGCAAGTGTTTCTTGCATTTTTTCAGGAGTTAATCTTAGTTCTTTGATAAGTCGATCAATTTTATTGATATACAAAACAGGTCTTACTCGTTCTTCAAGAGACATTCTAGTTACAGTCTCAGTTTGAGTCATTATTCCTTCAACTGCATCACATACCACAACGGCACCGTCAATTGCTCGAAGGCTTCTGATTACACGTCCAGAAAAGTCTACGTGACCTGGAGTATCAATCATGTTGATGACATAATCCTTATCATCTTCTTGATAATGTAATGTAACGTTAGCTTGAACAATTGTAATTCCTCTTTCTTGTTCTGCCTTCATCGAGTCCATTGCCAATGCACTTCCAGCAGTTGATGGTGAGATAATTCCAGAGTGTGCCAAAAGACTATCACTCATAGTAGTCTTGCCATGATCCACGTGTGCAATAACACCGAAATTTCTGATCTTATCTTTGTCGCTGATAATTTTCATCACTTCAGATGTGGACTTGTATTTAGTCATATGGCAATCATCCTAGATAGTCTGGTATTAAACCTTATGAGAAATTATGTTTACAAGGATTAAATTTGTAAAATTAAAGATCAATTTCACTTTGTTTCATCAACTGTTTTGTCATTTCAAGATACAATTCAGGGTCCATTTCTTTTGCAAATCCTTTGTCAGTATTTATCAAATAAACAGAGTGTATGTGTGCATTTTGAATATCTTCTAATTTAATCTGAGGGTTTTTGTAAAAACGGTCACAAAGTTTTTTTAGTTTTTTTACATCATCAAATTTTCGTGCATTTGAAGAAAGTAAAAATATGTCAGATATAGGTAAGATATTCACGACCGGGGTAGCAAGAGAAAATTTGTCGCAGTGTTTACTATAACGTGCAATCTTACTAACAATTCGTGCCGTATAGTAATCAACTGTATCTAATGCGTGTTCAGGAGGAGTGAATCCAGTCTCAATTTCTACTATAGAAGTTTTATCTCCTTTTTTTCCAAATAAATCACATACCAAAATATCAGATACTGTCTTTTCAACATCCACTGAAAACCCATGAGAAATTAGATCTGCAGCACAGATTAACTCAAGAATAGAATGGTTGATTTTTACAAGATTTTTTTTATAATATTCAATTAATTTTTGCCTAACAAAATTCAATTTAGGAGTTAATTCAGGCGATAAATGTTCTGACAAGAGTTCAGTTATGGAATAAACATCATCTTGAAATTTTTCTACATCCAACTACAATTCTAAGAAATATGGGTCTTAAGAAGTTTAACAAATTTTGTAGGTAAAATAAAGAAAATAAGAAAGCGGACAGTTTAGATTCTTTGTGTGAAACTAAGTCTGCCTTTTGCAGATAGTACTATGATTGAAGATATTGCAACAACAAGTATTAGAGATGCAATTGTACCAAATTCTGGAACGACTGCACCATCAGCAACCTCTACTTCAACGGTTGATTTGTTCATTGAGGCAGAACCTTGTTGTGCGGTTATTGAATAAACGCCATCTTGTTTCCACATTGGACCACCAACACCGATTGTTGAAGTGAATGAACCATCACCATCAGGGTTAATTTGATCAATAGAGACAACGTTTCCATTTGGTGCAAGTACCATGATTGTTACAGGACTAATAGTCGATGTAGCGTGTCCTGTGATGGTGATTGTTGTTGAACCCTCAACTGCATCTGCTTCAATTGTCAAACCGTTTTCGCCATGTCCATCAGCAAATGCCATAGGCATTGCTACGACTAGCATCAAGCTTGCCAAAATTGTCAGTGTGTGTTTAGAGTTAATCACTGGTAGAACTAGCGAATGGGTATTTATAAACAATCTGATTGATTGGATCTACATTTTTTATTTATTTTCTTTTAGAAATATGCGAATTGCCTCCAAATGAGAACAGTTTGCTTTCAAACCTTTTCCATGATGAAATTTATAAAAATTTTTGAACCCAAAGCATTCACAAGAATCAGAAGTTACAAAATATGATTTTGAAGGATCACTAGAAGATTTTACCTGAAAAAGATTATCCTCAATTTTTACAACACCCGCATTGCCCACAAGTTTTTCTGCCTTCTTAATTGTGTTAGAACTCAAATTATTGAGTCCATGCCATGTAACCGCCTTCAAGATTTACTGCAGCAAATCCAGCCTTTACTAATTCATCAGCTGCAATGTTTCCGCGGTAACCAGATGCACAATATACACATATTTTCTTGTTTTTAAGATCTTCAATTTGGCCTTTTTTTGCATTTCTGATTGCCAGACCTAGAGGCATGTTTTTGGAGTTTTCGATTATTCCATTTGTAACCTCGTCTGATTCTCTAACATCAATTATGACAAATTGGTCTTGTTCTTGTTTAAGTTGGTCTTTTGATATAGATTCTGCCATATCTAACTACAATTGTATTAACATATATTTTTTAAGTTAATCAGATGTATAATGAATGAAAAAGAACTGCAAAAATTGATAGAAAAAAACAGTTCAGATTTCAACATGTTGATCGGAGAGAATTCTTTTAGAATAAATAACATTAAGATTTTTCAGACAGATAATCCAATAACAGAACCCACCTCTAGAGGAGGAGTTTATTTTGCAGAATTGAAAGAGTGGAAGGTGGAAGCAACTATTTTAGACACAAATGTATCAAAATATCTCTCAAAGACTATGCTTGGTCCAAACAAAGACTTTCTCGATATAATTTTACAAGCAAGAATTCAAGATAATCAAAAGATTTCACTTGTAACGAATCTTACAAATAGTATGCAAAATGCATCAAAAATAATTCTTTATCTAACACTCAAAGATGCAAATATAGAATTATAACAATTTACAAAACTTATCGTACTCGGTTTTCAATTTTTTATCAGATAAAACTTCATATGCCTTATTAATTTCTGCCATCTTTTTTTCTGATGAATCTTTATTTCTATCAGGATGATATTGTTTTGCAAGTTTTCTATATTGGTTTTTAATTTCTGTGGGCGAGGAATCGTTTGTCAAACCCAATATAAGATAATAATTTGGTAAAGAGTTATCATTGTACATTTCACGAAATTCTTTTGCTTCGGTATTTGATTTGTGATAACCAAAAATTTCTTCTTCAGACCATTCAGAATGATATTTTTCATAATCACGATTTTTTTTAGAATCTAATTTAGCATCATCATAGCTTGTTTTCTTTCGTAATATGATATGTCTAGCAAGATAAAGGAATATTCCTATAACAATAATTATTGCAATAATAAATGTAAGATATAGATCCTCAATACTGATATAATAATCAGATACTGCTGAAGGAGGATTTACTTGTGCACCAGAGTTGTAGAAAAATTTTGCGTTAGCTATGGAATCACCAGATTCTGCTATAACCAAATAATTTCCACTTTTCTGCCATCCACCAATTCCTGCAATTATTAATGTGGAAAAATTATTTTTATCATCCGGATTAAGACTCTCATTCCAAACATTATTTCCATCAGAATCTTTTATGGAAATAAAAACAGAGTTAAATTCAGTGTATCCCCATACAGAAATAAATTCAGATTTTTCATAAATTGTCTTATCAATATTGAGAGTCAATTCATCAGCAAAAGCATTTGTAACAGGTAAAATTAGAATAAATAATAAAAATCCAAAATAATCTGTTTTCATAAAAGGATTCATCAAATAATTAGATATAACGTAAACTATTCAATTTATTCCTAGAATTCATTCCAGAAAATAACCAAAAGTGTTGAAAAAAATTAACAGGTTTTTGCTAATAAGAGGAATCATGTGGTATGTTATGGTAATAGGTTACTGCGTAAAATGCAGAGACAAAAGAGAAATGAATAGTACCCAAGCTGTCACCATGAAGAATGGCAAACCAGCAACAAAAGGTACATGCCCAACATGCGGTATATCGATGTTCAGAATTGGTAAAGCATAACTGAACATCAAATAATCTTTTTTAGTAAATTTTTCTACTGATAGTTCCATTTATCAGATATTCCATTCCATAAAGAACGAAATGGTTTTGGGGATTTTTCAATTTCACCTTCAATTCTATTTTCCACTGTAAAAAAGAAGTTTTCCATTGCATCAACTCCACCATCATTAAATATTTCTTTTCCAACTTGTTTTAGACGCAATTTTTTTGATTCTATTTCATTAGAGCCAGGATTTTGTAAACAGAATGTTAAAAGATCAATCATTTCTTCCTCAAGCATAAAATCCATGTTTATTCTAAAAATTTTATGCTAAAAAATATTGATGTTAAAGCTTGCTTCCAAGTTTATCATGAATTTGAGCAAGAATCATTTTTGCCTTTTCTTTATTTTCAAATGATTCCCCTTGTTTGTCTAAAATAGTATCAATTTCATAGCTTTTATCAACAAGAATTTCGGAAACGTGTTCATCAAGTGTACCCTTTCCTACCAAATAATATGCAAAGACAGTGTTCTTTTGACCAATTCTGTGTAATCTATCTTCAGCTTGACGATGAATTGCAGGACTCCAGTCAAGTTCTGCAAATATTACATATTTTGCATTTGTCAAATTAATTCCAACATTTCCAGCTCTTAGACCAGCAATCATTAATTTTGTTTGACCCTTTTGGAATCTGTCAATTTCTCGTTGACGAACAACATCAGTTTGACCTCCAATTATTGATGCAGGATTGTAACTCGCCAAACTTTGATGAAGTAAATTATGAATTGCCCTATGATGACAGAATACCACAACACTTTCTTCAATCTCCATAATGTTAGTTACAAAATCAGTGACATGTTTTAGTTTAGCAAGACCTGCAGCTTGTCTTTCACTTTCTATTGCACGATGATATGATGCAGATTTATCAAATGCAGATTCAGCATATTTTTGTTCTTCCTCAAGTTTCATCCAAATTTTACTTAATTCAGATTTATAGAATTTTTCATCTGCTTGTATCATTTCACGATAACGAACCTTATCTTTTAATTCTTTTAGTACGTCAGATTTTTTTCTTCGTAACATTACATGTTTTGTTAATTGTTTACGTAGCGTATCACGTTTATTTTCAAGTACAATTGCCTTACCTTTTTCATTAACATAACAGAAATACTCACAAAATTCCTTAAAGCTGCCAAGAAGTCCAGGTTTTAAAATATCAACAATAGGCCAAATTTCAGAACCACGATTATAAATTGGAGTGCCAGATAAACCTACACGATATTTTATATCTTCAGATCCAGATAGTTTTTTAACTGCAGAGTATTTTTGAGTAGTTTTTGATCTTAGATGCTGAACTTCATCGCAAACAATTGAACGAATTCCAAGCTGAAGTAAATCAGGTAATCGTTTGTGTAATAATTCATAATTGATTATGTAAAAATCATATTTCCCAATATTTGCAAGTTTTCCATTTCTTATCATCATACTAGATGGTGTTTCATCATCAATAATTTTTCCATTTTTTCCTTTTTTCTTTAAAAACTTTTCAATTTCTCTTTGCCAGTTTGTAAGAGTAACAAGTGGTGCAACTATTAGTGCAGGGAATGAATTTTTTTCTTTTGATAAGTATGCAAGTGTTTGAACAGTTTTTCCAAGACCCATTTCATCCGCAAGTAGTGCATTTCCACTTGATTTAATTAGAAAGTCAAGTCCCTCTCTTTGAAAATCTAACAGATTTCCTTTGAATTGTTTGCTAGGAGTAGCCTGTTGTAATTTTTCAATTTTTGGCACCCTTACTTTTTTAATATTAAATGGTTCAATCTTTCTTTTCCAAACAGAATTAGATAAAATTTCAAAAGAATAACGCTCATCAATCATTTTTAATTTTTTAATACTTTCATCATTGTCAGATACAATAACTTCATCAGGTTTATCACCATACCATCCACGAGGGATTAGTTTTGAGACCATGTTTACAGCACGATTCCCAGAAATCTTCCAGCACCAAGTTCCAGAATATCGATCCAATACAAATTCTAAAGTTCCAAATTTTTCCATGTTCTGTTTCCGAATTTTAGCTCATAGTTTTTCATCGTTTATGAACTTTAGGTTTGAAACTATTCATGGTTTATATCAGATTCCAATAGTTTGGTAGTTTTTTGAAGTAATTGCTCCAAATTTGTACATTCTAGAATTGGCTGTAGATCTAATGGTGTTTGAGAAGCTAGCGCACATAATGAATGAACATACTCCAAGGTAGGAGTTTCAGTTTTTAGATAGTATTGTTCCAATACGTGATCTAGTTGATGAGATGTTAAATCAGAATTACCATTAATTTTTTTGATTTTATTTTTCCACAAATACACCAAAGTTTCCCAATCATTAAGAGAAATGGATTCATCTATTTCAGAAATCATTTTAATTTCAGCTTGAATGTACATTTTCTTTTCAACTCCATCATTATGATGTAATTGTTCTATTGTTTTTGTACCTTCTACAGAAAAAGGATCATAATCATCAATTTTTTTGAGGGATGGAGAGATTAAACGAATAATTCTGAATTTCATATGGCCTCTAACATTTACAAATAGATGGCCGCTTGTTGAATCTACATCTTTACAATCAACTATTTTTGCAAGAGTTCCAATATTATGTGGTGCTTGCCAATTAGAGAGAGTTGCACTATCATGTCCAAGACAAACTCCAAATTCTTTATCACCAAGCATACAATCATCAATCATCTGTTTGTATCTAGGTTCAAAAATTCTCAAAGGAAGATCTTGATTAGGGAACAATACCAGATCTAATGGAAATATTGGAATTACCTTAGTTTCATTCACAAACGTGCTATGTATTCATAATATAAAATTCAACTACATTTTTAGGCAATATTTTAAAAAGAAAATATAAGATATTGTATCATGGATGAAAAAAATAAAGAAACAGTGATTTTAGGAATAATTTGCCGAGGCACATCCAAATTTGATAAAATTTCTCAAGAGTCAAATATCAAGTCAAAAGATTTAGAAACAATTTTACAAAAATTAGAAAATTTAGAATTAATCAAAGTAGATGAAAAAAAAAGTTGGATTGGTACAAAAATTGAGATTAACCCAACAGAAAAAGGCTACAGAGAATTTGAACAAAAATTAAAAATATTACAAGAAAAATGGAATCAATTAGAAAACACCTACAAGTCAGGTAATAAACAAGAATTAAAACAAAAGCTAAAAGAAGATAAATCAGTTTTACCTTCAATGATGATGTTTGGGATTATTGACATGATGATGTTTAGTATGATGTTTAGTATGATTGGTGCAAACATAGGAAGTTTCATTCCAGCAGATGATATGGGAGGAGTGGATGAAGGTGTAGATGATATGGGAGGAGTGGATGAAGGTGTAGATGATATGGGAGGATCCGGCATAGGAGATGATGGCGGATTTGATATCGACATAGGTTTCTAATGTCGTACACGTCATTTGATAATATTGGTTTGGTCAAGGTACTATCTTTTTTTCAAACACATGATTCTGAATATTTATCAGGTCAGGATCTTAGTGACGTTTTAAAAATTAGTAGAGTTGCAGTGTGGAAACATATAAAAAAAATTCAATCATTGGGATACAAAATAGAATCAAAACAAAAGTTAGGATATAGACTGATAAACAATACTGAAAAATTACTTCCTTGGGAAATCACACAAGATCTCAAGACCAAATTTATTGGAAAAAGAGTATATTATTTTGAAGAAATTGACTCTACACAAAATTTTGCACGGAAAATTGCTTCAGATAAAAAAGAAGATGGAACAATTATTGTTGCGGAGAAACAAACAGATGGCATGGGCAGGTTGGAGAGAAAATGGATCTCCCCAAAGGGAGGAATATGGTTTTCATTAATTATTCATCCAAAATTTGACGTATCAAGTTCAACAATAGTTCCAATAGCAGGAGCAGTTGCATTAGCAAAATCAATAAAAACAATTTTAGATATGGATGTGACTGTAAAATGGCCAAATGATATCACGATGAATGGAAAAAAGGTTGCAGGGATGTTAGTAGATGCATCATTTCAAGCAAATAATATAGATTATCTTATTTTGGGTGTTGGGATTAATTTTGACATAGATTCAAAAAAACTGCAGAAGAGATTGTTGAAAAGTTCAAATTTTTATGGGGTTAGCTCACTTAGAAGAAAGAATGATTACACATCACCTAAATCATTATTAAGGGAATTTCTAGTAGAGTTTGAAAAAATCTTATCCCAAATAAACAAAGGTGAAAAATCAAAGATCGTAAAAGAGTGGATGAAAAGGGCAGATAGCGTAGGGAAGAAGATTGTGATTAACACATCAGATGGAAAGATTACAGGGATATCTCAAGGAATAGATACAGATGGAGCACTAAGATTGAAATCAAGTAACGGAACAAAGAAAATTTTTGTTGGGGACGTTATTTTGAGTTGAATAGAGTTTTCAAATGGTCATTTTTATAGAATCATTTAATTTTGAAAAAAGAAGATTAGTGATATGAAAAATCAACTTTGTATGTTTACAGTAATTACAGGATTAGTGTTTATCTTATTTTTATCACCATCTGTGAATATAGTATATGCCCAAGGAGGAAACAACTTACCAAATTTATACAAAAAAGCAAATGAACATTTTATGCTTGGAGAGTATCATGAAGCCATCGAAATATATGATGAAATTTTAGAAACTTCTCCTGAAAGTAAAAAGACAACATTGATGAAAGGGATTGCATTAAGTAATCTAGATAGACATAAAAAATCAATTCTTGAATTTTACAATGTATATCAACAAGATCCACAGAATATTACAGCATTAATTGGATTAGGTGTTGGGTTTGGAAATTTTGGAGAGTACAATGAAGCACTAACATATTTTGAACGAGCATATGAATTACTTCCAGATAATCACATAGTAGAAAACTATTATGAATTTGCAACAAATACTGCAAAAAAATACCCTTACAATGAAGTTGAAAAACCTAAGATTTTTACATTGAATGTAGTATCTGAAAAGACACAATCAATCCCAGAATGGATAAAAAATACTGCAGGCTGGTGGGCAACAGATAAAATTCCAGATGATGAGTTTGTGAAATCTTTACAATTTTTAATTGAAAATGGCATCATTGATGTTCAATCCTCTGAAAAAATGAAATCAGCATTACAATCAATCCCAGGATGGATAAAAAATACTGCAGGCTGGTGGGCAACAGATAAAATTCCAGATGATGAGTTTTTGAAAGGAATTAATTTTTTGATTGATAATGGATTATTGGTAATAGATATCCCAGATATTCAAAAAATGACAGAAGAAAAAAAGAAAGTTGAAGAACGAAACAAATGGGAATTTTCCAGATATTTGGATAGAATCAAAAAAACAGTGAATCAAGATACAAGATACATAGAATATCCAAATCCAAGTAATGATGTTATTAAGAAATTCTTAAGAGATTATGCAAAATGGAATTATGATCAACAAATTGAGATTGGAAATAAGAGTTTTCCAGATCCAGAGTATATCTTAATAGATGATGTATATCATTTGGAGTACAAGATTTATGTAAATGATCAACCAATAGGTTTACCATTAGATCATGTCAGTACACTTGTAAATTCATTCAAGATGTGGGAAAAAGCAGAATTTTCAGCAAATGATGGAAAAAAAATAAAGATAAAGTTTGTTACAACTAAAGCAAAAACAGATGCAAATCTCTGGGTAACATGGGTTGTAAGAGATTTAGGGCAAAACGTCTTAGGCCATGCAAATCTTGGAAAAGGAGTTGTTGAGGTTGCATTAGGCGGCTACGGATGTGATGGAAATTTCCAACTGTATCATGTTAATACAATAGAATACATCATGACACATGAATTAGGCCACGGTATTGGATTAAAACATAGTAATGATAAAAATAGTATAATGTATCCCTCAATGAAAAATACACAATATGCATATTGTATTTTAGATATTGATAAAAAAATTAACTCAGTTCCCATAGTTTTGAAAAGTGATTAACCTAGTGCTCTAGAATGTTTTTGTGTATGAGGACGTTCACCTGAAAATTTTCGGCGCATATGTCCAGAAGGTCTACCGTACAATAATTCCAAGAACCAACTTTCATGTTCAATTTCTTCCATAAGTATGTCCTTTGCGATATCATATGTAGCAGGATCTTTATTGTATGTCATTTTACATACTATATCCCAATTAACAATTGCACCTTGTTCTGCTTTGAGACATTTTTCTAAGATTGCTTTGATGTCAGTTGGATTTTTTGGTAATTGTAAAAATTCACAGCCAGACATTTTGGTAAATGCTTGTGCATCATTTGGAAGACTACCACCTAGTTGGAATATTCTCTCAATACAAGATTCAAAATGACTGAGATCCTCAAGACGTGCATCTTCAATTATTCCTTTTATACCTTCACCTTCCATTCCAGTGCAATGCATTCGCAAATTTGTGAAGTAATAATATGCAGTGAACTCAACAGATGCATTTGTTATAAGTTGTTTCACAAGTTTGTCTACATTTAGTCCATTTTTTTTAAGAACTTCAACACCAACAACTTTTGGTTTTTTTGCTACCAAAGATTTCTTAGTTTTAGCCATATTGAAATTAGTTTTACGGATGAATAAAGAGTTTCGCTGTTTATTTTAAAAATATAGAATGATTTCATAGGCAAAGACATACAATTAACCATAAGATTGGTTGTGAAATGATATTAATATCAAACATGTAGAAAAATAGTTGAAATCACCTAATGAAGAAAGATGTCCTTCCTGTAACAAAACTACACTAATCACAGATGATAATTCAGGAGAGATTGTTTGTAAATCATGTGGAATCGTCTTATCAGAGGCAAGTGCATCATTAGGAGCAGAATGGAGATCATTTGCAAATGATGGAGTTGATAAAAGTAGAACTGGGACAGGTACATCAATTACAATGCATGATATGGGTTTATCCACAATTATTGGAGCAATGAATAAGGATGCAACAGGAAAACCTCTCTCATCAGCAATGAAACAATCATTTGATAGAATAAGAACATGGGACAACAGATCACAAGCTCATTCATCTACTGATAAAAATTTGAGACAAGCATTAAGTGAAATGGATAAATTAAAAGATAAGCTATCTTTGACTGACGCAGTAATTGAAAAGGCTGCATATATTTATAGAAAAGCAGTTGAGAAAAAGCTTGTCAAAGGACGTTCAATTCAAGGCATAGTTGCAGCATGTGTTTATGCTGCATGTAGAGATACAGAAACACCTAGAACATTAGATAACATTGCAGATGGAATAAACATTAGACGAAAAGATGTGGCAAGATGTTACAGATTGGTCTTTAGAGAATTAGACCTTAAAGTTCCAGTAGCAGATCCAATAAATGGGATTCCAAGAATTGCGAGTATTGCAGGATTAGGGGAAAAAACAAAAAGAAAAGCAGTTGAAATTCTAAGAAAAGCAAAAAAGATTGGAGTTGTTGCAGGGAAAGATCCTACAGGATTAGCAGCAGCAGCATTATACCTTGCATGTATTACAGAAGGTGGAAATAAAACACAAAAAGAAATTTCAGAAGCATCAGGAGTAACAGAGGTAACAATTCGTAACAGATGTGCAGGTTTGAAAGTCTTTTTAGAAAAGTAGACTAACCTAAATCCTCTAGAGGATCTTTTTCACGTCTTCGCATTATAGTAAATAGCCCAAAAGTCATGCCGAGTTGATACATGACATACAATATTATTTGAAAAGTATTTGGTACATAATCAGTAAATCTTCCTAACAAAGCAATGATAAAAACAGTCACACTTATTGTAAAAATGAAATAGCGTGCTATTCGATTTAGATCTGCAAATCTGAATAAAAGTATTAAAGTAATCGATATGAAAATTCCAGTTATAGCTACAACTCCAGCATTCAATCCCAATACATCAACAAGTAATAAAAATACACCATCAGGAGTTTCAGGCATTACAAATTCAGTAAATTCAACTTTTGATGGTTCTGCAAATTTTGAAATATTTCCAGATGCATTAATTGAAAACAGTATTAAGACTATTATGGAAACACCTTTTGCATATTTTTTTAATTTTGGAAATTTCTTTCTAATTCCACGCGCAAGTATTGCACCTTGTAAAAGACCGATTACAAATACCACAATAAAGGTATAGTAATAATACTCTTCGGCTAATTGTAGTATATCCAATTCTATATTATTTTGTTCACAACTACTTTAAAGTCTGAAGATTAGAATAAACAGACTAGGTAGAAAGTATTGAATAGACTTTTCAACTAATAAAATAACATATTATCATGTCAAATGATTTTAGGATCGATACACCGTATTTACCAGGAGAAAAAGGATGTAGAATTACATGGGTATTTACTGACGATGAGGAAAAAACATTGTACCTAAGACATGAAGATTTGATGGAAATAATTGAGATCTTAGAACATAATTCAACTGCAAAGATAGAAATGGAAGATGGAGCAAGTTCAATACTAGTAAATTCAGATTCTACCGATTTTTTTCTTGCAGGTCAAAAATCACAAAAAATTGAAACACTCGCTCTTAAAATTGCACTAAAGGAATTTATGAAAAATAATCCAGATGCATGAAATCATGCAATCTTAGAATTTCGTGATTTTCTAATTCTGGAATAGATTAAGAATCCAATATTGATCATTGGAAAAACTTCTACCAAATCTACACCATACAAGAAGAAATCAAGAATCGGATTGATATGGCTAATCATTCCAGTTTCAAGATAAAGATCTGCATTCCAGACCATATGTGGAATCTGAAGATAGATTATGAATGCCGTCAAAAATAGTGATTCTGTGATGTGACGTTCATACCATGACCAAAAATGATTCCATGTCGATTGTTTTGTTCTTGTTTCTGTTTTCATATCTTATTATAGAGACCTAGATTAATAAATTGTATTTTTTTTAGGTTTTCCTAACTTTTTTTATAATAATTAGTTAGTTTAACCTAATTTATTGTAAATATTATTAGTCATACCTAATCATAAAAATCAGATATAAATAGACTAAATTTTATAAAAAATCAAGATGGAAACAGGAACCGTAAAATGGTTTAACCAAACTAAAGGCTTCGGTTTTATCGAACGTGAAAATGAAGACAAAGATTTGTTTGTCCACAAGACAGAAGTTGAAGGTCAGATTAGAGACGGCGATAAAGTTGAGTTTGAAGTTGGCGAAACAGAAAATGGCCCTAGCGCAACAAAAGT
>Ga0315316_10001796_pt1 | contig 15259 bp, 18 predicted proteins | sample M160m3416metaG_FD_203702 | JGI IMG/M metagenome (GOLD analysis project Ga0315316, IMG submission 203702) | Ammonia-oxidizing marine archaeal communities from Monterey Bay, California, United States - M1 60m 3416 | ecosystem: Environmental > Aquatic > Marine > Intertidal zone | place: USA...
TTCTTTTCTCTAAAACTTCACAGGTTGGATTCATTAATCTTGAATAGATATTTCCAAATTCTGCTAATCCAAATAAATTGGCTGCATGCTCTGAGTCATTAAATGTATATGACGTAGTTGGGTAAATGGGAACCGCTCTAGAATTAGTAGTCGGATCTGGATCATACCCAGCGTGCAATGCAAGTGTTTCTCTTTTATAATTTTCTGTCATTTTCTTCTCCTTAAATAAAAAAAACCCCTTTTGAGGGGTTTGCTAATTTTTTTGTAGATCTATTTGTTACATAAGAAAACTAGGCTTCCCCCTCCGAGAAAGTCATCATCATGCTCATGTTCATTGTAAATCTAAATAATTCCATAAGTGCAAGTATATTATTAAAAAATAAACTTTGTCAAACGAAAATAAAAAAATAAAGTTTATAATTAGAATATTTTAAAAGTATAATCCTATTGTCTATGAATCCTATAATTGAAGTTCTTAAAACAAAAGATTTCAAACGACTATGGTTCATAGGAACCACTGGCATGAGTATGCGCTGGATTGAGCAAATTGCTCTAGGTTTTTATGTATATAAAATAACTCAAGACGAATTTCTTGTAGGCCTTGTATTCTTCTTTAGAAACATTCCTATGCTGCTATTTGGAGCTTTTATAGGAGTTTTATCAGATGAATTTGATAAAAAAAGTATTCTTAAGGCAACCCTGCTTATGACAACCATAGTTTATCTTTTATTAACTATAAGTTCTTTTTTAGGTCAATTAAATTATTTCCAAATATGTTTTGGTGCTTTTGTTGCGGGAGTTGCATGGTCATTTGACTTCCCAATAAGAAGATCATTACTTAGTGAAATAGTTGATAAAAGGCTTTATCCTAGTGCCATTGGATTAGATATGACTTCAAGCAACATCGCAAGAGTGATAGGTCCAATTTTTGCAGGTATTGTTCTTCAGCAAGTTACACTTTTACCAATATATCTATTTGGAACCTTAATGTTTTTGATGGCGTTTATCGCTTGTTCAAAAGTTGAAATAAAAGCAATTCCTAAAAGTAATAAAATAAGCTCTCTTAAGAATTTATCTAATGATTTAATTGAAGGTATAAAATATATTTTTCAAAGTAAAACTTTAGTTACAGTACTAGTTGTAACTATAGTAATGAATTCTTTAGTATTTACTTATCAAAGTCAATTATCAGTAATTGTTCAGAATAATCTTACAGATTTACCTATTATTTTAGGGGTTTTGGCAGCATTAGAGGGCTTAGGAGCTACTTTTGGAACTTTGCTGATTGCCAACTTTCCATTTAAAAGAGGAGTAATGATTTTTCTATCTGGGTCTTTTTTATTTGGTTTCTGCATAATGGCATTCGCTTTTTCACAATCTATAACCTTAAGTATTATTTTAATGATTTTAGGAGGATTTGGGATGGCAGGTTTTGGAACCTTACAATCAATACTAATTATTAGTTCATCGGATCAAAAAATCAGAGGAAGGGTATTGGGTATTTTAGCAATTACTATTGGCACCCAACCAATTGGAGCGTTTCTACTTGGCTATTTCTCAAGAGAATATAGCTCAGTAGCAGCATTAAAATTTTCAGTACTAATTGCTTTGATATTATTATTCATAATAACTTTAGTACAAATGAGAAAGAAAACTAGCTCATAAAAAAGTCAATTATAAATGCCGTAATTACACCTAAAACAGCAGCAACTAATCCAATCATAATAAATAAATAAAAAAGTTTCATAATAATTTCATTTTATCTTTTATTGATATATACCCCGTTTGTAAGGGAGTAGCAAATGCATACATATTTCCTTGTAATTGTTTAATCACATCAGGATCGTTATAACTTACACTTGCACATGCATCTTTAACCAATGAAATTTTTATTTGAAGAGAATCATTTATAGAAAAAATTTGTCCTTCTTGACATGAATTAAGATCAATATTATCTACCAAAATATTTTCTCTCAAAACTCCTGTTTTTAAATCATATTTATCGTAAAGTTTTCCATCAACTATCATAATTTGTCTAGAATCATTAAATTTTGAAAATCTATCACCCTCAATTCCAAAATTCTTAATAATTTTTATCTTCTTTTCATACAGCATTGGCTTTTGCTTACCTTGATTTACAGCAAGTGATCTAATAATTCCCATAGTTATTATCCTTTCATTAATTGAAAATTTTTATTGTCCTTATACCAAGTAAAACCATAAATAATCCTAAAAAATTTGTAAGAAATAAATTAAGAAATAATAGATAGAAGTTTTTTTGATTAATAAAGTTAAAGTTATCTAGCGCAAATGTTGAGAATGTGGTTAATGAACCTAAAAATCCAACTATGAGAAAAATTTTTAAGTTTTCAGAAAGCATAAGTTTATTTTCAAATAAACTTGCAATAAGACCTATAAAGAAACAACCTATTATATTTACTATAAAAATCCCATATGGAAAATTAGAAATAAATAATTTATCTATTTGAGGAGTTATAGTAAATCTAAGAGCTGCACCTATTGCTCCTCCCAATGATACCAACAAAATATTTATAAACATCGTCTAAGAATTTACTTACCTTTTAGATTACCACTATATTAGAATGATAAGCGATGTCAAAAAAAAATTCTACTAGTCCTCAAGGAATTTGATAATGCTACTTTCTACTCTTGAAAGAAAGTTAAAAATTAAAATAATGTTAACGTTATTTGTTTGTATGTTTGCAACAACTGTGTATCAGTCAATTGTTTCTATAGCAGGCCCATCTATAATAGCGGATTTAGGAGGATTTGAATATTACGCATGGTTATTTTCTGGATTTTCTTTAACCTCAGCAGTCTGTGCTCCTTTTGTAGGGAAATTAACTAAAATTTATGGTCCAAAAAAAATCATTATCCCTTCATTATTTATTTTCTTAATAGCAACAATATTATGCGGGCTTAGCACCTCAATGTTTATGCTTATTTTTTTTAGATCAATCCAAGGAATTGGACTTGCAGGTGTTCTTGGTGTTGTATGGATAATGATTGCTTTACTTTGGAGTCCTAAAGAAAGAGGGAAATGGTTAGGAGCCACTGCTGCTGGATTTACTCTTGCAGGCTTAATTGGCCCGTTCTTAGGTGCGTATATAACTCAGTTTTTTGGGTGGAGGACTGCTTTTTTTGTTGTTGTTCCTGCAATATTATTTTCAATGTTATTAATCTTAAAGGTTTTACCTAGAATTGAGAAAAATCAATCCACGACATTTGATTATTTAGGAGCTATTTTTTTTACATTATTTGCCAGTTCTTTTCTTTTCGCATTATCTATATTTGGAATTGATACTTCACGCATATTTATATATATAGGTATTTTATTTTTTATTTCTATGATTTCATTTGGTTTCTTTATTTATATTGAACTAAAAGCAAAAGAAGATGGATTCATAGATATAACTTTATTTAAGGATAAATATTTTTCAGGTGGAATGATAGGAAATTTGATAATACCAATGCAATTTGTTGTTTATACTATTTTTGTTCCTCTATCTCTAATTGGAGTATATGGATTTTCGCCTGCAAAAGCTTCTATTATATTAATAATCAACGCAATCACAGTTGCTATAGGTGCAAACATATTTGGATTCTTAATTACAAAAGTAAAATTACAAATGTGGATAGCTTTATTTGGATTTACTACTAATGGTTTATGTACTTTTCTTTTTGGTTTTACAGACTTAAATTTAAATTTTATTATTCTAATTATTTTAGTATCTATTCAAGGATTTGCTATCCCTGGAGCATTCCAGGTTTTCATGGTTTGTATTCAAAATAATTTGCCTCAAGAAAAAATCGAAATAGTAACTTCAAGTCTACAATTCTCTAGAGTATTTGGGATCTCTCTTTCTGGATCAATTTTAGGAGGGATACTAATCATGTCGATGACTAATTATGAATTTGAAAAACCTAGAAGCGAAATTTATGATCCTGATAATATCACTTCAGTAGAAAAAATTGATGAAATCAAAGAAAAATATATTAATTCTAATCAGTTTGAATTTTTTGAGACAGACTTAAATATTTCTAGACAAAATCTTATGAATGGTTTAAGAGTTGTTTATTATTCAGCTGCAATTACAAGTATTTTAGGAATTCTTTGTTCTGTGTATATATTTTATGATGCTAGTCGACGTCAACCCTTGGAGGAGGATTCAATACGCAGTGAATAGCAAGTAATTTACCAACAGATTTGTGGTCATTAAATATGCCATGCCTTACCGCTACTTCAGCTGTAAACATATCTCCTTGATTTAATGAGATATTATCTTCCTCAGCATATGCGCAGTTTAATTTACTTTCTAAGCAATACATAGACTCTTCATGTTTTGGATGATAATGATTAGGAGCTGCTGCACCTGGTTCTAAAATCAATTCCGCAAAATAAGTTGACTCTGCTCCTAAAAAATCACCAACCATATCATATCGCATAATTCCAGGTTCAAACTCATATGGTTCATTTTTAGTTCTATCAAAAAAACCTGATTCAGGTTTTGAATTCTTAAAATCAATTTCTGGAATCACTTCTTTTTCAATATGTATTGAAGGAGACATTGTTATAATTTTGGCATTAGAATTTCCAGAATTTTCAAATCCATGAGCTTGAGATTTTTTTGCTAACAAACAATCGCCTTTATATGCCATGAATGTCTTATCTTCTAATCTAAATGTAATAGATCCTTCGGCAACAAATAATGTTTCTTCAACGTTTGAAATAATATAATAGTCTGATTTACTTCCTGGTTCCAAATTTATTTCGTTGACAGAAAGCATATGAGAACCTGTCTCTTTACCAGTTAGGAGTAAAGAATTTGCCCCTTTGAAAGGGACAGAGGATATCTGTTCATTTCTTTTGTTAATTGTCATAAATCAATCCTTAATTATCTTATGTTCCATGAACTTTCCCAAAATAGAAATTCAAATTCTAAAGATTCTTGGAAAATTTCATCAGCAACTTTATTATCTACTTTATGTTGTATGCTATCAACATAATTAATTAGCCAGTTAGTAATTTCTTGATAGGCTTTATCATTATATGCTTGAATCCATCTTTCATGGAAGCTATTTTTTAGAGTTTTATTATTTTGTCCCAATCTTCTACCTATTTCATCATATCCCCACTGGCATGGTAGAAGAGAACAAGAAATATATTGAATATCATATTTATGGGCTGTAGATAATAAATAATTACAATATGATTTGGTTGCAATGCTAGTTTCTGAATTAAATAATTCTTCTTTTGTAATGCCAAAATCAGAACAAAAAGACTCATGAAGAGTCATTTCAGAATTCAATGTTTCATCCAAAAGCTTTGACCAAAAAGACATTATATCTTGATCAAAAGATTTTGAAATTGCTATTGATATGACTCTACAATATTCAATCAAAAATTTATAATCTTGGATCATATAATGCTTAAATTTATCAAATTCTAATGAACCATCCTGTATTCCTTTTATAAATGGATGATCTACATGAGATTTATTCCATAGAGATAAATTATTATTTTTTAATAAATTAGAAAAAGACATTTTATTTTCTCAACACCTTAACTTCTGTTCCTCCAGAGATTTTCTTCAATAAATCTAGATCTCCTGATAGTTTACCCATAATATTAGTAGGCGATGCAGGTCTAATTTCTCCAGGAGCACTAATTGGGGTTTCTCCAAAAAATAAACATACCGCATTCCCAGGAGGCCAAAAAGCAATATCTCCTAATTCAACAGTTTCCTTTGCCCATTCATCATTTTCTATCCCTATATCTGTTGAAAAATAGATCTCATCACCCCAAACCTGAGAAACTCCTTCTAATGGTAGGTTTTCATATAACTCATTAGAAGTTGGAGAATCATTTAATTCTCCTTTGATTTTCAAATCTCCAAAATCAAATATTATTTCTTTCATAAAATCCCCTCAAATCATTATATTAAAAATATATATACTCTTAAATATCATATTACAAATTTAATGGATAAATATTCATCAATAATAATTGCCGGTGGCAAAAATAAAAGAATAAATATGGTTAAGCCGCTCATAAACTTAGGCGGGAAACAAATCATTATAAGAATTAACGAAATTTTAAAAGAAATATTTTCGGAAATAATTTTAGTTATTAGAAAAGAACAGTCTGATGATATTCCTGATTTAGGTATGGCAATGGGAATGCATATAGTCGAGGATATCTATCCCGAAATTGGTCCTATTTCTGGAGTTTATACAGGCTTAGCTGAATCAGTAAATAACAAAGCATTTGTTATAGGAGGCGACTATCCTTTTTTATCAAGTGAATTAATATTCAGCATGATTAAAAAATCCAAAAAAGATAAATCTGTATTTCTTAAAAATAAAAAAATAATTAATCCATTGCATGGTATTTATGTGAAAAATATTTGGGAAAAAAGACTGCTTCAAAACATACAAAAAAATAAATTTTCAACAAGAAAAATTATTGAAGAAAACTATGACAAAAAAAATTGTGAACTAATAGATTTTAAAAATTTAAGCCAAAGTTATAAAGAAAGCTTAATTGATATAAATACATTGCATGACTTAAAAAAGGCACAAAAAATTATATATTCAAAAAATCAGACAATACGACCAGATATTCGACCTGAAGGAGTTTAAAAATTACTCATATCTAAGAGCTTCTGCAGGGTAAGTTTTACTAGCTTCATTTGCAGGTATTACACTCGCTAAAATAGAAGCTATAATTGTTAGACCTATCAAAAATCCTACTTCACCAAAAGGAATAACAAATTTTGCTCCTTCTAGTTCTTTAGATATTTCGAGATAAATCAGCCAAGATTGCAAAATTCCTAAAAATATACCTACCACAATTCCAAGAATAGTAATAAAAGAAGATTCTATAAGAAATTGGGTTCTAATCATACTAGATCTAAATCCAATCGCCCTAAGAACACCTATAGACTGCCTTCTTTCTACTACAGCTCTAACTGAAAGAACTCCTATTGCAGCTACTCCCACCACTAAGCCAAGTCCACTAAAACCTTGAAAAAGTTTATTGAAAGCATTACTTGTTGCTTGCTCTTCTTCTAACCGATTAAGAAGACCATAAGCATTCATACCATTAGCTAAAAATGTCCTTTCAAGCTTTTGAGCATTATCTGTTGGCGATTGATCTCCTGATAATGAAAAATAATAAGTTTCTAAAGGAAGCTTTTCGTTAGCAATAATGTTTCCATTCGAATAGGTAGAATAAAACTTTGCTCCTCCTCCGCCAAATCCAGTTTCTTCAGCTAATCTTTCAACTAAACCTATAACTGTAAATTTTGTAGCTTCTTCTGTAGAATTTCTTTTTCTAATATTTACATCAAATGATTCAATTTCTTTTTCATCACCAGGTTCAATATAAGATGTCTTAAAACTTCTATCTGGTGGACCGAATGGATCGCCAGAAGGAATTATTGATCCACTTGCAACTATTAAGTTTGGATTATTTCTCAATGATTCCCAAATTTCTACATCAGTAGAACCATAATTTGGATCAAAATGAGCCATTCTCCACTTAGTTGTTGTCATAAATTCTTTCTCGTATGAAATTAATTTTGAAGTCTTAAATGATTTATTTTCACCATCTAATTCGCTTACTTCAATATCTAAATTAGAAGAACCAAAAACTGAGCTATAATCATCCATATTCAAGGAATCTTCAATTTGACCTTCAATTGGTAATTCCGTACTTACATTTGCCTTAATATCAAATCCACCTGTTACCCTTTCTGGTTGCTCAGAGGCAATATCTCCAATACCATTTAGTACAGAAAAAATCATCAAAGTAAAAATTATTAATCCAAACATAGCAACAGTTAATCCTGTTCTAAATTTAGATGCCATAGGATAACTTATTGCCGTTTTTGTAACAGCTTTTAATCCTGAGAATCTAGATAGAATTAAATTTAACACGAATATTAAGAATCTAGTATTACTCATAAGAAGCCAAACAGCAGCAGCAGTTGATATTGCTCCTCCAATTGGCCATGCCCAAGGGCCAGGTTGAGATAATTCTCCTCCCGTAAACCTTTCAAAAATACTTACTGGTAAGGAATTCAATAAAAGTACTAGCCCACCTTCTAAGGTTCCTCCAATTTGATTTACAGTTTCTGGGTCATTTATATATTTTGATGCTATGAATCTAATCAATAAAGCTATTGCAAGAACTCCTCCTGTAGAACCAAACCAAATATTGATATATGTGCCATTTAGAATACCTGTTATAAATAAAACTAAAGATACAATTCCAAGCAAAATATATGAATGCTTGCCAAACAAAACAAACAAAGATCTAATAAAGCTAGAGGGCCAAGTAATAGGAAAAAGTAAAAGTAATAAAAAACTTCTAAATCTTGGTGCCTTACCTGATACTATTAGATACAACTGCTTTAGAGGATAAATTAAGTTCCATAAGAGTTGATAAAGGTTTGTTTTAAAAGGATCAGGAGATTTTTTTACAAACTCATCCTTAAGACCTCTGATAGCAACAACAATATTCAAATTACTAGCCCTATACGCAGAAAATACAACTGTTATAAAAGTTAGTATTAACCCACTAGCAAATGCAATCAACAAAGATATAGGAGAGTAATACGGAAGAATTTGAAAATTATCAGTACCTATAAGGTCTTGAAGAATATATACTAGACCAAAGCTTAATCCCACCCCTAATAATGTTCCAACTATCGCCGCTAAAAATGAATATAAAGTACCTTCATATGTAAAAAGTTGAATCAAGTCTCTTCTTTTTAAACCAACTGCTCTAGCCATACCTAATTCTGTAGATCTTGCCGCTGCAAGAAGCACAAATACAAGGAAAATCAGTAGCATTCCGACCATTATAGAAAATGACCCAAAAATAGAAAAAATTGTAGTTACTCCCGTAGAAACAGCTTCAGCTAACTTGACTCCATCACTTTTAACATTATCTACTCTTAAACGGGTTAATTCCTGAGACATTTTTAATAAATTTCCTGCCTCTTGTTGAAGATCAGATTTTTGCAAAATTCCCAATAAAACTAATTGAGTAGGATAATCAGTAATGTTAGTAATAAAATCTTCATCATAAATATTTTTATCAAGTTTTTCGGATAATTCAGTTAAGGTTTCAAATGTACCTTTGTCTGTTTCTTTAATATCATTTGCTTCAATTTTTAATATTGATGGTATATTTTTTGTTCTAAGTAAGTTGAAAACATCTAAAGCTACATCCTGATTTGTAAGTTTAGACCTTAGGAACTTAGTCACATCTTCTGAATATTCTAATGATTTGTCTCCATCCCCTATGTTTGAGACAGCAATATTTGTCAACTTATTTTCTTTATCAAGAAGATTTTGTAAAACCTGAAGCTTAAATGTCACATACGGATATGTACTTCCTCCAGTTAAACCTCCTGCTTTGATTACATCAGCAACAATAAAATCATTTGGCCCACTTTTTGTATAGATTTGAAAAGTATCTCCTTTTTGAAGTTTAAGAATTCTACCTGCATCGTAATTCACAAAAACATAGTTAGGTCCGAGAAGGTCAACCGAAACTTGCTCTCCATTTAAATTTTCGAAGGTTTTCTGAGAAAAATCAAAATCTATCCCCCTAATATTCATACTGCTTTCAGCAATATCCTTTTTATCATTTGAAGAGGGTAAATTAGTTTCTATGTAGGGAATTAGTTGTTCTATATTTGAATTTTCTTTTGCAATATTCTGTACATAAACAAACTCTGAATAATCAAAATATTCATCACCAAAAAGTTGTTTTCCAGGTCCTTTAATTACTTCGTCAATAGGACCGAGACTATCTACAGCAACAGATCGAATAGAATATCTAACTGTGTCTCCTATTCCGAGAGATGTAGCTATAATAATAGAACTAAGCATAAGCCCAATAACAATTAATAGGCTTTGCCCTTTTCTTCTAGGAATATTCCTAGTTCCCATTTTAAATAAAATAAATCTTCTTATTGCTCCAAAAGATACTACAATAAAAATTGCTATTAATAATATAGCCATAATAATCGCTAGGTTATTCGCAGGTATTCCAAAAATTTTATCCATTATTAGAAATTTCTCCATCTTTCATATTGATTATTCTATGTGCTCTTCCTCCAACATAATCTGAATGCGTAACAATAACAAAAGTTTGATTATTATCTTTATTTAACTGGATCAATAAATCCATAATAACTTGTTCGTTTTCGCTGTCTAGATTACCCGTTGGTTCATCTGCCCATACTATTGCAGGGTCATTGACTAAAGCTCTGGCCAATGTAACTCTTTGTCTTTGCCCTCCTGAAAGTTGCCCTGGCAATTGATGTTGCTGATTTTCAAGATCAACCTCAGCAAGTTTGTCGATTGCTTTTGATCTTGCTTCTTTTCCTGAAAAACCTGAAACTAGTAATGGGAGTTCTACATTTTCAACTGCAGTAAGGACAGGCAAAAGATTATAAGTTTGAAAAACAAATCCCATTTTTTTCGCTCTAAATTCACTTAATTGATCATCAGATTGCTCTCTTAGGGATTTTCCTTGAATTAGAATATTACCATCATCAAATGAATCTAATCCAGACAAGCAATTTAATAATGTCGTTTTTCCACAACCACTTGGTCCCATTACTCCAACTATTTCCCCTTCTTTAATGGATATATCAACACCTCGTAATGCATGCACCTGTTGGTCTTTTAAACCATAAAATTTATGTAGATTTTCGGTTGAGATTACTATTTCAGACATTTTATTCCTAAGATTTATTTTACTAGTTATTAAACATTATATTTCTAATAACATGTTCATGTTGAGAAATACTAAACTATTTTACTTTCTTTAATAATATAAAAATTCATAGCTAGATATAAAATAATAAAATAATGATAAATATATACTTCAAAATATGAAAAAAATAATAATTGTTAGGCATGGTCAAACAAATGCTAATGCTGAAGGGAAAACACAAGGACAAATCGATACTGATTTGAATAATATAGGTTTAGATCAAGCAAAAAAAGCTGGTCAATATATTAGAGCAAATTATAGTATAAATGAAGCATGGGTAAGCGATTTGAAAAGAACACAACAGACCGCAAATCAAATAACAAAAAATTTCAAAACTTCTGAACTGATAAGAGAAATGTCTTTTGGAAAATGGGAGAATCATTTATTTGAAAATATTATTTCAGAGTATCCTAAATTAGTAAAAGAATATGCTGAAGCAAGCGAGTCTTTCAGAGCCCCTGAAGGTGAGTCTTTCAAAGATATGCATATCAGGTCAGTAGATTTCTTGAAAAATATTAATATGAAAGATAAAAATGAATTGCTGATAGTTTCTCATGGAGGATTTATGAGAGTCCTTATTTGTTCGATTCTAGATCTACCTATAAAAAATTTAATAAATTTTCAATTTGAAAATTGCTCTATTACAGAGATAATCAAACACGAAAATAAAAAACCAATTCTCTCTAAAATAAATTATACAGACCATCTAAAGTAAAGACTCTTAATTCAAATAATGTTAAAATATGAATATAAACACTAATATCATATGGTTCAAAAAAAATCTAAAAAGAACGATTCTTCAGAAGAAAAAGTAATAGAACCTTGTCCTTCATCTAAAGACGGTTCTGCATGTCATTGGGTTATTGACCCTCCAAATGGCCCCGTATCAACAGGTAAATGTAAAAAATGTGGAGAATCTAAAGAATTCAAGAACTCAGTAGAATTTTCATCTTGGTATGGGTCAAAATCAGATTTTGATGATAAGAAAAAATCTAAAGATAAATCTAAAGACAAATCTAAAGATAAATCTAAATAATGGATCTTGGCATAAAAAATAAAAATGCTCTTATTACTGGCGGATCTAGGGGTTTAGGATTAGCCTCAGCAATATCACTGGCTAAAGAAGGAGTGAATTTAGTTATTTGTGCTCGTTCTAAGGAAGACTTACTATCAGCTGAAAAAAAACTAAAACAATATAACATCAGCGTATATTCCATATTACAAGAATTATCTGATGAGAAATCAGTTATAGAATTTTATAATAAAGTTAAATCTAATATTTCTCAAATAGATATTTTAGTTAATAATGTTGGTGGTAGTTTAGGAACAACATCGTTAGTGAAATCTGATCTTAAAGATTTTCAAAAAGTTATGGATATTAATACTTGGGTTGCAATCAATCTTTCAAAACTTTTTGTAGAAGATATGATTAGTAAAGGATGGGGAAGAATTATTAATATTGCATCTATATATGGAAGGGAGTTCGGAGGATCTGCCCCCTATATGGCTGCTAAAGCTGCCTTAATAGCTGCAACTAAACATACTGCTATAGACTTAGCTAAAACAGGAGTGACTGCTAATTGTATTGCTCCAGGATCTATAAAACACGAAAAAGGTAGTTGGGAAAAATTTGTAAATAATAATGATGAAGATATTGTAGAGGAATTTATTAACCAAAATTTACCTATGGGTAAATTTGGTAACCCTGAAGCTGTAGGGGATACAGTTGCTTTTCTTGCATCAAAAAACTCAGGAATGATTTTAGGGACTTGTCTTAATGTCGACGGCGGACAATCGAATAGTTTATTCTAATTATCCACCGTAAATCAATAAATCAATTTATTTTATGAAATTTCTACGCTTGCGCCAGATGCTTCAATTTTAGTTTTTATTTCATCAGATTCTTCTTTTGAAACACCTTCTTTAATTGGTTTTGGAGCAGATTCAACTAAATCTTTAGCTTCTTTTAAGCCTAATGAAGTAACTTCTCTAACAGCTTTAATAACAGCAATTTTATTTGCTCCTACATCTTTCAAAGTAACATCAAACTCTGTTTTTTCTTCTCCTCCAGCATCTCCGCCAGCATCTCCAGCTGCAGGTGCCGCTACTGCAACAGGTGCTGCTGCACTAACCCCAAACTCTTCTTCAAGGGCTTTTACCACTTCAGCTAAATCAAGTACTGACATTTGCTTAATTTCTTCAATTAGCTCATCTTTAGATAATGCCATATTATTCTCCTTTATACATTTTTTTTATTTTATTTTTTTTCATCTTTTTCTGCAGGTGCTTCCTCTACAGGTGCTTCCTCTACAGGTGCCTCCTCTACAGGTGCTTCCACAGGTGCCTCCTCTACAGGTGCCTCCTCTGCAGGTGCTTCCTCTACAGGTGCTTCCTCTGCAGGTGCTTCCTCTGCAGGTGCTTCCTCTACAGGAGCTTCCTCTACAGGTGCCTCCTCTGCAGGTGCTTCCTCTACAGGTACTTCCTGTTCAATAGCAGAATTTTCAACATGTCTTTGCAATACAGTTGCAAAACCTTGAATAGTACCTTGTAATACAAAAACCAGATTTGTAATTGGGCTGTTCATACTTCCCATTAATTTGGCTAACAAAATTTCTTTAGAAGGTAATTTTGAAAGTCTTAATAAAGTATCTTCATCAACAAGATCGTTATTTACTAATCCTTTTTTAATATTGAAATCCAGATTATTATCTTCGGCATACTTAAATAATATTTTTGTAATTTGTGATGGGTCGTCATTTGATAAAACAAATCCTAGAGGCCCTGTAATTTCTTCTGATAAGATTTCTTTACTTGATTTTTCAGCTGCTAATTTAGCAAGAGTATTTTTTGCAATTTTAAATTTAGCAGAAGTACTATTTAAAGCTCGTCTAAGACCACTTAGTTCAGTAACAGATGTGCCCTTATAATCAGCCAAAATTATTGTGTCAGAATTTGAGAATAAATCTGCTAGTTCATTTACTTGATCTATTTTTTTTTGATTTGGCAAAATTTTCTCCAAAAAAAAACCGGTTCAAAGACCGGTTATAATAATATTTATATATTTTCAAACCTCGACAGGATTTACATATGACCTGTTGTCTTAAGTTATTTTAATTCTATCACAAAAAATCTCTAGTTAACTAAAGATTCCCTTAAATTTTCTAAATCTAAATTTATTCCAGGGCCCATTGATGAGCAAATTGAAGCAGAATCAATCAATGCACCTTTAACACCTTCAGGCTTATTGTTCATTATTGTTGAATATACTGATGAAATATTTTGAAATATTTCATCTTCAGAAAATGAACAAAGACCTATTCTAGTATGAATATTTGCATCTTTATCCATTCTTATCTCAACTCTTCCCTTATTTGCTTTTTCTACAGCCTCAATTAGTTTATCTTCTTGTACAACAGTTCCTGATCTTGGATTAGGCATTAGTCCTTTTCGACCAAGGTGTTTACCTAACTTTGCTATTTTAGGCATCATTTCAGGTGTAGCAATTGCAATATCAAAGTCAGCCCAGCCATCTTCAATTTTTTTTATAGTATCGTCATCGATAAGATATTCAGCTCCAGCTTCTTTTGCAGAAATGCCAGATTCACCTTCAGCAAAAATCATAATTTTTACTTTTTTCCCAGTTCCATTTGGAAGATCCGATGTTTGTCGTATTTGCTGATCAGCATGACGAGGATCAGCGCTAGTTTTTAAGTGAAATTCTATTGCTTCATCAAATTTAGCATTTGCACATTCTTTTAATAGCTTTATCGCTTCAGAAAGTTCAAATTTCTGGTCTTGTGTTTTAGATTTTATTTCAGCAAATCGTTTTGATGTTCTTTTCAATTTTTATTCCTTTACAATTACACCCATACTTCTGGCGCTACCTGACAAAATCTTCACTGCGGCATCCATATCATATGCATTTAAGTCTTCCATTTTAATTTTGGCTATTTCTTCTAATTGAGCTCTTGTTATTTCCCCTATCATTTCAACTCCCGGAGTTGCTGAAGCACTAGGTTTATTAATTGCTTTTTTTATCAGATCAGAAGCAGGAGGACTTTTTAGTGTAAACGAGAAAGATCTATCTGCATAAACTTCAATTTCAACTGGAACAATTGATCCAGATAATTGTTTAGTTTTTTCATTGTATTCTTTACAAAACTGCATTATGTTAACGCCGTGTTGTCCTAATGCAGGACCCACTGGAGGTGCTGGGTTTGCACTCCCTGCAGGAAGTTGAAGTTTTATTAGTCCTATAACTTTTTTGGCCAATTTATAAAATCCTTATGCTTTTTCTACTTGTAAGAAATCCAATTCTAACGGAGTTTCTCTACCAAAGAAAGAGACATGTACTGTCACTTTTCCTCTTTCTTTATTTACTAAATCTACTGTTCCCATGAATTCTGCAAATGGACCATCTAGTATTTTTACTGAATCTCC
>Ga0315316_10001800_pt1 | contig 15247 bp, 15 predicted proteins | sample M160m3416metaG_FD_203702 | JGI IMG/M metagenome (GOLD analysis project Ga0315316, IMG submission 203702) | Ammonia-oxidizing marine archaeal communities from Monterey Bay, California, United States - M1 60m 3416 | ecosystem: Environmental > Aquatic > Marine > Intertidal zone | place: USA...
TATTGGATATTATTTCATCAATATGATCTCCTCCGAATTTTTCTAATATCACATCTGTAAGTGAGATAGCTAGCATAGCTTCGCCTATTACACATGCTGGAGGTACTTGGCATATGTCACTTCTATTGTACTGGGCGTCAACTACCTTTCCTGTGTTTATGTCAACTGAAGGAAGTGGATTAGTCATAGTTGCAATTGGCTTAATAGCAACATTAACTATTATTGGCTCTCCATTTGTTACTCCACCTTCGAGGCCGCCCGCATGGTTTGTGAGATGCTTAAAATTCCTTTTATCTTTTTTATCAGGAACAATGACATCCTGAACATCTTTTCCTGGTTTTTTTGTATTTTTAAATCCATTACCTATCTCTACACCTTTTACAGCGTTGATGCTCATCATGGCTTGGGCAATTTTTCCATCTAATTTTCTGTCCCATTGGGAAAAGCTTCCCAAACCAACAGGCAAGTTAAATGCAACTACTTGAAATACTCCTCCTATAGTAGTCCTCTCTTTTTTAGATTTTAAAATTGCACCAATAAATTTCTTTTCTAATTCTGGCGAAGTTGTTCTTACTTCTGAGGTTTCAGCATACTCCCAGTCTGTATTGTTAATGTCTTCTTCCGTGCCTGCATCTATTTCTCCAATTGATAGAACTTTACTTTTTATGTGAATCTCGAACTTTGATAAAAATATTTTACAAATTGCTCCTGCTGCCACTCTAGCTGTTGTTTCACGTGCACTTGCTCGTTCAAGAACATTTCTAAGGTCGTGTTGTTTGTATTTTAAGGCCCCAGCAAAATCGGCATGACCAGGAACGGTATTGGCAAACTCTTTTTTATCTACTGAATCATCCACTGGATATGGGGACATCGCCCCTTCCCAATTTTTATGATCAAGATTTTCAATCCATAGTGATATTGGGGAGCCCAAGGAAGTTCCATGCCTAATGCCTGATTTTATGACAGCATGATCTTTTTCTATTTTCATTCTGCCTCCTCTACCAAACCCTTTTTGCCTTCTTTGAAGATCAATTTTTATATCATCCTCTGATATATCTAATCCGGCTGGCATCCCGTCTAATAGAACAGATAATCCAGGTCCATGTGATTCGCCAGCTGTTAAAAATCTAAACATATTTTGCTCCTTATAAAGAGTTTATAGCTTTAACAGTAGTTATTACAATTCGCTAATGATTGATTTTTCCATTATTTCGTAAGGACAATTTTCCCCAGTAATAAGTTCTAATCCTTCTATAGCTTGATGGATTAGCATGGACACTCCTGTTATGGCCTCTCCGCCACAATTTTCTATTGTAGTTAAAAAGGGAGTTTTTATTGGGGAATAAACTAGATCAAAGCCAACTACATCTTTATTTAGTCTTATATCATTAACAACTGAGTTGCGAGAATCAGGCCCACTGCTCATGCCTAGTGATGTTGTATTAATTATTAGATTGGCCTCACTTATTAATTTTTCTGAATTCTTATCGTAAATTTCAGAAGTAATAATATTTGAGTTGGGATATTTAGAAGAAATATAATCTGCGTTCTTGATTGTTCTGTTTATTATGGATAATTTTTTAGAGCCTTTTGAAATAAGAGATTCAACCACAGCTTTTGATGATCCTCCGGCACCTATAACAACAATATTAATATTGCCTAGTGACTTTTTTATTTGTTCAGGCAATGAATTGTAAAAACCAATATGATCCGTATTGAACCCCTTTATTCCTCCTTCTTCTGCCTTGAACCAATTGATTGCGCCAATTCTCTTTACACTATCATGCAAATCTGAACAATAATTAAATAACTCTTCTTTAAAAGGGATAGTTACGCAACCTCCTATAATTTGATTTTTTTTCAAATTTGAGAAAAAATCTTCTAAAGAATTCAAGGGAATTTCCCATTTCTCAAATCCTAAATTTAATTTTAGATGTTTTATAGCTGCATTGTGCATAACCGGGGATAGAGAGTGAGACAAGGGATTTCCGAGTATTCCGATTTTTTTCATGTCTGTCTTGCCTTCTTTTCTAAAAAACTATTTAAAATTATTGTTGCAGAGGAGTCGTCTACATATTTATTCTTTGAATTTGGATCTATAGCTTTTTTTGCTTGCAAAGTAGATAGCCTTTCATCTTCTAAAATGACCTCTAAATTAGTCTCATCTTCTAAAATTTCTTTAAATTTAATTACCTCTTCAGCTTTGAATCCCTCTTTGTTTTTCATTGTAATTGGTAACCCTAAAACAATCATTTTAGCTTTGTATTCTAGAATGATTTTTTTTAATTGATCTAACGCATCTTCTGTTTTTTTATATGAGATAATCGAATGAGGGACAGCCATCTTTCCATTTAAGACAGAAATAGATACTCCAATTCTTCTCTCACCATAATCAAGACCAAGGATATTATTTGTGTTATTTGAGTCCATTTTTGATTAATGATCGTGTTAATTCCATTGCTTCACGAATTCCTTTTAAGTTTGACCCACCAGCTTGAGCCATATCTGGCTTACCACCACCACCACCTCCAATAATAGGGCCAATCTCTTTTATTATTTTTTCAGAATTAAGTTTGTTTGTCAGGCTTTTATTAATCGCAATAACAACTGTTACTTTATTGTCTGAAGTTGAAAATAATGCAGCGATACCATTAATTTTCTCTTTTAGTTGTTCTGCAGTATTTCTAATTTCTTTTGCATCAAAATTAACTTCCTGGATGATGCAGCTTGAATCACCAATCTTTTCTGCTTTTTCGGTTAAATCATCAATTATTTTTTTTGTATTATTATTCTCGCTTGAACTTATTTCTTTTTTTAAATCTTTTATCTGTTTATTAAATTGTAAAATTTTTGATGGAATTTCATCAGTTGATACATTTAAATCATTAGATATAGTTCTTAGCAGATCAAATTGTTTTTTTGCATAATTTTCTGCATTTATTCCAGTTACCGCTTCTATCCTTCTAACACCTGACGCAATACTAGACTCTGAAATAATATAAAACGATCCAATTTCTCCGGTATATTCACAATGCGTTCCGCCGCATAATTCATAACTAAACTTAGATCCATTCGATATTTCTACAGTCCTTACATCTTTGCCATATTTATCCCCAAAGAAGGCAATAGCTCCATTATTTATAGCCTCTGAATAAGAAGTCTCATGTTTTTTAACTGGTAAATTAGCCCGAATTTTTGAATTCATTAGCTTTTCAATTTTATTTAGTTCTTCTTTAGACATTTTATTTAGATGAGTAAAATCGAACCTCAGTCGATCTGGAGATACAAAAGATCCTTGCTGATGAACATGTTTTCCTAGTATCTCTCTAAGAGACGCATGTAATAAATGTGTTCCAGTATGGTTCCTTTTTGATCCATTTCTTAGATCTACATCAACTTTTGAGTTGAGAGATACACCAGTAGAAACAACTCCAAGAGTAACTTTGCATTTATGAAATATATAACCATCTACTTCTGATGTTGTGTCTAAAACTTCTAACTCGACTTTTTCGTTTGATAGTAGACCTTTGTCCCCAACTTGCCCCCCACCTTCAGGATAAAATGGAGTTTCATCTAATAATACATAAATTACATCACCCTTTTTTGCCTTGCCTATGCTTGCCGCAAGATGATTATCTAATAATGCAGAGACTTTTGATTCTGAGGTAGTTTTTATATAACCTTTAAAAGCAGTTTTATTAATTTTCATTTCCGATATCAAATTAACTAAACTCTTGTCTCCTCCAAAATCGCTAGTAGTTTTGGACAGCTTTTGGAGATTAGACATTAAATTATCGAACTTTTGCCTGTTAAGCATGAGGTTCTGTTGAGCGCAGTACTCAAATGTTACTTCGTAAGGAAAGCCAAGAGTATCATATAAATAGCAAGCTTCTAAATATGAAATTTCTTTGCTCCATGAAGTAGTCATTATATTTTTTCTTAAGGAAGAAAAATAATTTTTATTGGTAATGTTAAGTGATTCGCCTAATTTTAATTCTTTTTGTAATAAGTCACTGATTATGCCCTGCTTGCCTATTTCACTTTCTATAAATTTTAGTATAAATTCTTCATCGCCTTTATTGTCGGCATCAATCTTTTTAATATGCTTTTCTAAGTTCACTCTATTAGAAGAGAAGTCTTCTAAAATTTTTGAGCCCGTTTTTAATGTTTTGGAGAAACTAGTACATTCATTCTCAAGAACTTTTTTTATGAAGCTTAGGTTATCTTCTAGCTCAGGATAAAAATCAGACATATTTTTAGCAATTATTTCAGCCAGAACTATTAAAAAATCCTCTCTTAAGTTTAGTTCTAATCCATACCTCATCGCTTTTCTAATCAACCTTCTTAGTATGTAGCCTCTCCCTATATTTTCGGGTATTACTCCATCTGCAATCAAAAATGTTGCAGATCTAGAATGCTCTGCTAAAACTGCCATTGCTTTATTAGAATTTGTAGATCCAATTTTTTTGTTTTGTTGCCATTTATATCCTGAAGCATTTTCAATTTCTTTTATTACATCTCGGAACAAGTCAGTTTCATAGATAGAATTTTTTCCTTGTAAAATAGTAGCAACCCTTTCTAGTCCCATCCCGGTGTCTATATTCTTTTTGGGTAACTCTTTTCTTGTTCCATCTATATGGTGATAAAACTGTGTAAACACTAAGTTGTAGAGTTCAACAAAATCTTCATGAATATTAGGACCCCAAGATTTTGATTTTGAAAGTTTTTTAAAATCCTTTTCATTTTCATTTCCAATATAGTAATGAAGCTCACTGCAAGGACCGCAAGGACCTTCATCCCCTGCTGGCCCCCACCAGTTATCTTTGTCATCAAAAAAGTAAATTTTTTCTTTCGGTATACCTATATTTTCCCAGATTTTTGCACACTCTTTGTCATCATTGTGTACTGTAATAAAGATTTTTTCATATTTAAATCCTAAATGATCAGTCATTAATTCTAGCGCCCATTTACATGCATCTTCTTTAAAATAATTTCCAAATGAAAAATTTCCCAGCATTTCAAATAATGTTAGATGAGTTGTATCACCTACTTCGTCTATATCTGTTGTTCTGAAAGATTTTTGTGCTGTTGCTATTCTTTCATTGGGAGGTTCAGATTCTCCAGCAAAATATGATTTAAACTGAGCCATTCCAGAGTTAGTTAGGAGCAATGTTGGATCATTAGAAGGTATTAACGATGATGGCGGATGAATAAGATGGTCTTTTGAATTAAAAAAATCTAAAAATATTTTTCTTATTTCATTGGAACTTCTTGATATCATATTAATTTTTTAACTAAGTAATGCTGTCTTTGTCCCAAATTGTAGCAAATTCACCTTGCTGACCTGTAATTAAATCGTAAAGATCATTATTTTTTACTTTTTCAATTATACTTTTTTCTTCTAATGACAGACGAAATAACGTTTCAGCCATTTCTTCCAGCAACTCTTCACTAAACTTGTCTTTATATATAACTGATATTGCTGACATTAATTCTTTTTTATTGAAGCTCAGGACTTGCCCAGAAAAGAAAAAAATAGAAATTAGCTCATGAGATATTTCTTTAAAATACCCCAACTCCTCTCTAACTGAATCCATTATTCTTGCTATAGTTTCATCTCTTAGTATGGTTTCAATTTTTTCAGGAACTCCATTTGGGCTTAATATTGAAAACCCTCCAGATCTTATCTCTTTGCTGAATTTTGATTCAATAGAATCATAGAAGTCATCATTAAACATAATTTTAGAATTCAATGTAATAATATTTTTAGTGGAATCAATAGAATTTAACAATAATATTTTTTCCAAATGAGGGAAAACGCATAAAATTATGTTAGGCATTGTATTTTCTGATTCAAAGGACATATTAAATGTTGATAAATTAATAATTTAATTACTACTTGTATTGAGTATAAACTAGCAATAGGAAAAATAAAACAAATGGATGACAGGTCATACAGAGAAGGGCACCCCCCCTACTGCACATGTGTAGAATGCATAGAAAAAAATAATAAAAATCAAAAAAAAATGATTCAATTCAGTATTAGGCGCCCCATTGTTTTAACCCTTATATTTTTAGTTATGATTTCTTTAATCTTGATAATTTTTATATAAATTTATTTTCTGAAAGACTAGCCCATAATTCTGGAGGTATAGTTTCATTTGCTATATCTATATTATCTTTTACTTCATTTATTGAGCTCATGCCTGGAACAACAGAAAAAACTTGAGAGTTGTTCAAAACAAAATTTAAAGCAGCAGATTTTAATGAAATGTTAAATTTGTTTGTAGTTTTTTCGATATTTTTTGCCTTATTGATTAAATGAATAGGAGCAATTTCATAGTTATATGAAACTGGAGAATTAAGATCTCTTGCTAAAATCCCGCTATTATAAGGTCCTCCTATAATCACCCGAACACCTTTCTGGGCACACATTTTCATGAATTTAGTTGACTTAGTATTTTCTAAAAGAGTGTATCTTCCTGCTAAAAGTATTTTATCCAAGTCTATATTCTCCATAAAACGAATAGGCATTTCGCATTCATTCATTCCGCAGCCAATGTTTTTAATGATACCTTCTTCTTTCATCTTTAACATTTCTGGGAATGCAAATCGAACTGCTTCTCTTTCTAGGCCCCCTTGATCAGGATCATGGAGCAAAAGTGTATCTAAATAATCAGTTTTTAGTCTTAGCAAAGACTCTTCTGTAGACCTTCTAATTCCGTCTTTTGAGTAGTCAAATATGGGCTCTCCGTAACCCTTATCTATTTCCATTTCATTTATTTTAGAACTATTTTTATTTCTTGAATTTCTGATTAATCTTCCACATTTAGAAGTTAAATTTATATTCTCTCTCTTTATTCCTTTTAAAGCTCTTCCATACCATAGTTCGCTTCTTCCGAATCCATACAAAGGGGCAGTATCAAATATTTTTATTCCTGATTCGTATGCATAATTTATTATTTCAATTGTTTTTTCTTGATTTGCACCACCAAAAATGCCATCAGCTAGAACATTCCCAAAAGTTGCTCCTCCCAGACCTAATTTACTTAAATTATTATTCATCTAATTTTAATATTACTTCTTCAGCGCATTCAGTTGTTGTAGCATTCCCGCCAAGGTCTGCAGTAATGCTATTGCCAGTCTTTAAAACAATTTTTACTGCCTCTCTAATCGAATTTGCGGCATTATTTTCTCCTAAATAAGACAGCATCATTGCCCCTGTTAATATCTGTGCCATCGGATTTGCAATATCTTGCCCTTCTATATCAGGAGCACTTCCATGAGTAGGCTCAAACATAGAGGGGTTATCTTTATTTTCTGATATATTTCCGCTTGATGCTAAACCAAGCCCTCCAGTTATCATGGCAGCAATATCTGTGAGAATATCACCAAATAAATTACTAGCAACAACTACATCGAATTCAGAAGGTTTTCTTATGAAATCCATACAAGCAGCATCGATCAATAATGAATTAGTTTTAACATCTGGGTAATCTTTTGATACCTCTTTAAAAACCTTATCCCACAAGACCATAGAATATCCTTGAGCGTTAGATTTGGTGATTGATGTTAACTTTTTATTTCTGTCCATTGACAGATCAAAGGCGTACCTTATAACCCTTTCTGTTCCTTTTCTTGTAAAAACAGATGATTGAATCGCAATTTCATCATCAAAATTTTCGTATTGAAAGCCTCCAACATTAGCATACTCTCCTTCTGTATTTTCTCTAACAACAACTAGGTCTATTTCTCCTGCATTAATACCTTTTAATGGAGACTCAACGCCTTCAAACAAAGCAGATGGTCTTAGGCATACAAATTGATCAAATCTTCTCCTTATAGGTAAAAGTAACCCATTTAAAGTTATGTGATCTTGAATTTTTGGGTCACCAACTGCTCCTAAAAAAATTGCATCAAAGTTACTTAGAATTTCTAAGCCATCTTCAGGCATCATTTTTTTGTTTTTAAAATAAAAATCTGAACCCCAATCAAAAGAATCATAGTTGAGCTTAAAGTTATTTATAGTTGCGACGCTATCTAGTACTCTGCAAGCTTCTCTGACCACTTCTTTTCCTATTCCGTCGCCTGGAATTACTGCTATTTTATATTCATTCATTTTAAACCTCTTTGTCTTTTGATAATTTATTTATATAGATAGCAACACTAGCTATATCAGGCTCATCAATATCTAATTTATCCGTTTCCTCGAATAAATTTAATGATAAGCTAGTTAATGGCAGATCCAAGTTCATTTGGTTACTCATTTCAGATATAATTTTTAAGTCTTTTACTATGTTTCTTATTGGGGCTGAAGAGTTTTCATAGTCCTTTTTCATATATATTGGCATATTTCTTTCAACCATTCTGCTGCCCCCAAAGCTTTTTGAAAGAATTTTTATTACTGAATTTAAGTCTATTCCGTATTTGTCTGCAAGAATCGCTGCTTCCATTGCAGCAACAGTATTAACTGAAGTCAGAAGCTGATTGACTATCTTCATGGATGTGCCAGTTCCTGGTCCTCCCATATGAACAACAGTTGTGCCCATTTTATTGAAAATTGGTTTAGCTTTTTCAAACGCTATACTGTCCCCACCACACATTATCGTTAAGGTCCCTTCATTTGCACCTACTGGCCCCCCACTAATAGGAGCATCAATAAAATATACATTTTTATCTAAAGATTTTTCCCATATCAACTTTGAAGTTTCAACATCTACAGTGCTATGATCAACTATTATCGTGCCAGGCTTTGCTTCACTTAGAATTCCATTTTTTCCTAAAAAAACTTCAATCGAAGTTTCAACATTAGGTAGGCACGCAAGTATAAGCTCAGAATCATTAGTCAGTGACTTAATGCTTTTATGAGAAAACGCACCTTTTTCAACAAATGGCACCATTTTAGATTTTGATCTTGTAAATACGTTTAGATAAATTCCTTTTTCTACAAGATTGTGTGCCATTCCGCTACCCATGTTCCCTAGACCTATAAATCCAACTTTACTCATATACCTCCAATAAATTATTTTTATTGAAATTATGATATTTTAATTACTGGCCCTAAAACAAATTTGTTATGAAAAAATTTTCTATAGAAATATTACCTAAGCAAAAATCAAAAATTGTTGAGCTAAATCCTCAATTTTTTGAGGATGTTTATATAACACATATCCCAGGCTCCTCTTTGGAAGATTTAATAGATACTGCCAAGGAAGTAATTATTCACGGCTTTAACCCAGTGCCTCATATACCTGCAAGATCAATTACTGATGAATCTTTATTGAATAAAACTTTAAAAAATTTAAAAGAAATAGGGGTCAAGGATTTGTTGACGATAGGGGGAAGTGTAAAGAATATAGTTGGTGAATTCGACTCAACAATAGATATGTTTAAAACTGGAGTATTAAATAACATTGTTTTTAGAAGTGTAAGAATCGCTGGCCACCCAGAGGGAAATCCTGATGATAAGAATTCAAAGGAATCTCTAAAAAATAAACTAATTTGGCTGAAAAAAAACAAATATTCAACATCGATAGTTACTCAATTTTGCCTATCACCAGAAATAACAAATACCTGGATAAACGAAACCAAAGATTTGATACAAGAATTTGGAAGAGATGATACTAAAATTATTATTGGGGTGGCAGGACCTTCAAAAATTACTACTCTTATTAAATATGCTAAGGTGTGTGGTGTAAGTTCATCTGCAAATTTTCTAATCAAGCAGGGCTTGGACATTACAAAGTTGATAAAGCATTCCCCTACTGAATTGATAAAAAAATTAGATGGTTTTGACTCTCTACATTTCTTCCCTTTTGGAGGGATAAAAGAATTAGATAATTGGTTATTAAATCAAGTATAATCAAAGGAAAAAAATGAAAAGATTTACAGTAATTGGTGAAAATATACATGCGACTAGAGTGCTGAGACTTAATGGAAAAAGAGTTGGGGATAATGATGAAGGAGTTCAATCAGTTAAGTACTATTCTGAAGGGGAGACAAAATTTATGACAATTCCTGATGAAATGAAAAAAACTCAACCATATCAGCAAGGCCAAGCTAAACACTTTATGATTGCTGTATGGAAAGGCTTGTTTGGTGACTCTAGAGATCAAGAAGAGTCTGCTGATTACATTAAAAATGAAATAAAACGTCAAGAAGTGGCAGGCGCAAACTTCTTAGATCTAAATGTTGACGAGATGTCTCATAAGCTTGATATTCAGATTAAAGCAATGAAATGGTTGGTCTCAATTGTAGAGAAATTTTCTTCAGCTCCACCAAGTATAGATTCCTCTAATTCAGAAATAATTCAGGCAGGCTTAGCTCAATATACAGGAAAACAAGGTAGTCCAATGATAAATTCTATTGCACTAGAAAGAGTGGAAACTTTTGATTTAGTACAAGAATTTAATGCTAGTGCAATCTTGACTGGTGCTAGCGAAGATGGGATGCCTAGTAATTCTGATGAAAGAGTCACCAATATAAATAAGATTGTGGAAATCTCAAAAAAACATAATATTAATTTTTCAGATATACACCTTGATCCGCTTGTATTCCCTATTTCTGTAGCTCCAGAATATGGAGTTCATTTTTTTGATGCCGTAGAAAAGATCAGGGAATTATTTGGTGATGAAATAAATATAAGCGGAGGGCTTAGTAATGTTTCTTTTGGTCTTCCTAGAAGAAAATTAGTAAATGATGTTTTTATATATATTTGCCTTCAGAGAGGCCTAGATAGTGGAATAATAGATCCCTTACAGTTAAAAATTGATGATATTTTGGCGCTCGATGAAAATTCTGAAGACTTCAAAATAGCAGAAAATATGCTTATGGGAAGAGATGATTTTTGTATGAATTATATAAAATATTGCAGAGAAGGATAGATTGATTAAAATCAGAATAATGTATTGGAAAGAGATACCTGTGCAAATTGAATTTTCTACTTCTTCAATAAAAAAGTCTGTTAAATTAGATGAAAGGTTTCAATTTGCAGTTGACTCTTTGTCAATGGAGGATGGTAGTTATGGATCTGATGATTATTTAGATGGGTGGCAATGGAAAGATAAAGAAGAGATTGAGGAAGAATTTACGGAAAAATTACTCAATGAATATTTAGATAGATATAAATATCCTCAAGATTTAATAAAAAAAACTACTGAACTGTTAAAATCTGGTAAAAGAGACGAGTCTCCAGGCGCAATAGATGACTGGATTATAGGTAATTAACTTGAGTTTTATAGACAGAATAAATTCTCCAGGTACTTTGCTCTCAGATGGAGCAACAGGTACTTTTTTACAAACAAGAGGGCTTGAGCCAGGTGGTTGTCCAGAATTAATGAATGTAGAAAAAGAAGATGCCGTTATTGAAATGGCTCAGGGTTATTTCGATTCTGGATCAGATTTCGTATTAACAAATACTTTTGGGGGAAGTCCGTTCATGTTAAAGAAATACGGTTACGAGAAAAAAACCCATGAATTTAATAAAGCTGGAGCTGAATTAGCAAAGTCAGTGTGCCCTAAAGACAAATTTGTATTCGGCTCTATAGGGCCTACTGGAGAATTTATAAAACCTTTAGGTAATGTATCTGAAGATGAAATGTCAGATGGTTTTAAAAGACAGATTAATGGTCTTTTAGAAGGAGGAGTTGATGGAATAATTTTTGAAACACAAATGGCGATAGAAGAGTTAGTCTTAGGTATAAAAACAACTAAATCGATAACAAATTTGCCGATTATAGGCAGTATGGTTTTTGACAAAGGCCCAAGAGGTTTTTTTACAATGATGGGGGTAACTCCAGAGCAGGCATCAGCTGAAATTTATAATGCTGGAGCTGATATAGTGGCTACAAATTGTGGTAATGGATCAGAAATTATGTCAGAACTTTCTAAGGAGTTAATTAGTCATAGCAAGCTGCCTGTTATGATTCAGTCAAATGCTGGCATTCCTAAAATAGTTAAAGGAAAGGTAATTTATGATGAAAAACCTGATTTTATGACTAAAAATTATAAAAAAATTATAGATTACGGGGCAAGCATTATTGGTGGATGTTGTGGAACTACATTTGAACATATAAAAAGATTTAGAAAATTTTTAAATGAAAATGATTGAATATTTTATTATAATTTAAATTATGAATATTAGACCTATAGAAGTAATTGAAAAGTATGGAAGGTGCATAGAGTTAATTTCTATGGATCCTTTTTTTAATGAAATAACTATCGGCTTATTTTTTAAAGAACCTAACATAACAGTATTTTCTTATAGTAAGCTTGATGGCGTTTCAGGAAGGTTAAATCAAATTAGAGATCGGATTGTTGATGTATCTGGGGCTCTTCCTAATGAAGCCAACCCACATCAGGCAACATTTAAATGTGGTATGGAAGGAGGCTGCTGCTCTGCCCCACTTAGGTTTGCTTTAAAGGAAGCGGTAACTAAAGATAGAGAATTAGATCTTTCTCAAGGCATTATCTGTAAGGACTTAAGATCAAACATGATGATAAAAGTTAATTATGAAGAAAATTCAAATGGAAAAATCTATACTGTTTCAGGTGATGATAATGCCGAAAAACCAATTATAAGATATAGGGCAATTACTAATGGGCTTATTAAGTACGGAGGGTTTGAAAGAATTGATAATTTTTCATTCAGATTAAGTTGCAATGAAAGAAATGATAAAATTGTAAACCTTCTCCTTCCTTTAGCAAGAAATATCAGTGCGACAGAAGAATCATTAGCATCAGAAGATGCTGCCGGGCAAATGACAACACAATCTCTAGGTTTTTCAGCAAATTAAAATGATAGATATTAACTTGAAATTAACAAAAAAACAGCGAGTTCTTAATGCGCTAGCTGGCGAAGACGTAGATAAGCCACCGGTATCAAATCCTACAAATGTTGCGACAGTAGAACTAATGGATTATGTTGACGCTCCATTTCCAGATGCGTGCAGAAATCCTGAACTTAATGCTAAATTAGCCTTGACAGGTCACACTGAACTTGGATTTGATTCTATTGCTCCTTATTTTTCTATTATTCAAGAATCTTCGGCTCTAGGTTGTGAAATGCAATGGGAACAGAAAGATAATTGGCCAACTGTAAGAATGGGAAACCCAATTTGGAAATCTATTTCTGATATTAAAATTCCATCTGGATTTCTTGAGCACCAAGATAATGTTGCAATTACTAGATCTATTAATATTTTAAAAGAAGAAGTAAAAGGCGAGGTTGCAATATTAGGCAAAACCATGGGGCCATGGACTTTAGCATATCATGTTTTTGGGGTTGAGCCGTTTCTTTTATTGTCAATTGATGACCCAGAAGAAACAAAAAAAATACTAAGAAAATTAAAAGAAATTACTATTCTTTTTGGTCAAGCTCAAATCGATTCAGGAGCAGATGTTTTAGTAATCCCAGATCATGCAACTGGAGATCTTGTGAGTGGTAAATATTATGACGATTTTTTATTAGAAATTCATCAGGAATTAGTTGAGGATTTAAAAGTTCCACTGATCCTGCATATTTGCGGTAGAACTGTAGATAGAATGCCTTCTATAGCAAAAACTGGTATGGCAGCTTTTCATTTTGACTCAAAGAATCTGCCATCTGAAGCTATGGAAGCTGTTGGAGAAGGTATTAGGCTTGTTGGCAACATCAATAATCCTGAAACTCTTTACTCTAAAACCCCTGAAGATGTCAGACAGGAAGTTTATAGGGCACTTGATTCAGGTGTCCAGCTTATTGCTCCTGAGTGTGCTATTCCTCTTAAAACAAAAATAGAAAATCTGCTTGCAATACCAGATGCTGTAAATCAGTGGGTTTCTAATAAATTTCAATCTTAGTCAATATATGATATAAATTCGCTTTAGTAACATTCTATAATTATGATAAAACACGAAGGACTTAAAGAAGAATTTAATTATGTGACTAAACCCGATGAGCAAGAACATATTGAGGGGTTATTTGCGAGCGGCGATATGCTGATGCAAGAAATTGCTTACAACCTTATCACAGGTCAGAATGATCAAGTTGGAATTTTAGTAAAAAAAGCACTAGATGAAGATTACGCAGCAAATATTGTCCTTGATGATGGCTTGATAGCAGGAATGGCTATTGTAGGTGTTAAATTTAGAGATAATATTATTTTTGTTCCTGAAGTATTAATTTCTGCTAGAGCTATGAAGGCAGGAATGGAGCATATAGAACCTATTTTATCTGCCTCAGGGATTGAGCCTGTTGGCACTGTGATTATGGGAACCGTCAAGGGCGACCTTCATGATATAGGAAAAAATCTTTGCATAATGATGCTAAGGGGCGGCGGTTTTTCAGTTCATGATTTAGGAGTAGATACTAAACCTGATGACTTTATCGATGCTGTAATGGAACATGGTGCCGCAATTGTTGGGATGTCAGCTCTTTTGACTACCACAATGCCAAATATGGGAACAACAATTGAAGCTTTTGAGGATGCAGGTATGCGAGAAGAAGTAAAAATAATGGTTGGAGGAGCTCCTGTAACACAAGAATTTGCTGATGAAATGGGTGCAGATGCATATGGCGCAAATGCTATAGATTGTGTTCAAAAAGCTAAAGATTTTTCAACTACTAAAAATGGCACCTAAAAAAAAATTAACGGATAAAAAACGTGCAAAAGAAAGCCTAGAGACTCTATTTGATATTTTTAAGGAAATTTCAAATCATGCAGACGAATTAACAAAAAAAAGATGCCCTTATAAAAATGCTAAATCAAGATGTACCGCTAAGTTTGAGTGTAAGAACCAACACTATATAAAAAAATTTGGAGAAGGGCCTGTGTGTACTGGATCAGATCTTCTTGATTATAGACCTGCGTGGAGAACAGATAAAAAAATTAGCTCCTGATAGAATATATCATTATGGGTGATATTAAATCTGATAGTAATAGAACGCCTTCTTTAATAGGCAAAACACTTTTTGACTTTGCAGACACATTAAGTATTAGAGTTCCTACAAGTTGCGGAAGGACTGGAGAGTGTCATGAGTGCATTATTCAAGTTACTGAAGGATTAGAAAACTTGTCAGAAAAAAAAGAGCTTGAGAGTTTTCTGGGTCCGGAATTTAGATTAGCCTGCCAAGCCATTATAAATAATGATAGTAATAATGTTAGTTTTAATGTTTTAAGAAGGCAGCCTAAAATACTAGACAAAGGAAATAAAACTGACTTTTCATTAAATCCATCTGTTATTTTAAATGAAAGTAAAGTTATTTATA
>Ga0315316_10001801_pt1 | contig 15238 bp, 21 predicted proteins | sample M160m3416metaG_FD_203702 | JGI IMG/M metagenome (GOLD analysis project Ga0315316, IMG submission 203702) | Ammonia-oxidizing marine archaeal communities from Monterey Bay, California, United States - M1 60m 3416 | ecosystem: Environmental > Aquatic > Marine > Intertidal zone | place: USA...
CCCGCCGAGAATGAAAAGCGCGCGATAGGTCGTATATGCCCCACGCCCCCAGAATCGGAAACGCCACATACGCCAAACTGTTTAACAACATGTCAACCCCCATAGTTCGTGTTTTCGGTGTCGTCGTCGGTGGGTATAAGAAACATCCTGGTGAGGAGTTCCTTCAACGCGTATGAGGTCGCTTTCCCGATCCCTTTGTCGCCGTTGTCGAGGGCTTGGCCCACGATTTCGGTTTCTATCCACTCTCCGGAAACGTGCATAATTCGGAACCGAAAACGGACGTACTCTTTTCGCCATTTGTCGTTCCACACTTCCGATTTTGTTTCCGTCATGGCCGGCACAATCAAGAGGCCGTTTCGGGCCAGCGGACCTGAGCAAGCGTTCACGACGTCGTCAATGGTGCGAAACGCATACCCGCCCATTGTTTGTGCTGCTTTGCCCGCTTTCGCGACCGGCTTTATTTCAGCGGCCACTTTCACTAAGGCATCTACGACGTTTGTGTAATTCTCGGAGACGTCTATAAAACGTTCCCATTCTGTTTTTTCACTAGGCATGACATAAGAACACCAAATTTATTGGGCGGCGTCAAGGACTACCAGTTATGCCCGAACCATTCTTTAACAAAATCGTCGCCCCATTGCCTGGTTTTGAGTGCCTGGATCACGCCGTCAGTACGCCAGAACAGGTCGTCGAGTTGCCAGCGGATTTCACCGTCATAGAGAAGCTCGTTTATTTCTGCGACAAGTTCGTCGAGTTCGTCTAATCGTTCTTCGCCGAGTTGTACGCCCCGGTCCAGGTTCGTTAAACGGTTCCCTATTTCCTGAGTGTCGAAACCTTCGACCATGCGTTCGATTGAATCCAAGCGCGTCAAAACTTGGCCGTCTGGTTCGCCGTATTCTTCCATTTCGGTTTGCACTTTTTCGATGTCGGCGGACAGTGTGTTGATTTTGTTACTCACCGCGGCGGCGTTCCAAACTATGACCGCGCTTACCGTTGCGACGGTCATTATCAGCCCCAACGTGAGGCGACTTACCTTGATTTGTTTAAAGTCGCTTTCGAGGTCGTCCACTATTTACACTCCAGGGCTCGTTGTGACGCTTCGAATACGCCCCATTGGGCTTCGGACCATTGTCTCACGCTTTCGTCCTGTAACGACCCTAGGAGCGCTACACAAGCGGCGTCGGTGATTGGTGCCGTTGGTGCTGGTTCGCTATCGGGCCAAAACGCCCAAACGCCGATACCGGCCGCGATAATTGCGCCCACTATCGCTTTAACGTTTTTAAGTATTTGTTCTATTGACGTTCGCCACGCATCTGAGCGTGCGGCGACGTCTTCTATGGTCACGCGTCGAACAGGTCGGCGGTTCCGGCACCTAGTTTGCGCGCTATCGCCGATTTCACTACCGACAACGCCGCACCGATACCAGCGGCCGCCGCCATTTCCTGTTGACTTATGTCAAACGACATCAGCTGATCTGCTCCCATGATCCCTAAATACGCTTGCACGCCGGTGAGGACCGCCCGTTCGAGGAGGTTGCTATAAAACTTCATTTGGCCACCTTGCCAATATTGGTCGCTTTTGTTTCGCTAACAGTTTGGCAAACGTGACAGGCCCCACAACACCATCAGCACCTATTCTTTGTTTTTTTTGAAACGCCAAAACGGCGGATTCTGTCACAGGCCCATAGTGGCCGTCTGCGGTGATACCCAAAACTTTTTGTATTGCTGCAACGTCGGGGCCTATGTCGCCTTTTCGTAGCGTGCGAGGTTTTAGGGTCGGGAGGGGTGCCGCTTGCTCGGGTATATCAAATCCCCCGGTTTCGACGGCGTCGCTAATGAGTTTCCGCCACGGTATTCGCAGGTCGGGGTCTACTTTGCGGCTGGTCCATTCTCGGTGCATCAAAATTCGGGTGAGCGGGTTCCAGTCGTGCAAAATGCACAGCACCGCGCACGCCGTCACCGTTGCCTCTATTAGTTCATCGGACCAGCGTTCCCCCACGCCGTTTGCTTCACACTCGAAACCGACGAAATGTTTATTTCCTGAGCGATACGCCCCCGGTTTCGGTGCGTCGTAAAGTCCTTGCCCATAGTCGGGCGGTTCAACATCAGCTAAGAGTTGTTCGATGCGGCGGGCCATGCCCCGCCCCGCATGGTTGCAACGCTTGCCAGATACCAACAAAATCGAGCCGTCTCGGGCGATGCAAAATTGGGAGAGGGGACCGGATAAATCTCGGCGCCCGTTGATGATGAGGTCACGCGTGGGCATGTTTCCCGACTGGGCGTTGCTGGCGGTGTGATGCAACATGATTCCGACGGGTTCGAAACTGTAAGAGCTAGCGGCGCGCATTTGCCAACCGTCGAGGGCTTCGACGTTGAGGCCCGCCGTTTTGAGCGCGTGCGCCCACTGCTTAATCATTGCGGTCATTCTGGTTCGGGCGGGTCAGGAATGACCCAACCCTCAGGACGAAATCTTTCGTCCCAGTCTTCGATAGCGTCGTCCCACCACCAGAGACGGTCAGGGTCGTCAAATCCTTCTGGGTACGGTTTGTCCGCGGGCGGTTGCCATTCGTAGTTGTCGTCTAGCACCCAGGTGTTATGGGGGGTCGGGGAATGGAAAAGCCCCGACGGGTAGCCGTCGGCTTCCGGCACAAAAATGTCTCCGGGGCCAGCGATTTGGTTACCGGGGCCGTCCGTTGTTTGATGCCAGCCCGTCCACCCTAAGTCGGCGGGAGTGTCTCCGTCGTCAAACACAGCGATGTTTACGACGACACTATTTTTGTCTACTTCGGCAAAGATGCTCATTATTCGGGCCACCTGACTATAAAGATTCCGTTACCGCCGTCAATCGTGATGTCACTCGATCCAGCGCCGCCGCCGACACCGCCTTGGGGTGCTGTGCTAGTGCCTCCGCCGTTGCCGCCTTGCCCGTACAAAACACTGTTTACCCACGTGTAACCTGCGCCACCGTCGAAAATGTTGCTGTCCGCAGTAGCACCACCGCCAGCGCCACCAGCAGCGGCGTAGGTACTCGAAGTTGTGCCGTTTCCTGATGTGAGGGTGCTCCATGTGCCGCCGCCACTACCAGTTCCACTAGTGGAAGTGGCGCTACCTGAGCCGCCAGCCCCACCGCATGCGCCCGACAAAACCCCGCCGCCGCCGCCGGCACCCCCAACGGTTACGTAAGGGGAGGAAGGTGTGGAAGTTACGCCCGGCTGGCCGGCCGAGCATGCCGAGTTGCCTTTGCCGCCGTATCCGCCGCCGCCGGCGTAGAGGTTCCAGCCAGCGAAAAGTATCGACGAGGAGCCGCCGTTGGTTTCCGCGGCGCTACCTGCTCCGATTGTTAAACTGAATGTGCCTGCGGCGACTGTGACGCCAGTCGCATAGATGACACCGCCGCTGCCGCCGCCGCCCATCCAATTTCTTGCCGGGAAAGAAAAGTCTTGATTTCTTCCACCGCCGCCACCGACGAGAATCACATCAACGTCGCCGCCAGAATCGCAGGTTACTGTGCCGCTCGCTGTGTACGTTTGGTAGTTGTAACCGCCGGCGGAGGTGCGGGCGCCACCCGAGAAGTCGGGGCCACCAGCGACACCGGCTGCGCCCAGTAACACCGCCTTTGCGGCTCCTAAAGGCATTAGCCCATATCCAGCCCGGCGGCGAAGCCGTACCAAATAGTTCCGGCGTCAAGGGTGAAAAAAGTGAGAACATCAACACCCGACGCGGTGAGCGTTGGTGCCGCCGCTCCCGGCCAATCGACTGAGGTCGGCCAGACCACGGTTTGCGATCCCCCGTTCGTTAATATCAGCGTGAAGCTGCACGACTTCCCGGTAGCGGACGGGTTCGAAAACGTGAACGTGTTCGTCGAGGTGTCGACGGTCGCGGTAACAACGTTGGCGGCGGTTATGTCTATGTCTTGTGTGCCTCCGCCGGTGCCACCGATCACGTTAATGGTTTCGGCGTAGTCTTTCATTTCGGGCCGTGTCGCGAGCTGATCGGCGAAGTTCACTTCGGCGTCAATGGCGAGTGCCACGCTAGGCACCGGACCGGTGCCGCTGGTTACGTCTATGTTTGCGCCGGCGGCCACCTCGGTGATGTCACCGATTCCGGCCCATGCCGCACCCGTGTACACCTCAATTTGGTTGGTGTCGGATAGATACGAAACCATCCCTTCGGTCGGGCTAGAAATCGCGCTAGCGCGCGCCGAGGACGAAGCGAATACATTGACCGTGGAGTCGCCCACCTGGTTCATTGCCGTGGAAGTTAAAACCTGCCCCGTGGTCCATTGCTGATATGACATATCAGAATCCTAAACTGTTGTGATCGAGACGCCCCAAAGTGGCGTTATCTAGTATCAAATAGCTGGTTGTGTCTTTCGGTGTCATCCCTAGCGTAACGCGCCACGTTTCGCCCACCGTGAAAGCATGCCCGATCTGCTGCAAAGTGCCCGTTGTGGCCTGCTGCGCGACACCGGGCGGCGTAAATTCGACATCCACGGCGTCAGCTAGTTCTAGTTGCGCGATGGTGTTTTGTGTCCCCGAACTTTGTGTATCTAACACCGCGGTGAGGCTGTTAATACGAACATCAGTCGACGCGGTTTGCACCATCAAAAAATCAAGAATGTTTGTCACCGTGGCGTCGTTCAACACCAGGACTTCGCCCAACGGTAACAACCGGATACCGTAAGAATCTTGACTGTCTGTGTTGTCGTCGGTGACTGTGCTGGCACCGGTTCGGTTCGCCGTCAAACGGTTAAACAACTCGGCGCTGACAAGGTTTCGGTTAATGCTCTGGTACGGGGTGTCGCTCCCATCATCGGAAAACGTGACCGTTGCCGCCGCGGCTAGTGGCCCGTAACGATCTTCGAACGTCATTACCCCCGAACGATTCACATACAGATAGCCCTGCTCACTGTTCGACACTTTTTGTAAATACTGCACGACGTTCACATCGGCGGACAGGGTTTCCGCGGCAACCGTCGAATTGCCCGCGTTGATGCTGGTCGCCCCCGCATACCCAATATTTGCGTTTGCCAACACGGCAGACACTCGCGGGCCGCTGGTTTGTTCACTAAACGAAGTCCCCGAAGTGAGCGACCTGAGCCCTAGTTCGCTCGATTGGTCCTCCGCTATCACCGTCACCCACGCATCGCCGCCGGTGTCATAACCGAGGCTTATATCTTCAACGAGACCGGAATATATGAAATGCCCGTTGCATTTGATGGTGACGGTGCGCCCCACGGTAATGCCCGGATAATACGCTGATGAGGTGTTTAATGGGTCGAGTGCCCCGTCGATGTTTCGAAACAACAATTTAGCCATGCCCGGCGAGAAGGGTTGCGTCCAGTCGAGGCGCCCGCGACGTGTCACAAACGAAACGCAGCGGTCGGTGAGGTCCGCCATAACCTCATCGCCGCTTAACACATAGTCGACACTGTCGAGTTTGCCTTTAACGGCATCATCAAGGGTGAAAGCGTTATCGGGCGGCGGCCCAATAAACCCGATTTCCACGGTTGGCGTAGGCGTCGCCACTACAACGCTTGCCCGTTAAAACCGGTGGCGTCAATCGGTACGCCGCCGGTGTTGCGATTAGTGCGACGCAAATTACTGATAAGCGCTGCCCCGTCGATGTCGTTAGCGTAAATGTTTACCGTCTGCTGCGTCATCCCGTGGCCGGCGGTAGCCATGCCTGATTCACGTAGCCGGGTCGCCGGCAAAAGCGCGGCCGGGGCCAACGGTTCCGCCCCACCGATCCGAGGAATGTCGGGCACTAAATCTTCGATACCAAATTCTTTGCCACCCAATATGCCGGGCAGTTTGAAACTAAACCCGAAGTCGAGTTTGTTCCACTGGTCAATAATCCAGTTCAGAGCGCCGGCAAAAGAGCTTTTTAATTCATCGAACGCCCCACGGGCGAGCTTCCCCACCCGGTCGGGTATCGCCCCCACAAAGTCCATAATTTTGTCCAAACCGAATTTGATCGCGGTTTGTACCGCGTCCAAACTAAAGAACGCCACAAAAGCGTCCTGTATGGTTTCCAAAATGCTGGTAATGGCGTCGTAAAAGCCCCGGAAAATGTCTTTGATTCCGTCCATCGCCATACCGAAATCGCCTTTGAAGACACCTTTTAGGAACGTGATGACGCCCTCGAACGCACCGATCAAATCTTTAACGGTTTGAATGATGCCTTCAATAATGGGAGTGACAACCGCTTTAACGTCCTCGAACACCCGCTTGACAACGTAACGAAACGTTTCCGATTCTTGCCACAAATAGGCGATAGCGGTCACCGCTGCGCCGAACGCCACAATAAGGCCGCCCACACTAAACACAATGCCAGCGATGGCGATAACCGCGGCACTAATAGCGCCCACCAGCACGACACCGATGACGGCGGCAAGGCCCATCAAAAACGGTTTCGGGTTCGTTCGAATAAATTCGACCATCTTTCGAATAATCGGTTCGACAGCTTCCCGCACTCTAATAAACGCTTCGCGAAGTTTCGGGAGCCATTGTTCGCCTAACTCTTTTGCCCGGTCGCGTAGCTGCTCCATTTGCGGGGCGAAACGTTCACCGACGGCAATAAGGTTCGACACGGCTTCGGCGAGTTTGCCGGCCACCGGTAACAACGCCGTACCAATCGTTATGCCCACATTTTTTAGACGAGCTGAGAGAATTCTTTGTTGGTTGGCGAGCCCACCCGACGTTTTTTCGAAATCCCCGAGTGCGCCTTGACTGCCGAGCGCTTCCATGATGAGCGCTTGGCGGGCAAGAATCTTGTTTCCCTCCGATACGGTGCCGTTGACGTCGCCGAGTCCCATGTCGAGCGCTTTCGCTTCGACCTGAGCGGCGTTGATGAGAATCCCTAGCGACTGCAACGGTTCACTAGAGCCGCGTAGCCCGGCCGAGAGTTTCTCTAACGCTTGATCGGTGGAAAGGTTGTTGAAACTCGCAACGTCGGCCGCGGTTTTGACGAGTTCAGCCGCGAAGTCTGATAGATCGTCGCCGCCCAGTCCTGCCGCTTTACCAAAAACACCGAACCCGGAAGCGGCTTCCAAAAACTCGCCTTTAGACATACCGACCGCGGTTGCGGCGTCTTTTGCTGCTGCAGTGATACCGCCGGCGGCTTCCTTAAAAATGGCTTCCGTTTTCGACATCGACTCATCAAAGTCGGAGGCGAGGTCGACAGCTTTGGCGCCTAAACCCACGGCAGCGACACCAATCGCCCCGGTCATAGCCCCAAACGCTTTACCAACCTTTTTGGCGGCGTTAGCGGAGCTTTTAGAGAACTTGCTTAACGACTTCGACGCGTTTTTTGTGGCTTTCCGTAAACCGGAGGCGTCGCCCCCGATGAGCATAGATATCGACGCTTTTTTACCTGCCACGTTCCGCCGCCTTTATAGCGTCATCAAGTATTTCTTCAAGTTCGTCATCATAATAATCTACGACTTCCCGAAACTTGGCGTCTGCTGCTTCATAGATGAACGGCGTACCGATCCGGCGGGTTTGTGCCTTGCGCATCAAACGGTCTCTAAACGTGATCGGGTCACCGAATATGACACGCCCCGCGTACGGTAGTTTTTTGCGTCCTACGCGCACCACGCCGCCTTTAGTGGTGCCGCTGGTTCGTATGTCACGCCGGAGACGCCCTGAGCGGACCGGTGCACGCCGGCGGGCTTCGTCGGCGATGATATCCGCGGCGCCTTTGTGAATGTCCTTAAATCGTTTCTTAAAGTCGGCGTCGATTTTGCCCATCATGCGTTGAGCCTGGCGCAGACCTTTGATTTCGATGGTGGTTTTTCTACCGATATTTTTGTTTTTGAGCGCCACGTTTCGCCGCTTTCTCCTCCGCCTTGACCTTTTCGTTGTAGGCGGTAATGAGCCCCATCAGTGTTAGAGAATCCACTTCCAACAAAACGTCGAGTGGTTGGCCGGTAGCTATCGCCAAAACTCCTAACTGGTAGGCGTAGCTGGTTCGTCTAAAGGGTCGTCGTCAACCTCAAATTCCACCGTGTAGCCGGCGTCGAGCCATTTCTGAAAATCTAGACCGTCGTGCTGGTTGACACGCCGGGCGGCTTCGTACCCGAGCCAATAAATATGGGTCAGTCGCGGATTTTCGCCCATTTCGAGGATTGAAACGTCGAAGTGAGCTTCGAACGCCACGAATAGCGCCCCGGTGCCGTCATAGTTTCGGATGACACCTTGGTTGTCGGTGACTTGGATTTGTGCCCTCAGCATCATTTTCTCCTGTTTCTAGCTAACTGCTTGAACTACTGCACCTGTAAGAGGCCAGCTAATCGACGCCGTGGCGAGTTCGCCGACGGTGCCATTAACGGACGGCCATTCAGTGACAAGTGCCGAAAACGTCCATGACGGGTTTGCCGCTGACACGGCGCTGGCGTCAGACTTAACGACGACCGTTGTGACGGTCCCTACGAGTGCGCGAATCGTTGCCTGAGTTTCAGAGGCTTGCATGTCCTGATTGAATTCCAGGTCGATGTTGCCATCGAGAAGCCCCCCAATCCTCGTTACGTTTGAGTCACCCATCGAGGTTGTCGTTAGTTCAGCTGCGTTTTCGCTGAACGTGATGGACGTGACATGGTCGCTAAGGTCGACCGAGTTTATTGTAACCGAAGCGTTGTAAAGCATAAAAGCGGCCATTAGTTATCTTCCTTTTTGGTTGTGGCGCGTGTGGCTGCCAAGTGGCCGCCCTCTAGCAAAGCGTCGATATTGACGCCCAGTTTTTCGAGTTCTTTGTGTGTGATGGTTTCGCCCGGTTTCCCAAACGACACGTTGTGAGCCTTTATTTTGTAGTCACTCATACGGCGTAAACCTCGAGGTCGAATCGGCAGCCCATAAATTCTCCTTCACCGACGACGATTTGGCCGTAGTCGGACATTCTTGTGATCCTGGCGTCGGATGCTGTACCGCCTAGCGTAGTGTCTCCGCTGATCGCATCGTAAACACTTGCGGTGCCGGAAACGTAACTGTCGAGTTTGTCTTGCGCGGTTTCTGCGTAAAAGCGTTGCGCCAAAATGAGCACCTCGAAAGTGAAGCGTTGTAGCTGGCTGGCGTTCGTTGATTTGCCCATCGAAACATTAAAGTCGACGGGTGGTGTTCCGGGGACGACCACGGCGACGGGTGGTACAACCCGATCGGGTACCGTTTCGAATACTGCGACGAGGTCGGCAAGGGTTTCTAAACGCACTTTTATGCCGTCTTTAATGGCGGCGTAATCGGCCACTACGCGACACCGATTCGCCTGTAACCCGACAGGAGCGCCCGGTAGTCCGGGTCGACCCTACTAACCCTCATAGGCCCAAAGTCGTTGACAACGCCAGCCATAACGCCTAGCGGACTGCTGCGACGTTGAAACAAACGACAGCTAAGAATAAGCGCCGCGGTTTCTACGGCTTCGGGCACTGCTGTCTGGTAGCCCCATTTCGCGGTCACTTGCACCGTTGGTCTATCGGTGGTGTACCGCGGAAACGGCGAGGAAACGGAACGAATCGTATTAAACGGAGCCGAATTACCCACGACAATGAAGCCGGAGGTAATGGTCAGGGTCGTGCCGTAGGTTCCGTCGTTCGAGTCGTCCTGTTTGACTACCAGACCGGTCAACGTAAAAAAGTCGTCCGTATAGGCCAGCACGTTCGTCGAAGGCTGATACACCCGAGCCGACACCGCGCCGGCCGGTTCGAACGTTCGCCCACAATATTTGTCTATTTCGTCCTCTGCTGCACCAATAGCCGCCGCGATGTAGGTGTCTTCGGACGTTGTGCCCGACGGAATACCTAAAGAGGCTTTTACTAGCGCGGTAGTGGTGTAGGCCATAACTTATTTCTTCGCGGCCGGCTTTTTTGCGGGAGCTTTCTTTTTCGGTTCTGGCGCTGGTTTCTGCAACCTGCTTGGCGCTTGCTTTTCCCACAACGTTTGGTCGGGCATATGTTCGCTTTCACTCTTGGCGGGGACCGGGCCATGCCTAGTCGACGCGGCCCCCGCCGATTGGTGGATTATCTAACCCGAGGGTTAGAACGTCGGCGCTATAAGGCCGGTTCCTGTGATCGCGCTAATGGCGACGGGGAACCTGCCCGGAACAAAACCAACGTATGAATATGCAACCAGGGTAAGAGTCAAATTGAGCCCCGCTGTTTCGTCCATACGCATGAACATTGGTCCGCCGTCCTCAAATAGCAGCATGTCGTTTCGAGAAACAACATAGACAGCGTCTTCGGTTCCAGCGCCCAGGTCGGTGCGTATGTTGGCGTCCGTCACGATTGGGATACCCGCAATTTGTGTGCCGGTGTTCCCATAGCCCGCCACTGGCCCGGTGCCCATAGCGTTTTGTGGAACGTTGGTTTGTGGAAGCACAAGAGGTCGCGAATTTCCGTCGACGCCGGCTTGTATCCAAGCCAAACGGCGAGGGTGCATCACAATCAGGTCAGGTGCCCTAAACAAGTTGCTGTTGATTTGCTGAATCGCATCAAGGAGCTTCGGATAAAACTCGGCGATTGTTGGGGTCGCGTCGGTATAAGTAACGCTATTTATGCCGGTCACTTGTGAAATGCCGAGGAGTTGCCCCGCTGCACCCGAACCGTTAATCAGCTGGTTGTCTAACACGGTGGACATTGCGCCCATCATGTCACCCGTGACCAACGCGTCAATGCCGGTTCCCCGCTCCATTGCTTGCCTGCTGATTTGCTGAGCAGAGGCAATCGTCGAAATATTCGACGTTAGAAGCGTGTCGTCAATATCGGTTTCACTGACGGCAGTGTTTTCCGGGTTCTGTATTGCGGCGGTTGATCCGGTGGTTACTCGGCTGATGTTGATGCTGAGCCCCGATTCTGGTAGCTGCAGCGGCCGGCACTGATCGGCGAACGGCCGGCCAGCCCTAGCGAGCGGAGCCGCAAGATCCGTCAAGTACTGGGGAACTACAAGGCCCGCAAAGTTTGCGGAGGTTCCGTCGCGGTTTTCCATTTCTTTTTGGTGCCGTTGGATTCGTTGCGTTGCCGCTACGTCCTTCGAAACGTTCGAGTCAATGAAGTCGCGGATGAAGCTGTGTTCGATGTTGTCGGAACGGTAGGTCAGCGGTTCGTTTGTGACGACTGCTTGGCCCATTGCTTGTGGTTCTTCGGGGTTTTCTGCGTTCAACGCCCTTACCTCTGCTCTCATGGTGTCAGCCTTCAACGTCGATTCGTGCATGTTGCGTAAGTCGTCGATGCGGCGGTCAAGTTGTGCGGCGCGTTCTTGGAAATCGGCTAGGTTTTTGTCTTCGTCTTCGGTTAGGTCGCGGACCTCGTCGGATGCGCGAGTAACTAGGGCGGTTTGCATCGCGCTGATTTCGGCGCGTTCCTCAACTAACTGATCGAGGAGTTTCATAAACGGTTTCTCCTGTGTCACGTTCGGGTTTAGCGAAGGTGACGGCAGGTGCGGGGTGCGGCGTGTCGTCGGCGTTCTACTAAAACCTTAGCGCGTGTCAGCGTCGAGGAGATGCCGCCAGCGTGCCAGCCGGGGCGCCTGGGTTTTGTCGTCCGGGTCAAACGCCCGAGCCGCTATTAGTTGAGCTTCGCCGTATGCGGGCGCCGTTGGTGCCGTGAGTAACGCCACATGATCGAGTTTCGCTTCGACTCGTGTTATGTGCCGTTTGCCGTCAACGGTGTTTTCTTCGTTGCGTACCGGAACAAACCCGACACTGAACCCGGTCACATATCCGTCCTTCGCGAGGTTTAACGCTTCGCGTGCCCGGTCCGTTGGTGCGACTTCAAAGTCGGCGATTAAACCCATTGGATCTTTTTCCCAGCTCGCGGAACGCCCAATAGGAAAATTGTCGCGGTCGTGCCCGTGCATTAACGGAATATTGCGGCCCCGTTCTTGAATGGACTTATCGAAAACGCTTTTCCCTAAACGTTCAACAAATTTGCCGGTGTCGAACGTGGCGTTCCACGGTGCCACTAAAGCAACAATGTGGTGTTGCCCGTTGTCCTCGCGAATCTCTATGTCGCTGATTTCGAGGGTTCGGTGTTCAATTTGCATAGTTACCCCAAAAGGTCGTCGTGAGCCACTGACGCGGTCACGTTCTCTAAGTCCCTGATTTCGTCGACGGTGAGCCAGCCACCTTCGACCGCTGTTTTGTGTGCGGCGAAACGTTCACTACGCGAGCCGCGTATTAAAGCGTCGATGTTTAATCGTGCGACCTGACCGCGTGGGAGTTCCTGCGTGAATGCCTGTTCGATGCGCGAGTACCAGCCCCGAAGACAGAACCGAACAAAATTTATGGAGTCTTGTTGGACATTTTGGTACGTCATCGAGCCGCCTTCACTGGGCACGTTCAGCATGTGCGACGGAACTTTGAACATGGTCGTTATTTCTCGCGCCGAGTTAACGCGGGCCTGCACGAATTCTAGATCTTTTGGTGAAAGCTGTAGTGCCTGGTATTTGATGCCGGCGGACAAAACGGCGGGTGAGCGTTGCCGGCCACCGTGAGCCGCCACGAACGACGATTTGAGGTCGTTTGCTTCTTCTCTGGTTAGTTCGGTGTCGGATTGGAGAACACCGGTAGGGACAGCGCCGGAGGTGTAAAAGTCGGCGGCCATTTCGTCGCCGGCGATGGCGATACCCAACGAACGTCGAGCAGCGGTAACAACGCCCAAACCTTGAACGGCGCCCGGAAGTGTCATGCCACGGATATGCATTACGTCTTCGAACGGAACGGGTACACCGTTCACCCGGTATTCAACGGCCCCGGTTTGTGTGGTGTTCACTGCCACGGCGTCAGGGTTTAACGGAATGGCAACTCGCGGATAGCCGAGACCGTCGCGGTCGCCGAGTAAACAATACGCGTTGCCCGATAACAAAAGGCTGGTGACGAGGCTCGAAATGGTGTCGATTCGTGTCGCCCCCGGATCGGGTTGTTCGAGAAGCGGCGGCGTCGGTAACACGATTTCGCCGCCCCGGTATGAGTGAAACGGCAAACTCCCTATCGAATCGCTGATGAGTTGAACGCATGCGTACAGCGTGGGGATTGTCAGCGAGGAGCTATTGCTGACCGTTATTGGGCCGGTGAGTGGTTGTGGTGCCATGCCCCGCGACGGGATAACGAAACTGACGTCCCGGTTTTCTGTTCGGCGGCCCCTGAGTAGTCGAGTAATCACATAAACGTCCGTTCAACGACAATGCCGACAAACATCAGAGCAGCACACAAAATGAGACCTAAAGCGGCTATTCCGCCCAAAATGAAAGCGAAGTAACCGGCGAGCCCTAAAGCGAGTAGCTGCAAAAACGTTCCGAGCATTAAAAAATCTTGGGTTTCGGTGGAACTATTACTGGTTCTAAGCGTAGTGCAACGTCAACGGCCATAATGGAAGCCACCGCCGCGTCAATGCGGCGCTTCGATTGGCGACTTTCCTTGGTCACCCGAACACCGTACCTATCAGACTTCGTGTGGCAGTTCGCGACATGGCGAGAAAGCGCCGGGTGATGGTCATGCATCAAGGTTCGAGATAACACCAATTCGGCGAATTGTGAACACGCCGGAACCATCCGTTTAGGTGACTGCGGGTATTCGATAAGTAGCGCCCCGGTCAATGATTCGATTTGCATCATTGCATGACTCAACGCGAACGGGTCGAACGTGCACGCCCGCGGTTTCCATTCTTCGATTAGTTCTATCAGCTGGTGAGAAACTTCATCCAGTGGTACTCGCCACGAGTCGTCTGCACCTATCGGCTTTTCCCATATACGGAGAACGCGAAGCCGCTTGTCGGGTGTTGCGGCCACAATCACGGTTGAATCGTTAGCAAAACTGGCGTCGACAGCAAACACCACGTCGGTGTCGCCCGGTTCGATAGTTGCTTGCGGGCACGCGTCGAACTGTTCGGCGCTAAGCCACTGTTCGCGGTCCTTTGTCCATTGCCCCAAATGCAACCGCCTAAATTCGCCTTCGGGTAACTGTAGAACCTGAGATTGTAAATATGTGTCGTCGATCCAATCGTCGAACGCCGGATGGAAACGCCACGCCGCAAGGTCGTCGTGCGCCATTGTTTCCGGTGGCGGGTTCCAATACGACCACCATGTCGGGTCGACAATTTCGCGGGCTTTTACTCGTTTGTCGTATTCGACCAAATTCCACAAATAGGAGTCGTCGCCGCTTCCCGGTGTCGTGATGTGCACAAGCATTGACTGTTTTCGGGCGCCCGAACCTGACAGGAGCGCTTCGGTGAGTTCGCCGTCCTTATGTGCCCACGTTTCGTCGACAATACAGAATGTCGGGTTGAGGCCGTGGGCTAAACGCCCGTCACTGGATAGCACCCGGAGCACGCCACCCGAGAGCGGGCAATACAGCGAGTCTTTGAACACTTCCACGACCGACGCCAAATCGGGTTCCAGTTCGATCATGGCTTTAATGTTGTCTAAAACGATCCTCGCCTGATCCTTCGACGCCGCGACACAATAAACCTCCGGTGCCCATTCACCCGAAGCAATCAACGCATACAACGCGATAGCTGAGAGGAGTTCCGACTTGCCCGATTTGCGGGGCAACATCACTAAACAATGCTTGTGGCTCCATAATCCGGCGTCGTCGATCTGAAACATGCCGTCAATAATTTCGCGTTGAAATGGGCGTAGCTCGATGTTTTGGCCGGCGAGGTCGCCGCGGTGATGTTTGCAAAACGTTTCGATGAATTCGGCTACGTCGCCGCCGAGCGTTGTCATTGTCGTCATTTCAGCCAGCGATCCAGTTTGCTAGTGATTTCCTTCGTGGTCGCCACGGTCAAACCGAGCTTTCCACGACTGACCGGGTTTAGCCCCAGATCACTGAAATAGCCTCTTTGCACTTCGAGGAGCTTTCGAGCTTCCAACGAGTATTTAAGAAACGTGTCATCATCCTCGGCGAGTTCCATCCGGCGTTTAACGTCGGCGTATTGGTCATGCAAACGACACAGTTGAGCGAGCGCCGGCAAATCCGACTCTGAAACCCACAACGCAGCGGCCCGAGTGATTGTCCCCCAAAGATTCGTCCCCGAGTCGCGCAAGTCGCCCGGTGGTGCCGGCGGACCGTCAACCGGTTCCGCGACCTGAGCCAGCGGTCTAGCGGTCTGGTGACCGGGTTTACCGAGCTTTTCTAAGAGTTCGGCTGGTTTGCCTGGATTTGTCACTATTTCCTTTTGTTATGACCTTTTCGGGGAAAGTCCTTTAAAACCGGGTTTTTTTCAAAGTTTTATAGCAAGGCGGTATCTAAAACAG
>Ga0315316_10001802_pt1 | contig 15233 bp, 16 predicted proteins | sample M160m3416metaG_FD_203702 | JGI IMG/M metagenome (GOLD analysis project Ga0315316, IMG submission 203702) | Ammonia-oxidizing marine archaeal communities from Monterey Bay, California, United States - M1 60m 3416 | ecosystem: Environmental > Aquatic > Marine > Intertidal zone | place: USA...
TTGGGAAAGACATGATACTTTAGCATATAATTATAGAATGCCAGAACTATGTGCTGCTGTAGGATTGGCTCAATGTGAACGAATTCAGGATTTTGTTGATTTAAGAGTAAAAATGGCAGAAGATTACTTGACAGTCATTAAAGATTCACAATTTTTCATTCCTCAAAAAACACAAAAAGGTTTTAAGAATACCTATTATACATTCGCAGCATTATTTACTGGCGATGACTATGGTGTTTCTTGGAATGATTTTAGAAAAAAATACATTGAAAATGGTGGTGATGGAATTTATGCTGCTCATCAGCTTGTGTATAACGAACCTTGTTTTAAAAATAAAGAAATTGGTTGGGGTAAAACATTAGTTGCAGAAAAATTACAGAAAAAATTAATGTTATTTACAACAAATCAAAAAGATGAATTACAAAGGCAGAGTCAAAAAGAATGTTTAAGAAAAACAATCAATTTTTTTAATTAATCTAAAAATTTATAGTCAAGATTCAACAATTGCATTTAATTCTTTTTTTGCTTTATATTTTGGATTATATTTTTCCCATTTTTCACTTATCTTCCACTGTGGAAGTTTTGTTTCTTCATATTTTTGATTTGCCATCTGAATCATTCGTCTTGTATCATGAGTATACATAAATTGTTTTAATGCAATTAATTCTGGAATTGTGAAGTTTTTACTTACAGTTGCAGTATAATTAGTTGCATCTCCACAATCTTGCATAAATTTATCTAATGCACTCAAATACCATTTTTTCAAAATAGTATTATTTATTGAGTATTTTCCTTCGTGAACTAATTTCAATCTTTCATCATATTGCTCCAAAATGAATTCTCTATTATTATAGAAAATTGGACTTCCTACATATGGTGTGCATATGAAAGGATCTATCTCTGCACCATTCTTTATCCAAAAGTCAACTGTTTCCATCAAATCATTAATGTCTTCATTTGGGTTTCCAATCATAAATGTAGTAATTGGTGTCATATTAGATTCTTTTATTGTCTCAATAGTTTTTTGTAAATGTGATCTTAGTTGTCCTTTTTGTATATCTTGATTTAGAACTTTATCTGAAGCTGATTCAAATCCAAATGAAATATATGCACAACCTGCATCTTTCATTGTTTTAATAATTGTTGGTTTTACTGCAACACTTGGTGCATCTCCGAGTGTTCCCCATTTTAGTATTTTATCTAATCCTTCATCAACATACAAATCACAAAATTCTTGAGTCCATTTCAAATTACTAGTCATATTTTCATCCATAATGGAAATAAAATCACAATCATATTTTTCAACTAATAATTTTATATTTTCTACTGCATATTTTGCAGTTGGCCAACGTGCAGGTAATTGGAATGTATCATTTTCTTTATCTGATTTACGAACTAATTCTTCTCCCTTCCTTCTATCACCTAATCCATAGATATTTTGTAAATCAATTCTTGACATTCCATTATGTGAACAAAAAGTACAACCTCTTGGGCAACCACGTTCCCAAACCACAGAAAATCTTCTTTTTGAATTATGTGATTCAACTGACATTGGTAACGATGAATACTTGAAATAAATATCATTTTCAAATAAATCGTATACTGGATAAGGAACTGTATTTAGATCTGAAATTAAAGCTCTAGGAGGTGAAAATTCTGATTTGTCTTTATTTCTAATACATAATCCTGAAATATCATTGAAATCAGTTTTGTTATTATTAACATGATCATAAAGTTCTGAAAAAGTTTCTTCCCCTTCCCCTAAAACAATTAAGTTTAATTCTGGAATTAAATTCAATATTTCATCTGGATTGTATGTACTCCATCCTCCTCCTCCAATGAATAATGAATCTGGAGATGATCTTCGAATTAGTGGACATAATTGTTTAATTCTTTTGTAAGTAGTTGTTAAACCTCCAATCCCGATAATATCCCATTTCTCTGCAGAAATTTCTTCAGCAATAACTTTTGATGGAACTGAATGTCCATCATATTTCATTCGTAATGCATTAAGATCTAAAATTCCAACCTGTCCTCCTTTCTTCTCAACGATTGCTCCCAATATTCCTGCCCAAAATGGAACGTGTTGTGGATTCATATCTAATCGAATTTCAGGTACTACAAAAAGCACTTTCATATTTTCCCCTTTCTTTCCAAGTATTTATAATTCGTTGTATATTTAGGCAGTTTTTAGCAATATTTTTTTAAAAATTGTTTTAATGTCATCTGTTTAATCCTTTTTCCAAAAAGTGATCCTCCTTCTGTAGCATTTATTGTTGTTAACCATTTAGGTGAGCGTTCAATGAATTCTATTAATGAATTTCTATAAAAACGGAATATAGGATCAACCAAACTATATGATTTCAAATCTGGATTGTAAACTTTTTCGATTAATTGACCATATTTTTTTTTATTAACATTTGTTGCTTGTGCCAAGTGTTCCTTACTCTTACTATTATGAGACAAAATTGTTTCCCACGAATCAGATGGTTCCCAACCTTGATTCATTCCAATTAATCCAACATTTTTAATTTTTAAAATTTTCCATGAAAAAAACCATGCACTAGTTCCTACATTACCGCCAGTTTGTAATGCAGGTAATCCATTTAAATGATTTTTTGTTCTTACCATTTTTGCAAAAATATAATTCAATGATCTTTTTCCATAATTCAAATCATAAAGATTATGAAACCAATGTATCATTATACCTGCTTTTCTCGCACGACTAACAACATCTGGATTCACAACTGTTGGAAAAAAACCTTTTATTTTGTCTCCATATTTATCAACAATTTTGTTATCAAATAATTTAAAAATTCGTTTGTAGGGTTCTACTGAAATCACATAAAACATTGGAAATTTTTTTGGTGTTATTCCATGCTCTAAAATATTAATTAAATTACCATCCGTGCATATTATGGCTCCTTTGTAATTACTTTTTGCTAGTAATTCAAGATGTTTTTTCTTTTTAATTGATGGACCTCTTCCAATCACAATTGCTGATTGCATTTTAGAAAAATCATTTTCATTAAAATCATCATTTGAAATTATTGATGCAGATGGTTCTTTCCAAATATTTTTTAAATTTAATGAAAAATTTTGGATCATTTCATCATATGCCTGATCCAAAATACCTTTCATTGTTTTTTCTAATGCATCGTTAATTTCTTTATCTTTAGATTTCATATGTTTAATTGTTAATTTCTCTATAATACTATTTTCTCAAAAATAAATTATAATTCATCTATTCCCAATTCTTCATCCTTTTTTGTAGAACGATAAACCATAAACGAACCTTTTGCACCTGATTTATGTATGAATTCTTCAAATTCTTCCTTAGTTAAATCTCGTTTTTCATCAATCATTTCATCCTCATCAATTTTTATATTCTCTGATTTTTTAAAATTTGTTTTCATATAGACTAATTTTTTACATATAATTTAAAGCTAATTTTAAAATTTATAATTAAAATCATGATAAGAATATTTCATTTGCTTCGTAATCTTTTTAGTTCATAATAATCAATTTTATAACTACTTGAAAAAAAATATCTTATTCATATCTATAGATTCTTTAAGATCTGATTTTGTGTATGATTCTAACAAAGAATCACTTACACCAAATATTGATAAAATCATAAAAAATGGTCTATTTTTCTCTCAAACTTTTAGTTCTTCAGATGCAACATTATTTTCTTGGTCTAGTATGTTCACTGGTTTATTCCCATTCAAAACTGGAATAGACACATCATCAAATTTCAATAAAATAAATCATGATATAACAACATTATTTGATATTCTTTCAAAAGAAGATTACAGCTTTTATGGATTTCGTCCTAATCTTTCAGAAACAATTGGAATTTTCCCTAAATTTAAAAATCCAAATCATCTTTATGATATACATGAATCTCTAGATGGTAATCTTGGAACAAATATTTTACAATTATTATCTTCTGAATTAAATAAAGAACCTTGGTTTTATTTTATACATCTAAATGATCTCCATTTTCCTTTACGAGTACCAGATCATTTCAATGATTCTAAATATGGAAAAAGCAAATATGAAAGAGCATTATTTAATATTGATTTTTGGATTGGAAAAATTATAGAAAAAATTGACCTTGAAAAAACCTTGTTAATTATTACTGCAGATCATGGTTCATACATTAAATTTTTAGAACAGAATAATGAAAAATTTGATTTTGAAGAAATAGCTTCAAAAGAACTTGTAAAAAACACAATCACGAAAAAAATACCAAAATTCCTTAAACCTGTTAAAGACAATTTTTTCTATAAATCTGAAATGAAAAAAAATCATGAACGCCAAAAATATCTTGAAAATTCCACTCTAACAATATCACAAATACGTGAATTATCTGAAGGAAAATTTTCTGTTGATCATACTCTTTTTGATTCTAAGCTTAAAATTCCACTATTATTTTTGAGTAATTCTATAAAACCTTCTATTGTGAATCATTTAACTCGCTCTGTAGATATTTTACCAACAATCTGTGATTTACTAGAAATAAAAATTAATAATAAAATTGATGGTGTTAGTTTGTTACCAAGAATTTTAGAAAATTCAGATAATTTAATTGCATATATTCAAAGTACACCATTAATTGATATAAAATCTAATGATGTAATTGGAATTAGAACATCTGATTACAAATATTTTCGTGATAAATTTGAACCAAAAAAAAGGGTTCATCTTTATAATATTCAAACAGATCCGAATGAAGAAACAAATTTGGCAAATATTGATTTAAAAATAGTTAATCAAATGGAAAAAATTTTAGTATCTATTATGAATCAATCTTCTAAAAAAAATAATACAATGCAAAATGATGATAGTAATTTAATTGAGGACGAATTAAAAAAAATGGGTTATGTTTAATCTTTAGTAATTAATTTAAGCATATTTATTATATCTTCTTTCATAATTTTTTTTGGATTATTATCTAAGTGTCTTTTATCTTGTAAAACTACTTCTGCAGCATTATCGAAATCACTTTTCAAACTGATTTTCTCAAATTTCAAGTCATCTACAATTTTTTTAAATCTATCAAAAAACATTGAATTATTGAATTTATGAGCTGCCTGTGTAGTAAATGCCAAAGCATGTCCATGTGAAAAACCTTCATTTGAAAATACATATGATAAAGCATGACCCAGGGTGGTTGATGCATTTCCAAATCCTAATCCTGTTAATAGAGTACCGAAAATAATTTTCTCATTGTTTGATTCCATTAACCCTTTTTCAATATTATCAAAACCTGCTTTACAAAGAAATTTTGTATACATATTTGAATTTTTACTGTCATATGCTTCTGTACTTTGTGCGCATGAATCTACAATTGCATCATTAATAATTTTTTTTGGTGTAGATTTCATAAAAGTAGGATCTATAATAGCTACATCTGCAAAAATTTTATCATCATGAAAACTTTGTTTTTTTTTAGCAACTTTTAGAACTGATATTCTAGTAACTTCACTACCACTTCCAAAAATTGTTGGTATCGTAATTTTTTTTTTATTTAACTTTAAACCTACAAATTTTGCTACATCCATTACACTTCCACCACCTAATCCAATAACATGTGAAAAATTTGAATTCTCAAATTCCCTTAAAATATCTTGAACAGTTTCAATAGATGGATTACTCTCAACATTGTCGAAAATTTGATAATTTTTTACAAAGTCTAAATCCAGCCATCCTCGTTTTTTTGCACCTTTGGAAGAAATCAATAAACAGTTTTCAGGAAACTTGTAATTTTTGAGACTATTTTCTCCGAAAATTATCTCTGATGGCTGTTTTACTGAATACATGTATTCATTAATGGAACATTTTTTATAAGTTAATCATTTTTTTATTTTAGAATTATAATGGAAAATTCTGATTTATTACATGATTTATTGAATAAAAAACCCATCTTGAAAGTTGGTGGGGCATTTGATGCAATGTCAGCTAAATTAATTGAAATAAATAATTTTGATGCAATTTGGGCAGGAAGTTTTGCAATATCTGCTACTCATGCATTACCTGATGCAAGTATTTTGACAATGACGGATTTTTTGAATGTTTCATCTGGTATTGTCGAATCTTGCAAAATACCTGTTATTGCAGATTGTGATACTGGTTTTGGTGGACCTAGTAATGTTAGTCACACTGTAAAAAAATTTGAATCAGCTGGAGTTGCAGCAATTTGTATTGAAGACAAAACTTTTCCAAAACAAAACAGCCTACTAAAAAATGGCAGTCATCAATTAATTTCTGAAAAAGAATTTGTAGCGAAAATTATTGCAGCTAAAGAAGCAAAAATAAATAAAAATTTTATGATTATTGCTAGAACAGAAGCTTTGATTGCTGAAACTGGAATGGATGATGCAATGACTCGTGCATCTGCATATGAATCAGCAGGTGCTGATGCAATTTTAATTCATTCTAAGAAAACCACTTCTGATGAAATTTTTGAATTTTCTAAATTATGGAATGGAAATATACCGTTAGTTGTAGTACCAACAACTTATCCCACTGTATCTATTGATGATTTAATTAAAAATAATTTTAAAATGATAATTTATGCAAATCAAACTTTACGAGCTGCATATACTGCAATGAATAATGTATTAAAACAACTTAATAATTCAAAACGAATTAGTGATATTACAGAAGAAATTGCTTCAATGGAAGATATTTTTAATTTACAAGAAATGTATGAAATAAAAAATCAAGAAAAAATTATTAATGAAAATTTAAAAAAAATGGGTTATGTTTAGTTGGACGAAAAATTACAACGTGAAGTTTTTAATTATCTTCAAAAAAAAAATATAAAAAACTTTGTTGGTGTACCTGATTCAACGTTAAAATTTTTTATTGATGAAGGATTTAACCAGAAAAAAATTATTATTGCAAACAGAGAAGAGGAAGCAATTGGAATTGCAACCGGAATGATATTATCAAAAAGTCCTACATTAGTTTTCATGCAAAATGCAGGTTTTGCAAATTCTTTGAGTACAATAACATCATTGGTTCAATTGTATGAGATACCTATGTTATTTTTAATCGGTTGGAGAGGTTATTTAGATAATGATGCACCTGAACATAAAAAAATTGGAAAAATTCAACCAGAATTATTAGACTCGTTAGATCTTGAAAATAGAATTTTGACTGAAAAAAATTGGAAAAAAAATTGTGATTGGGCACTATCAAAAATTAAAAAAGATAAATCTGTTGCACTCATAATTCGGAGGGATTTTCTTGATTAGACGTGATGCAATGGAGATAATCTGTAAAAAATTTAAAAATGATATCATTGTATCAGCAAATGGATTCATTAGTAGAGACTTATTCTCTACTTTAGAAAAACCTACAAATTTTTACATGATAGGCTCGATGGGGCTTGCATCTTCTATTGCATTAGGACTTTCAATAAAAAAGCCACAAAAGAAAGTTTTTGTTTTTGATGGAGATGGAAATATTTTGATGAATCTTAATTCATTGGTAACAATTGGCTCATTAGAACCAAAAAATCTAATTCATGTAATATTTGATAACAAAATGCATGAATCAACTGGAGGACAACCAACTCATTCAAAGGAAATCAATATATCAAAAATTGCTAAAGCTGCAAATTACAAAATTTTTAAAACTCATTCAAAAAAATCATTAGAAAATATACTTGGAAAAATAAAACAAAATTGTGGTCCAATACTTTTACAAATTCAGGTTTCAAAAAGTACAGAAAAATCTTCTCGCGTTGATATTGATCCTCCAAATATAAAATCACGATTTATCAAAGCAATTAATTGAATTAAAATGAAAGCGATAATAATTGCAGCTGGTTCTGGTAAGAGAATTTCTGAAAATTTTGCTAACACACCCAAATCGTTAATTCCGATTAATGGTGAATCAATAATTTCAAAACAAATTTCTGTCTTTCGTTCAAATGGAATTAACGAAATAATTGTTATTACCGGTCCATTTAAAGAAAAATTTTCATTTACCAATGTAAAATTTATCCATGATATGAATTATCTTCAACATGATATTTTAGGAAGTTTAATGGTTGCAAAAAAACAATTATTTGATAATGTAATTATTACATATTCTGATATTTTATTTGATGATTCAATATTAAAAACTGTTATTGAATCAAAAAATGATATTGGAATTGTAGTAGATCTTAATTGGAAAAAACAATATGAAAATAGAAAATTACATCCTTTATCTGAGGCTGAAAATGTTTTATTTGATAATTCAAATAAAATTATAGAAATTAAAAAAAATATTCAAAAATTAAATTCTGTTATTGGTGAATTTTTAGGCATAATGAAGTTATCAAATAATGGTTGCAAAAAATTTCTAGAAACATATGAAAATATTCTTAATACAAGTAAACAATTTCATGACGCAAAATCTCTAAATTCTGCATATCTTACTGATATGATTCAAGAATTAATAGAATCTAACGTTGAGGTAAATCCTATAATAATTGATGGAAAATGGTGTGAGATTGATACAATTGAAGATCTAAAAAATGCTGAAGATATTTTTTAATTATTTATCTTGACGTATTTTTTCTAATTCATTCCATAATGTTTTTTCTATATTTAATCCTGTATTGATGACATTATTCTTTTCATTTTTATCTATTTCAAGATTATACAATTCTTTTGTATCATTATGTTCATTGTAGATTAATTTCCATTTTGACGTTCTTACAGAACATGTATTGGGTTCTTTTGGTGGCTTTTTTTCATATAATGGATTCCCAGTTTCAGAAAAAGCAATTTTTTCATCTATAATCTTTCCATTAAATAATGAAATTAATGATGCTCCATCAATTTTTTCATAATTCATATCAAAATCAATTTTTAGATAATCTAAAATTGTTGGCATAAAATCTATAGTTCTTGTTTGTTGTTTAATTTCATCTGTTTTCAGATCTTTTGCCAAAAAATATGTAAACGTTCTAAGTGTGTAATCATAACAAAATGCACCATATGCATGTTCACCATATTTTTCACCTTGACTAACTCCATGATCTGACATTACTAAAATTAATGAGTTATCATCAAGCTTTAGATTTTTAATTTCATCTAAGATTGATTGTAGATAATTTTCTGCATTTTCGAATAAATTTTTGTATCTTTTCTCATTTATTTTTTTATTATCAAAAAATTCTTTACTATGATTACGATAAACATTCAAAACTTCATTTTTAATTCCAGTATGAATATTGCTACAATGTAAGTATACAAAAAAATTTTTTCCATTTGATTTTTGTAAAATATTTTGAAGTATCTCTTTATGTCTTTCTGTTAAATTATCTGTATCTTCATTATGTACTAAAAATTCATCAAAACCTTGTTTTGGAATAATGAGTTGGTTTATGACATCTGCTTGAGTATAGTAATCATTATCATGCAGATATTCTGTTAATGTCTTAAATTTATTTTTTTTAAATTTGAAGGTTGACCAGTAGCTATTTGTTCCTGTTTTACTACCATATGTTCCACTAAATACTGCATGCATTGCAGCAATAGTATGTGGAGCATATGTTATTGATTGTGACAGAAAAATAGATTCTGATTTTAATTGAGAAAATATTTTAGAATTCTGTGCATAATCTAATCTTCCTCCATCTATCATTAAAATAATGATATTTTTCTTCTTCATCTTACACCCAAAATTAATTTCTTAATTTTTCCCTTTAGAATCAAACCACTGCATTGTTTCATTAATTGCTCTTTCCGTATTTTCTCTGCCTACTATTGATAATTCTCTTTGTGGATCACCTGAAATTTTTCCACCTATTCTTAATACTAGTAATTTTCCTTCTCCGCAAAAATTATGTTGTATAAATGGCTTGATACATGCTGAATCACCAGGATCGATACTTTCATGAAAGTCATTATTATGTAATCTCCAATTAATTTCAATTGATTTTTCTCCTATATTGTAAATATATTGATGAAGCCCAATCTCTAAATCCAAATTATTTTTTTCATCATTTTTAATTATCATCTCAAAAGATTTTGAAAATGGTAATGTTTTTGATTGTGCTAGTTCAATAAACTCATAAGAATTTTTTCCAATTGGAAAAAACCATTTTTTCCTTTCATTACGGTATTTCACGATTACTTTTTCTTCAATTTCATCATTTGGCAAAATATCTCGTAAATTTATTCCTAAAGTATTTGCAATATTTTGTAACTCTTCATGATTTGGAAGCTCATCTCCAAATTCGAATTTCTTAATTTTTTCTAATGAAATATGTGTTCTATTTGATAATTCTTCTAAAGTTAAACTTGTAATTTCTCTAAAATATTTTAGAGTTGACCCCATCATTTTTCCCTTAGTTGAGAAATCTAATGCAAATTTTGATCCTAGATTTACCAATGTTGATAATTCTTGTTGTGTGTCTCCTGTTAATTTTCCTCCATATGTTAAAGCTAAAATCAAACCTTTACCTTGTGAATTTTTTCTTGTTGCAAAAGTATGTGGAACGAAAGGTGTGATATACATTGAATCACCTGTACTCATTATAGCGACTTTTTTTTCACCATTTTGTGCTTTATAATAAAAATTCACATCTCCAATAAAATAGGTAAATTGGTGTAGAAAATGACCATTATTCCATTGAATTTTTGTATTTTCTGGATCATTATCTTCCACTTCACATAATTCTAAAATCCATTCTGGTCTAAATGGTGCTGTTTTAGTCATTGCAGTATCTCTGTATTCATAATATGGATTTCCTGCACGTTTCATTATTCTAGAACTTTTTTCAGACTCCCCTTTTTTCATAATGAAAACTCCATTCGGAGAGTCGTCTTTTACAATAAAGAAATCTCTTTCACTAACAGGCCAAATCTCAACAGCTTTTTGTATCAATTCAAATGAAATTGATTCCTCTCCTCTAATTATTGAATTAATTTGATTAATTGATACGCCAAGCTCATCTGCAGCATTTTCTGGTTGACGTTTAATATCGTTTAGAATTCCCAAAAAATTATTTCCAGATCTAACTAATTCTTCTTTAATTTGTTTTACTTGTTTATTTTCTAACATATTTATTTCAACTTAATTGTTCTTAAATTCCTTTATTTCCTTTTTGTATCATTTATGAGGGTAACTAATGAAAAAAGTATTACAGCTGTCATTAATAGAACTGCACCTAGTACAATGCATCCAATTCCAATCAAAGAAACATTTGTAATAATCTCTTGGTGTGTAGAATAAATTTGAATTGTCCATGCAATAAAACCTAAACCAATTCCCAAGAAAATTATTCCTGGAATTCCATAAAATTTTAATGGATTATGAATAGATGTGAATTTTATAGTACTAAAGATAACTGAACTTCCATGTGATATGGGATCTTTTGTTGATGTTTCTCCTTCATAACTAACTTTAATTGGGACTTCAGCCATTTTCAAATCTAAATTACTTGCTTTAATCAAAATTTCAGTAGAAACTCCCATTCCTTCATCAGAAGGAATTATTTCATCTAATGCTTTTTTACTATATGCTCTAAACCCACTTTGTGAATCTGTTAGTTTTTCTTTTATGGATAAATTTGTTACTTTTGTAATTAATTTTATTCCAACTTTTCTATAATTTGGCATCTCTTCAGATTTTGTTTCTAGAAATCTTGAACCAATTACTATTTCTGCTTTATTATTTATGATAGGTTCTGTAACAATTGGTATATCTTCAACTCTATGTTGTCCATCTGCATCAAATGTAACAAAAACATTTGTTTCCAATTCTTTTGCTTTTAAAAATAGTGAATTAATTGATGCGCCATACCCCTTATTCTTTTCATGTGTAATTACTATTGTACCTAATTCTTCTGATATCTTTCCTGTTAAATCAGTTGAACCATCATCACATACAATTATTGTATCCGCATATTTCTTCAATTTAGAAATTATTCCTGCAATATTTTTTTCTTCATTAAATGCTGGAATACCTATTGTTACGTTCATTATGTATAACACTCTATTTTAGATATAAAATTTAACTGATGAATCATACTACATTCATAATCTTTCTTTGATAAAATCTATAGAATCTACGGGTGATGGATCAACGTCATTCAAAACTGCCCTATAAATTGACGAATAATCTAATAAATAAATTAAATTTGTTATCTTTGATAATATACTACCCTCTAATGATCTTATGACTTTGTATTTGATTTCTTTTTCTTGAAAAAATTTCTCAATAATTTTCCATCTTTCAGTTGTCTTAAAATAATCATCTTTTCCCTGAAGTAAGATTGGTGTTACTTCTGATTTTTTATTCCAAGAAACAATTCCATTATGGCATGACTCGATTACATCTTCTGTCATTGCAAAAATTTTTGTATTTTCTTGTAAGGAATTTTTAAAACGTATGGCAGGTGCTTGCAATCCTGCAGGATAAAAAATACATACAATATTTTTAATAAAATTTGCTAATTCCAATGATTTATTATCTATATTCAAATTTTGTGAAAAAATATTTTTTCTTGTATTTTTTAGACTTGAAATTGATTCATGAATATCGTTTTGATTAATTGGTAAAATTTCTTCTAAAACATTTAGTATTGAATACAAAAAACTAGTATAAGATACTCTTGGTGAATGAATCATAGGTATATTTTGGAAAAATATATCATTATTTTTACAAAATGATTCTAATTTTCCACCAGAAGAAAAACCAATAATTTTTGCATCAGTTTTTTTTGCATTATTTAAAATTGATAATATTTCTGATGTGTTACCTGAAACACTTGTTGCTATAATCAAAGTTTTAGAATCTACAGTTTTTGGTAACAAATAGCCTTTAACATTACTAACGTGAATATCTTTTTTTGATAATATTGAACTGATTGTATCTCCAATTGAACCTGAACCGCCCATTCCTGCAACTACTATATGATCAATATCTTTTGTGTCAAATTTTTCAAATTTTTTTTCGAATGATTCTATCGCAAGCTCTGGCCATCTATCGTATTCTCTAAACATATTACTTGTATCTACTTTTTCTAAATCTCTTAATTCCATGACCAAAAATTATTATTTGGATATTGTAAAATACTTACCTACAAAATCATTACATTAAAAATAATAATGCCTCATTCAGATTCATAATATGAGTCTGAAAACTGTAGAATGGAAAGATAATTCTGTTATAATGATTGATCAGACCAAACTTCCTAATGTTTTGGAATATGTCACTTTTACCGATTTTAATCAAGTAGCAGATGCAATTCGTACTTTGGTGGTTAGAGGTGCACCTGCAATTGGTGTATCTGGTGCATTTGGTCTTGCTTTAGCATCACTCCAAAGTGATGCTACTGAGAAAGATGATTTAATTTCCTATATGAAAAATGCTAAAAAAATTCTATTTGAAACAAGACCTACTGCAGTAAATCTTGCATGGGGTCTAGATAAAATTATGGATGTTGCAAATCATGCAACCACTGTTGATCAAATAAAAAATGATGTTGTTGAATACGCAAAAAAAATGGCCGAAGAAGACATAAGAATCAATATGACTATGGGAAAAAATGGTTCTGAATTGTTTGATGATAATGATACAATTATGACTCATTGTAATGCTGGTGCATTAGCTACGGTTGGTTATGGTACTGCATTAGGAGTAATTCGTGCAACAAGGGATAGTGGAAAAAACATCAAAGTTATAGCTACTGAAACTCGTCCAATTCAACAAGGATCAAGATTAACTACATTTGAATTACAACATGATGGAATTGACGTTAGTTTGATTCCTGACACTGCAGTAGGTTATTCTATGGCAAATGATCTTGTTGATAAAATCGTTGTTGGTGCAGATAGAATTTTGAGAACCGGTCATGTTTACAACAAAATCGGAACATATCAAGTAGCAACTATGGCAAAACAGCATAAAATTCCATTTTATGTTGCTGCACCTCTATCAACATTTGATATGAAAAGTAACCCTGAAGATGTAATAATTGAACAACGAAAAGGATCTGAAGTAACTGGAATAGGTGATAAAAAAACTGCACCTGATGGAATTAATGTTATTAATCCTGCATTTGATATGACTCCTCCAGAATTAATTACTGGAATAATCACTGAAAACGGTGTTGCAAAATCTCCTTTTGAAGAATCTATCAAAAAATTATTCCAAGCTAATTAATAGAAAGTTTTTATTCATTTCATGTTACTTTTTGTCATGAGTACTGTTAATGTAGAAAATGTACGTGATTCACTGAAAAAATGTATGGATCCTGAAGTGCCATTAAGTATTGTGGATATGGGCTTAATTTATGGTATTGATGTAACTGAAAATAATGATGTAAACATCAAAATGACAATGACGACTAAAGGTTGTCCTTTGCATGAAACAATGGTTGACGATGTTAAAAGATATGCAAAAAAAGTCTCTGGTGTAAATAATGTTGACGTAGAAATCGTTTGGGATCCTCCTTGGACTATGGATAAAATGTCTGATACCGCAAAAGCCATGATGAAAACAATGGGATCTCAAAATACTCCAGCTCCTATTAATTATGAAACTGCAGTTCCACAAGGTGTAGGAAATTTAGTAAAACAAGAAGATGGATCATTAGTTCTTGCAAATGAACATGAACAAGGATTCATGGTAAATCAAGCAATTATTGACTTTTGGAAATCATGTAATGGCCAAAGAAAGGTAACAGAATTAGTAGAATTATTTGCACAACAAACCGGTTTGCAAAGAACACAGGTTGAAAAAGAAGTAATGCAATTATTAAAACAACTACATGAAGGTGGTTTACTACTTATTCCAAATCAAAATGATGCTCCAAATGTCGAATTTAAAAAATCAAGTTAGATTTCTTTAATTTCTATTATTTTTGCTAATACAGAATCCATTTTTACAATTGCACGTTTATCTCCCCAACCTAAAGCAACATACCAATCTCCTGCATCATCATCATATTTTGTTTCTAACGTCTTGATTTCTTTTGATTCAGGTTTGTATTTTTTTAAAACTCCTGAAAATGCAAGTGATATTGCATCTTTCTCTGTTTTCAATCTTCTATCCATCAAACCAATACCCGGACTCATGTATTGAATTAGAAATTATATCTAATATACTTGATTATTTAAAAAAAGGGCCCGATGGGATTCGAACCCATGGCCTGGTGGTCCGAAGCCACCCGCTCTATCCAGGCTGAGCTACGGGTCCAAAAAAATAAGCATTTA
>Ga0315316_10001803_pt1 | contig 15232 bp, 9 predicted proteins | sample M160m3416metaG_FD_203702 | JGI IMG/M metagenome (GOLD analysis project Ga0315316, IMG submission 203702) | Ammonia-oxidizing marine archaeal communities from Monterey Bay, California, United States - M1 60m 3416 | ecosystem: Environmental > Aquatic > Marine > Intertidal zone | place: USA...
TGGTTTGTTACGCACCCGACGACCTGACGAAGTTTCATGACAATATTGATCAGATGCTGGCGTTGCGACTTGCGACTATGCTGCATGCACACAAGATTGAAATTATTAATCCGGATGTGATTCAGGCGTGGATGGTCAATAATCCGGATTGGGATACAGCTGCGGAAGTCGGGGCTGAGTTTGACGTGAACTATGTGGTGTATGTTGATATCTCCGACTTTGCTCTGTACGAACGTGACAGCACAAGTCTGTTTCGCGGCCGTTGCGAAGCGATGGTCAGCGTTTACGAGATGAAGACGGACGGACGAGGTACCAGGATCTTCGACCGCGATGTGCAATCTGTCTTTCCTACAGAAGTGCCCCGATCTGCTTCCGAAGTCAGCTATGAGACTTTTCGCAACGAGTATTTCTTCAGATTGGCTGACGAAATCGGTCGTCTGTTTTATCCCTACGGGCATGGCGACGATATCGTCAACGCGACGTAGGACTGCGGCTTATCGATGGCACGATCTGAAAAGCGAAAAAGCCGCCGCCGACAACTACGGGCCAGTCATCAAAAGAACTGGCTGATTGGCCGATATGCAGTGACAGAGGCGCTGCGAGCGGCCAGGTGGCCTTTTGAAGAGCTGTATCTCGCCGATTCACTGACGCCGTCAGAAACGGCCGAGGCGGAACGGCTGGCGGACGAGGCCGACATTCGCGCTCGTCGAGACACGACAGATCGTTTGACCGAACTGTGCAGCGCCGACCATCACCAGGGTTTTGCCGCCCGGATGGCACCGTTTCCCTACGAAACACCCCGGCAGCTGCGGGAACGACTTCAGGAATCTTCGTCGACGGCAGCGGCTTGTGTCCCCGTCGTTGTCGTTTGCGATCGAATTCAGGACACTTTCAATTTCGGCGCGATCCTGAGAAGCTGCGACGCCACAAATGTCGCAGGTATTCTTATTGGCCCTGAACAACAGGCCGGAGTAACACCGCAGGTCGCTCGGTCATCGGCAGGTGCTGTACATCATCTGCCGATCGCAATGGCTGAAAACATCGTCGACTGCGTCATCGAAATGAAGACCTCCGGCTTCAAGGTTGTTGCTGCATCAGAAAAGGCGGAAGAAAGTCTGTGGGCGTGTGACCTCAGCGGGCCCACGGTGCTGGTAATGGGCAGCGAAGCACGCGGAGTCAGTACGGATCTGCTGGCTGTCTGTGACGTTCAGGTAAATATCCCTATGCAGGGCAGCGTACATTCTCTGAATGCGTCCGTGGCCGCTGGAATCCTGCTGTACGAGATTCGTCGTCAGCAGCAAAGCAGACCACTATACGACTAACGCCGTATGCCGCTTCCATTGGTACATTCACACGAGGAAGATGCTACGGCGCGGGCCTTGCCTGTTCGGGCGGCAAATCCACTGAGATGAGGATGTCGCGCGTTGTGCCGGACTTTTCGTGCCAGTTTTCAATGAATCGGCTGACGCTGTATTCAGCCACTGCGTTGTCAGCGGAGCGACTGTGCTGCATCGTCAGCAGCACTCGGTTGACTGTTGCGTGGGCAGCTGGCGTGATGGCTGTCAGAATCACGTCATTCGATCCGGTTGTGTCACAGCCAAGAAATACGGTCACGTCTTCCCCATTCTTCTTGGCGGAAAGTCTGCCGCAGCGAAACGAGGGGAATTCCTGAACCACAGACAACTGTTCGTAGCCCCGATCGGCAAGTGCCGACAACGCAACGGCTGAACACGTTTCCCAGTGGAAGACCTTGGCCTCAACCGTGGGCACCGCCACCACTTCCGTCGCAGCAGTGGCAAGCTCGCCCCAGTCAATGCCGGGGATGATGATGTTGTCGTCCAGTTGGCTGGCGTGTTCAAGGTACTGCATGGCCAGTTTTCGTTCGCCCGCATTGTAACGTGCAACGCCGCGATTCATCCACGCCTTGGCATGCCCGGCATCGAGCTCCACGGCGCGCCTGTAATCCGTTTCAGCTTCTGCCAGCCGCCTCTGTTCCAGAAACACGTTACCCCGCTGGAACCAGTTTTCTGCTTCATCCGGCGCTATCGTGATGGCGCCCGTATAGTCCGACAGGGCTTTTTCAAAGTTGCCCTGGTCGTGCTGGCACAGCCCACGATTTCTTAATGCCAGAACGTTGTCCGGTTGCTGACGAATAAGACCAGTAAATGCTTCGGCTGCTTCCCTATAGCGTTCCAGCTTCGCCAGAATGACCCCTTTGTTGTTCAGGGCATCGGTATGTGACGGCTGAACGTCAATGCAAAGAGAATAGTCGTCCAGTGCCCTGGAAAGCAGCCCCAGGTTTTCGTAGCAGATACCGCGTCTGTAATAGATGTCAGCCCGATCCGGAAATGCAGTGACTGCCTCTGAATAGAGCGACACAGCATCTTCAAACCGTCCCCGGTCTGACATGATGTTGGCCTTCTCAAGCGTCACTTCAGGACCATCGGTGTTGACCGAACAACCGCTGACTATTGCTATCGCCAGACTCATCAGCCATTTCGAATGGCCGGAGTACGCCTTAATCTGTTGGTGACACAAGTGCATGGGAGCAGGCTTTACGTTTTTGCGTTAAGATCTGGAATCGGGAATCCGGCGTGTGAAGCAGTTCCTGAACCTGGAATCAGCTTGCTCTGCTTCTGATGCGAAATCCGGAAATGCAAAGCGTGAGCGAGCGACCGGAAATGAAACGAACGCACGGACTACCCTCTCTTACGCGTCAGGTTTCCAGCGACGAAACGCCTTGTAATATCGCCAGACGGGCACGCACTAAGCAAGAAAAAACACGGGCCGTGACAACGATTGATTTTATTCCTCCGCTTGCCATCCGCTGACCTGTGCGATTGACCTTAGCGCGCAAAAAAACACGGCGTTTCCGACAATTGTGTCCGGAACGCCGTGTTCAGTAGGGTTGCCCTCTTCTAACACAGCAAAGAATTGCTGTGCCTTATCTGCGTCGGGGGGCTGGACTATCGTGTTGCCACGTCAACTTCAGGCTGTGCGGTTACATCATTGACCTTCACATTGACCGTCTGGCCGGCGACCAGAGTTTCAGTACTTTGGGCCACAAACAACTGTCCGTTTCGAGTCATCTCTGCGCGAACTGTATATGGATAACTACGCTGAGTATCCGACAAAGGAATCTTAAACTTCCGGACGTTGCCGGCAACTGCTGTCTTGTTGCCGCCAAGAATCAGCGTGGCATCCTCCGGCAACTGGACAACGATGTAAGCGAACTCGTCTGCAGGTACTGCATTCGGTCGTGCGGCGTAACCTGGTGAAATTCGAGCAGCGTGATGGTGAGCAGCCGGTGCCGTATAGCCGGAGCTCAGGTAGCCGCCGGATGATGCTGATCGGTAAGACCCGCTTGAAGCACCGCCGCTTGAAGCACCGCCATACGATCCGCTGGAACCGTGGAACAAGCCATGAAGCAAGCCACGATGATGGTGTCCGGTGGAACCGTAAGATCCTGAACTGCCACCTGAGGAGCCGTGAGAACCGTAGGATCCTCCCGAACTGTCGGTCGATCCGAGCGAGCCGCTGGACCCGTGTGACGCGGAACGTCTTTCAGCACGTTCAATCAGTCGTGCTTCGCGACGAGTGATTCCACCCGACGAGCCTCCCGCTGAGCCATAGGATCCGCCGCTGCTGGCGTATGAGCCGCCACTTGACCCCGTTGACCCCGTTGACCCCGCAGAGCCATAGGAACCGTGACTGTTATGGCCCGCATCAGCATTCAGACCAAACCCAAACAGAGTCAGCGCAAGTGTTGCTGCTGACAAGGTTAAGCGTTTCATGTGCGTTCTCTCCCTCATTACTAGCGATATCGTCGCGAAAATACAGGACCCATCTGGCGCATTGCCTACAGAGCTCATAACCTGAGGAGTTTACCCAGCCATTCGAATCCGTCAAATCAGATAGATGCAGTAGTTTACGGGTTTTGGGTTCTTTTCCAAACTGGGAACTTTGCCAGAAACTGGGTTCGTGGATGAGTGCGCTGAAGTGGGATTTGAGAAGCAATGCCCCGAGGTTTTGGCGGCTTCTCGACAAGACATGTTGGGCGAATTCATTAGGTCCGAGTGCCCTTGGATTCTTAGTCAAGAGAAGTGGTTGCCTGTGACCTGGAGGAGGTACTGGCCTTTTGGGGGTTAGTTGCCCGAAAAATGTTACGATTCAGACGGCAAACACCGGCAGTGGTGGGGAACACTTCGTTATGTTGCCGGCTCCGGTCAGCATCGCAGCACTGGTCACTAAGCAGTTTGCCACTTGATTTCGAACAGGGCTTTGTGCCCTACTCTGTTGTGAGGACGGTCTGCGCGTGAATGTTCCGACCGTGTTCGTCACAATTTCGGCTAACCGGAACCGTTGTTGTTTCTCCGAAAGCCTCTAACCCGCTTCCTCTGCATATGTCAGATGCTAAAGAAGTTCTCTGTGTCAACGCACCTGTTTCCGGGGACGTTCGTCCACCGGGGTCCAAGAGTATTACTAATCGGGCGCTGATTTTGGCAGCTCTGGCCGGTGGCAGGTCTGAGTTACATGGCGTACTGAACAGCCAGGACACTCAGGTCATGCTGGACAGTCTTTCTGGACTGGGGCTGGATGTCAGGCACGACACCAGCAAGCACAGCTGTTCCGTGGCTGGCTGCGGCGGCCGATTCGTGCAGCCGGACGCAGATCTTTGGCTGGAAAACAGCGGAACCAGCATTCGTTTTCTGACGTCGTTCTGTACGGTCGGGAACGGGCAGTATCGGCTCGATGGTGTCGCACGCATGCGAGAACGTCCCATCGCGGACCTTGTCAGTGCACTGAACGCTCTGGGAGCTGACGTGTATTGTGAAGATCCGACATCCGGTTGTCCGCCGGTTTGTGTTCACGGTGAATCTCGACGCCTGGGTGGTGGCGCCACCAGGATCGCGGGAAATATTTCAAGTCAGTTTCTCAGCAGCCTGTTAATGGCGGCGCCGGCGGCGGAAGCTGCTGTGCATCTGGAAGTTGATGGTGAGCTTGTTTCAAAACCATACGTAACGATGACACTGGAGATGATGAAGGCATTTGGCGTCAGTGCGGAATATCCGGAAGACCTTTCCTCATTTCGCATTGCACCTCAAACCTATTGTGCTCAGTCGTATGACATCGAACCGGATGCGTCAGCGGCCAGCTATTTCTTCGGTGCGGCGGCGGTGACTGGAGGCACGGTGACGGTGCAGGGACTGACAAAAAATGCATTGCAGGGTGATGTGCAGTTCGCTGCGGTATTGCAGCAGATGGGATGCGACGTCCAATGGAATGATTCCAGTGTCACTGTTACCGGCAGGTCCCTGCACGGAGTGGATATTGACATGAATGCGATCAGTGATACGGCTCAGACATTGTCTACGGTCGCTGTCTTTGCTGACTCTCCGACCACGATACGAAGTGTGGGGCACATGCGGCACAAGGAAACAGATCGTATTTCTGCGGTTGTCACCGAACTCCGTCGGGCGGGAATCCGGGCCGAGGAGTTTGACGACGGGCTTCGAGTTTATCCCGGAACACCTCAACCCGCTGAAATTCAGACGTACGATGATCATCGCATGGCGATGAGTTTTTCGCTGTTGGGTCTGAGGGCCAGTGGGATTCGGATCCTGGACCCCGGCTGCACTGCGAAAACGTATCCCAATTACTTCGAAGACCTTGAACGTCTGTGTCGCGGCAGTCGGTGACGGCTGCTCCGGGCTGGTCAACACGGATGGAGTGGCAGCAGGCGTTGTTCGTTGCAGGACGGTCCGCAGGAACGATATGCATGTGCTGTCCGACAACCCGATAGATTGCTCACACAGCGTATTACTGTCTTGTTTGCAGGATTAATCAGTTGCAGATTCTGTATCAGGATGAATATCTGGTGGCTGTTGCCAAACCGTCCGGTATGTTTGTTCATCGAAGTGACGCCGACCGCACTGCTGCATCGGTGGTCGTTCAGTTGCTGCGTAACCAGTTGGGGCAGATCATCTATCCTGTCCATAGACTTGACCGGGCTACTTCCGGGGTTTTACTGTTAGCCCGATCGTCCAACGCAGCGGCGGCCTGCGGGCTGATGTTTTCGGAACGTCGTGTTCGGAAGACCTACTGTGCCCTCGTTCGTGGCTACTGTGAGGCAAATGGTCAGATTGACGCTCCGCTGATCTCTTCCCGCGGACGCGATCAACCGGCTGATCATCCATGGGCGGTACCTCAGCAAGCTTCCACCAGTTACCGGACGCTGAGACAGTTTGAGGTTCCGATCACACTGGGCCAGTACTCGACAACACGGTCCTCACTGGTTGAGGCACATCCTCAGACTGGTCGATATCATCAGATACGCCGGCACTTCAACTATGTTTCTCATCCGGTGATTGGCGACACGTCGCATGGCGACGGTCGTCACAACCGCTGGTATAGAGAACACTTTGGCGCAGAACGACTGATGCTTGCGGCCGTGCGCCTTGAGTTTGATCACCCGATTACCGGAACCGCGTGCGACATTCACTGCCCGACTGCCGGCTCTTTCACGACTGTGATCCGTCAACTGGAAAAGTTTCGTGTGCCTGTGTCGGCTGACTGAACACTGCAGCGCAGTGTTCCAGCAGAGGGTCAATGGCTTTGGCCTGAATGTGGTGAGGTGGTTGCCAGTCGAACCACTCAAACCCCAGGTGTTCGGTCAGTGTGATATCAACGTCTTCTGTCAGGCGTCCCAGATAAATTCGCATCGTTTTCTCAACGGGACCTTTGCCGAGTCCATAGCGTTTACCGTTCACCATGTATCGGGTTTCGTGGAGAAAGTCGTCGATCACCTGGATCTGGTCGAGGCGGATACCGGTTTCTTCTTCCAGTTCACGCAGCGCACACTCGAGATCTGTTTCGCCGGGATCAACATGGCCCTTCGGAAGGTCCCATCGATTTGCATGTTTCATCAGCAGAAAAGATTGAATCGGATCTCCTTTGACAATCAGAAAACCGCACGATCGTGGTTCTTTCATTCTTATTCACCTGTGGTCTGGCTCTGTACACGAAGTACTGTCAGCATCGGGTGGCGGGAAATCGGGGTGAAAAGGTTCCCGGGCCATCCGTTGGCCCCGATGTTCCGGTCGAGTCGTAAACGGTCGACCGGGAGCCTGCCCGGAAAGGCTCAGGAAATCTCGCAGTGCCCAGTCGTTTACCGGGAACGCCAGATCATCCCACGGAATGGATTCTTCCGTCAATGGAAACAGCCGAACTTCAAGACTTTCCGGCCCTGCTTCAAACTCAGAAGACTCCATCGCCGCATGAAAGATCATGTGGACCTGACCGATTCTGGATACGGTGTACGTCGCCAGCAGAGACCGGACGGCCACCTTCGCCCCCGCTTCTTCATGAACCTCCCGGCAGGCACCTTCTTCAATCGTTTCACCGATTTCCATAAACCCTCCGGGAAGTGTCCAGAACCCATAGCGTGGTGCAATGGCCCGGCGACACAGTAGAATCTGGTTCTGCCACGTACACAGTCCCGTCACGATGACTCTTGGATTGTCATAGTGAATCCAGTCACACCGGTTGCAGACCATCCGTGAGATGGAATCACCCGGTGGTACCTGACTCTTGAAATTTGAAAACGACGAGATCGGGATATTCATGGAAGAACTGTAAAAATTCCACGAACGTGAGCGTTCAGGAAACCTGTCGGCAGCCGCACGTTTCACTGCATTCTAGGGCAGCGAAGCGACGAGCAAAGGATGTGATGAGGTAAATCGTTGATGATTGTGCAAGAATCATGCAGTAGACTCAAGCCACGAATCCGGAGACTCATTTGATGTTGCTTCCACGACCGTCTGTGCTGTTATTCGGAATCGTTGCTTGTTCAATTCTGTCAGACAGATCTGCTTCCGCTGACTGGCCCATGTGGCGGCACGATGCGCAGCGCAGCGGTGCGTCGGACTCAGAACTGCCTGCAGAACTTCACTTGCAGTGGACACGACAGCTTCCGTCTGCGCTGCCCGCATGGCCCAATGAGTCTCGCCTGCATTTTGATGCGTCCTACGAACCCGTTGTGCTTGGTTCACGAATGTTCTTCGGCTCCATGGTCGATGGCAGTCTGACGGCCTGCGATTTGGCAACGGGGGACGAACTCTGGCGTTTTTACACGAATGGTCCGGTCCGACTGGCTCCCGTTGCGTTTGACGGACGTGTTTGTGTCGGTTCAGATGATGGCTGGTTGTATTGCGTTGATGCTTCAACCGGGACACTGTTGTGGAAGACTTTCGGAGCGTCTGCGAATCGTGAACCCTATGTTCACCTGGGCAATGCCAGAGTCGTGTCACTCTGGCCAGTACGAGGTGGCCCCGTATACGCTGATGATGTTGTCTACTTTGGTGCCGGAATCTGGCCGACGCTGGGAGTGTTTGTGCACGCAGTGGACGCAAAGACCGGGCGTGTGATCTGGACGAACGACAGTAGCCACGCGATTGAGAACGTCCGAGTCGATCACAATTATCTGCAGGAATCGGGGATCTCTCCGCAGGGGCATATGCTGGTCAGCGGAGACATGCTGATCGTGCCCAATGGTCGTTCCATGCCTGCTCGGCTGGATCGCAGGACCGGCAAGCTGCACTATTTTGTTCAGGGCTACCGTAACGGAGACAGTCGAGTCGTAGTCAGTGGAGAGACTGCGTTTGTTGGGCGGACCGGCATCATTAGCCTGAAGGACGGGCGAGAGATCGCAAGTCGCTGGGCTGCGGCCGGTGAGAATGCTCCTGCGGGATGGAGTGGTCCCAAGGCAGACCTGTTTGAGGGGCCGTTGTTTCCCTACAAGTTTGCTCCCGGCTGCGACCACCGATCTGTCGTTGACGGAACAATCGCATACGGGGTCGACAATGGTATTGTGTATGCCTACGACGTAAAGAACGCAACGACTTCACTTCAGGAGAAACTGTTTAACGGCCAGGATATCAAGCCGGCTCGCTGGGATGTGCCGGAACTGTGGACGCTGGAAACTCCATTTGCGGGGAAAAAACAGCTGACAACGTCCCTGCTGAAGGCCAGGCAGCAACTGATCGCCCATAGTGGCCGTGATTTGTTCGCTGTTCTTCTGAATGCCGATGACAGCAAGCCGGGGACCGTTGTCTGGACGAAGCAGCTGCCGGCCGAGCCGACCAGTATGCTGGTGGCGAATAGTCGGCTGATCGTTGTCACCAGCGACGGTTCAATTCACTGTTTCAGTGGTAAGTCGACCGATGCCCGGCAGCATCCTGCTGCAGTTGATGGTGAAATCGCGCTGCAGAAAGATTTTTCGGAGGCCACACAGTCAATTCTGAAGGCGGCAGGAAGCCACGGAGGCTATGCGATCGTTAAAGGACTGAAAACCGGATGGTTAGTTCAGGAACTGCTTTCGAAGTCCCGGTTCAACGTGATCGCGATCGATACCGATGCGGGAATTATTGACCGCTTGCGTCGTCGGTTCGCTGCAGATCAGCGATTCCTGTCTCGATTTCAGGCTATCGTGGACGACACGAACCCGGTTCGGCTGCCTCCGTACATCGCAAACCTCATTGTGACGGAGGACGTGGAGGAACTCCAGCTTGCTGACGGCCCGTATCTGAGGACTCTTTATGAAAGCCTGCGGCCGTATGGAGGGACCCTGTGTCTGCCTGTGAATGAATCGAACCGCGCTGCCATTTTGAAACTCGTATCGTCCGGAGATTTTCCCGGCTTGAATACGGAATTATCCGGCGAGTTGCTGATACTTCGCCGCGTTGGGCCATTGCCGGGCAGTGCGGTATGGTCTCACGAATCCGGCGATGCTGCACGAACATTCTATTCACGCGACGAACTTGTCCAGGCGCCTCTGGCGGTTCTGTGGTATGGCGACGGTCGTGATCACGGTTTCTACAAGCGGAAGGATTACGGCCACGGTCTCAAACCACAGGTTGCCGGTGGACGGATGTTTGCTCTGCAGGTTGCCACCAACTCGCTGAAAGCAGTGGATGCCTATACCGGTCGTCTGCTCTGGTCTCGCAAGCTGGGCAGTTCAGCTCGCTATGCGTCAATGCAGGACGCTGTCTACGTGGCGGACGAACGGACGTGTCTTGTGCTGGATCCTGCAACAGGTGAAGCAAGGCACACGTTTGATGTCGACGTGAACCGTCCGACGGATGTGCCGGTCAGTGCATCAGATGTACGTGTTGCAGATAAAACGATTCTGATTTCCGTGCGGTTCAATAAACAGAACTCTATCGAAAAAGGACGCTGGAACAGTGAACTCTTGGTTGCTCTGGATCGTGTGTCCGGCAAGCAGTTGTGGAGTCGTCACGCCACCTGGCGGTACAACACCGCTGCCATCGCTTTGTCCCGGGGGCGGGTGTTCTGTATTGACTCACATGCTCCTGAAGAAATTGGTCTGATGCGGCGGCGAGGCGACAGCGTGGAGACACTGCCATCAACGATCTTGGCACTGGATGCGCGAACCGGTGAGCAATTATGGAAGACCGTTCGAAACGACCCGCCGGCGACACTGACGACCCTGCACTTTATGAGTTTAAGAACTCAGGACGACTGGCTGTCCTATTCTACTGAGCAGGACCTGTTGCTGGCGGGAAAAGCCAGTCGCACTTTTGCCCTGAACGGGACGACAGGACAGGAAGTCTGGGAAGTTCCCATGCGCGGCCAGCAGCCGCTCATTCTGGGCCCGGAGACGTTTATCAATCAGACGGGCCACACGTACGGCGTGGCGTCCGGAGACCTTGTCAGTGGCGAGGCGCTGTTTCGCCGAGGTGGGTGCAACTATGCGGTCGGCGGAAAAAATCTGCTGTTTCTGAGATCTAACTGCGCCACATACGTCGACGTCGAATCGCGGCAGGAATACGCCATCCGCAACCTGCGGTCGGGTTGCAGCAACAGTCTCGTCGCGGCCGATGGATTGCTCAATGCTCCGTGTTTTTCGGTTGGCTGTATCTGTAATTATCCGATTCAGACATCCTTCGCGATGTTTCATATGCCACAATCGGCGAAATGGCACGGAGACGTGCCAGTGCAGCAGACGTCTGAATGAATCCCCTTTTCTGTTACTGCTCGATCGCTCCGCTGTTCCGTATCCGTCGCCTTATTCGTGGATTTGTTCGAAAGTGAGATTACCAATGCGGTACTTCTTCCAGTCCTTGAAGTCAAAGTGCCACCATTCAAATTCGTAGACGGAAAATTCCTCGGCTTCCATCGTGCGCCGCAGCAGCTCGCGATACCAGCGTTGTCGCGAAGTGCCCCCGGGATACAGCGGAAAAGAACGGGCCGAAAATTCGTCGTAACCGGCCACCATCTGAATCGGTTCACCAGTGCTGAGGTTGTACAGCGTCAGGTCAACGGCACAGCCTCGATTGTGACGGGATCCGCGTGCCGGGTTGGCAACGAAATTCTTCAGATCGTCCGGCGTCGCGTCCCAGAACATTCTTGTCACGTGCCATGGTCGGTACGCATCGTGAATCAGTAGCCCCAGCCCCTCGGCTTTCAGCCGCTGGTGAGCTCGTACGACGGCCTCAGCCGCCGGCCGCTGCATAAATGCTCGTGGTTGTTTGTAGAATACGGCCCCGGTGAAATTGTTGGTTGAGGCATATCGGATATCCAGCTTGATTGTCGGATCCAGAGACGTGAGCTCAACCAGAGCCGGGTCGCGATAATTACCTGGTTCGGGCGGAGGACTTGCGGCCAGCGCCGCGGCACGAAGATCATCGATCGGTTTGACGGGGACAATACGAAACGTCTCTCCGTCTTTTGTACCTGCTTCACGCCGCTGAAAATCGACTTCTGCAGCAACCACGCTGATAGCAGTACCATCTGTGTTTCGATTGAACTTCAGCCCTTCACCGTGATACAGACCGTAATCCGGGAAGGCGAACGTGTCGGCAGTGATTTCCTTCAGAGGGTAGTAGTAGAACCATTCGATCAGCGCGTACAACCGGCCACCGTCTTCCAGAATGTAGAGTGTGTTGTGGTCCCATCCATATTCTCCAATCAGTCCTTTCCACCGTTCCGGTACCTCAGCGGGTGGTAAATTCGAGATTCGCCGGAACGTGTCTTCGCCAACCCGCAGGGTACCGACATCCTGCAGTTGTACTTGGGTATGCACACCGGCCGCGTCGTCAGTCAGCAGCGTCCCGTCATCGGCTGCAACACGAAGATCGTATCGAAAGGAACCTCGCTGCATGGTGACGTGGCCGTTCAGTTCGCCGATACGAGTCAGTCGTGTTCCATCAGATTCGCGATAGGTACCGAGCAGTTCCTGAATTCGGCCGGATGGCACAGGGCTCGTTGTACGATACGTTGGAAGTGGTTTGCCGTCCTGGGCAGCAAGCATCAGTCTTAGTGCATAATCTGTCAGTCGACGTACCACGCCGTTACTGCCATCCAGAGACGCGACAGCGGCGACGCCGATGCTTCGTGCAGGAAGTGCTTCCAGTTGAGTGGAGAAGCCGTAGACAGCTCCGCCATGGCCAATTTTTCGGAAGCCGTCCAGGTCCTGCACGTGGAACCCCAGCCCAAATCCCAGCGGCCGACCGTCTGCATCTTTCGTCGGTGATGTCATTAATCTGTATGTTTCCGGTTGCAGAAGTTTTTCGGACGACGTCCGGCCGTCGTTGAACATGCAGATCAGAAACTTCGACAGATCCGTTACGCTTGAGTACAGGTTTCCGGCAGGACCGGTACCCAGCAGAAACGTGGGAGCTTCAAACCGGCGGCCGTCATAGGTTCGCATCCAGCCGGTTGCCAGTTTCCGGCGGACATTCGGCGTGACCACAAACCCGCTGCTGTTCATGCCCAGCGGATCAAGGATGGACTGCTGTACTCGATCTGCATGAGAGGCATTATGTTGTTTTTCAAGGACTGCCCCGACAACGGCGATCGCGGCGTTGGAATACTTTGTTCTTGTGTTTGGCTTATAAACCAGTTTCGTGCCGTTCAGGCTGGCGACAGTGGCTGTCAGGGTCGGCTCCGTGGGGTCGAAGTAATTGCCAACAGGTGACTCGCGCACCAGACCGGACCGATGGGTCATCAGCTGACGAAGGGTGATCGGTATGTCAAACGGATTCTGCGGCTGGAAATCGGGGACGTATTCCTGCACCGGCGTGTCCAGGTTCAGTTCACCACTTTCTACCAGCTGCATGACCGCGATGTCGGTGAACAGCTTGGAAACGGAACCAACGCGATAAACGGTGTCGGCGGTCGCGGGGATCTTCTGTTTGGCGTCCTGAAATCCAAAGCCATCGCTCCAGACGACCCGTTCGTGATCGACCAGTGAAATGGAAAAAGCCGGCAGCTGTTTCTGTTCTACCTCGTGTCGAATGACAGACTGCAGTCTGTCAATGACGGCTGTGTACTCTGTTGCTGCTACGGGCTCCGGTTGAGGAGAGACAATGTCGGCAACGGACCTTGCCAGCTGCGACAGGTTGACATTCTGCAGGTTGCACATGACCGCCACGGACGTGCCCGTCTCCGGAATCAACAGCAGCACCGTAGATGTACCTGACTGACCTCCGGTGTGTGAGACAAGCTTGTGTCCATTGCGCGTGGCCACACTCCAGCCGAGACCGTAACCTGTTTTCTGTCCGTCCGAAGTATCCTGACTGGTCCACATCTGATGCAACATTTCCGACTTCAGCAACCGGCCCGTATTCAGGGCAATGGCAAATCGCACCAGGTCGGAGGCCGTTGAAAGCAGGCCGCCTCCGGGGATCTTCATGCTGGTGTCGTGCAGTGGGGCATTGAACAGCTGATCCGGTGTTTCATTCTCATCCCCCAGCAACGCTTTCTGTTGTTCTGGTGTTGGTCGGATGTAGCCGCGTGTTCTGAGGGGAATGATCGCGTACTGATCATCAACAACCGTCTGTGACATTTCGGCCGGCTGCAGAACATGCTGCTGCAGCAAGTTTACAAACGTTTCGTCTGTGGCTCCTTCGACCACGTTACCAAGTAAATTGAAGCCGAAAGTTGTGTACAGAAACTTGGTACCGGGTTTGTGCAGCAGCGGGTCATCACGGAAATTCTGCAGCGCGGCATTGAGGCTGCTGAAATGCCGAGTCGAAAGCGCTTCCGCTCCGCTCTTGTAGTGCCGGACGCCGGCCAGGTGGCCGAGTAATTGACGTGACGTCACTGACCAGCGTTTCCTCGGATACTCTGGCGTGTACTGCTGAACTTCCGCATCCAGATTGATGATACCTTGTTCGGCAAGTGAAAGTACGATCACCGCGGTTATCGACTTGGCGATGGAGGCCGTGCGGTAACGAGTGTCAGCTGTGGCAGGAACCGAGTTTTCCACGTCAGCCAGGCCAAAGCCCCTGGAATAGGAAAGTTGATTACCCGTCGCCACGGCCACCGAAACTCCCGGTATACCACGGTCTGCAACAAGTTTTTCAATCAGCTGCTCGATCTGAGCGACGGTCTGCGGCTGCAGTTCGTCAGCATGAGCACATTGCAGGATCGCTGCCGTCGTGACGGCAAGGAGACAGATGCGTTTCGAATTCATCGGGTGGTCTCGGAATTCAGCTGTTGGGATTACGGGGGGATTGTTGTTGCTGCCGACTGCGTGCGAGATAACACGCGACCGGACAGATTGCCAGTCCACTGTTCTCGGTCGACCGCCAGCTTTCCGTTGACGAGAACGTATTCGATCCCCTCGGAATATCGATGCGGTTGAAATGCATCGGCTTTGTCACGAATGCGAATCGGGTCGAAGACAACCAGATCGGCATGAGCACCTTTGCGAATGACGCCTCGATTGGTCAGATTCAGGATTCCCGCCGGCAACGAGGTGGAGACTCGCACCGCCTCCTCAGTGCTCATCAAACCGCGGTCGATGGCATAGTGCCGGATTTTTCTGGGGAATGCTCCGTAGAAACGCGGATGCACAGGCCCGTCACCAGGCAGTGCAATGCCCGCATCGCTGGAAGTTGCAGTCCATGGCGTCGCCGCGAACGATTCCACGTCTTCTTCTGACATCGAAAACGCCCGCAGTCGAGCACCTCCCCGGCGATTACGGTCGCCGTTCAACTGCAGTGAAATTGCAGCTTCGACGACGGTTGATTTCGTTCGCATGGCGAGCTCGCCCAGCGTCTTGCCAACACTGTCTGTGTCAGGGTGTTCGACAATCAGAATCCTGTCGGCACCACCGCGACGAATGATTTCGTATTCGATGTCGCGACGTACATTGGCTGCCAGAGAATCATTCGTCATGATCTTTTCAAGCATATCGGCCGGACTG
>Ga0315316_10001813_pt1 | contig 15187 bp, 7 predicted proteins | sample M160m3416metaG_FD_203702 | JGI IMG/M metagenome (GOLD analysis project Ga0315316, IMG submission 203702) | Ammonia-oxidizing marine archaeal communities from Monterey Bay, California, United States - M1 60m 3416 | ecosystem: Environmental > Aquatic > Marine > Intertidal zone | place: USA...
AAAAACAACTGAGTGAATTGCGCCAATCCTAGCACAAGCAAGCACTGCAATTGCAAGTTCAGGTACCATTGGCATATAAAGACAAATTCTATCCCCTTTTTTTGTGCCATTATTTTTTAGCACATTCGCAAATTTACACACCTCATAATGTAAGTCTTTATAGGATAAACATCTACTTTGTTCATTTGGATTGTTCGCAATCCATTTTATAGCTATTTGCTCGCCTCTTTTTTCTAAATGACGATCTAAGCAATTTTCTGTAATATTAAGTTTTCCTCCTTGAAACCATTTTATTTCTGGCTTGCTGAAATCCCAATCTAAAACTGTATCCCATTTTTTCTGCCATGTAAAGTTACTTGCTTCTTCTTCCCAAAATTGTTTTGGATTCTTTATACTTTTTTGGTACTCTTTTTTGTACTCCGCAAATGTTGAAATATTTTTATTCATAATTTAAATCCAAATTTTCCCAAAGATAAAAAAACAATTTATAATGAAAAAGAGTAGTATTTAATACGAATTTGTAAATTAGCGGCGTAATCAAAAAATGAGAAAAATGAGAAAAATTCTACTAAGTATAAGTATGCTTTTTGCAATGAGTGCAAATGCCCAATTATTGGATTGTGCAGAATTATTTATTTCAGAATATGTAGAAGGCCCTGCAAACAATAATGCAATTGAAATTTATAACCCTACAAATGCCTCAATTGACTTAACAGGGTATTCTATAAACAGATATGGAAATGGGATTACATCAGGACCTGATACTTGGCCTTTAAGTGGTAACATTGTTCCTGGACAAGCTATTGCAATTGGAAACGGGCAATTAGATTCTGTTTGGGTTGATCCTCCTGGATATTGGTCATTCCCCGTTGATCCTGTGTTTTATGCTGCCTGTGATTTGCACGGAAGTGGCATCTACCCAACTCCTTTTTATTTTAATGGAGATGATGCTATGACTTTAGAAAAAGGAGCAAATATTATTGATATTTTTGGTAAAGTAGGTGAAGACCCAGGTAATGCGTGGACTGATGATGCGTCAGCAGGATACACCGATGCAAATGGAGGAACTTGGTGGACCAAAAGACAAACTTTAGTTAGGAAAGCATCTGTGAAAAAAGGTGTTACTTTGAACCCTATTGTTTTTAATCCTACTTTGGAATATGATTCTTTGCCAGATGGGACTTATTCAGGAATGGGAACACATAGCTGTGATTGTAGTATTAGCACAATAAATGAAAAAAATGATGTCTCTTATGTAATGTATCCTAATCCTGCAAATATTGGAGGTACAGTAATTATTAGTTCAAATGCAAAAATTGAAAAAATTGAATTGGTAAATATATTGGGAGAAGTTGTTTTACGCTCATCAGATAATATAATTTCAACTAATATTTTGTCTAAAGGAACATATATTGTAAATATCCAATTTACTGATGGAAAAATAGCTGAAAACAAATTAGTTATTAAATAAAAGAATAAATATACTGATGTTCCCGTCAGTATTTTTATCAATAAATTATGAGAAAGATTATAATTTTAGGTTTTGCTGTAATTTTAAGTCTTGCAGCTGATGCACAAACTACTTTAAGCGGGAAAATAACAGATTTAAATACGGGAGAAGCACTTATTGGAGCAACTATCATTTATGGAAAAGGGAAAGGAACTGCAACTGACATAGATGGAAATTATTCTATTTCTATACAAGAAGGAGAACGGAATTTAAAAATATCTTATGTGGGATATCAAACAATAAATAAAATCGTATCTATTAGTGGAAAAACAAAAGCTTTGAATTTCAAACTAAAAACCATCTTGCTAAATGAAGTGCAAGTAGTGGCTGATATTGCAAGAGATAGGGAAACACCAGTAGCCTTCTCAACTATTCCTATGAAAAAACTAAATGAGGAATTAGCCTCTCAAGATATTCCTATGGTGCTAAATTCAACTCCAGGAGTTTACGCTACTCAAGGTGGTGGTGGGGATGGAGACGCTCGAATTACTATTAGAGGATTTAACCAAAGAAATGTGGCAGTAATGATTGATGGAATTCCAGTAAATGATATGGAAAATGGCTGGGTGTATTGGAGCAATTGGTTTGGCTTGGATGCTATAACTTCTAACATACAAGTACAAAGAGGATTGGGAGCATCAAAAATTGCTATTCCTTCAGTTGGAGGAACCATGAATATTTTGACAAGAGGAATTGGGACTAAAGGTGGAGGAACCATAAAACAATCGATTGGTTCTTTTGGTAAACTAAGAACATCTCTTGGTTATAATTCTGGAAGGCTAAAGAATGGATGGGGATACACTTTGGCTGGCTCTTATAAGAAAGGAAATGGTTTTGTGGATGAAACTTGGAGTGAAGGCTTCTTTTATTATGCAAAAATACAGAAAGAAATAGGAAATCATATTCTCAGTTTATCAGCAATGGGAGCGCCTCAAAAACATGGCCAGAGATCTTATAAAAGTGATATTGCAACTTATGATAAAGATTACGCTCAATCTCTTGGAGATACATCTGATTTTTCCGGGAGAACAATAAATAAAGGGATTGCTTACAACAAACATTGGGGTTCTTTGGATAGGTGGTCTTTAAGTAGCAATGGTGATACAACTCATGCAAAAGAGACTTTAAACACAAAACAAAATTATTATCACAAACCTCAGTTTTCATTAAGAGATTTCTGGAAAGTAAATGATAAGTTGTATGTTTCAAATATTTTATATGCTTCTATTGGGCATGGAGGCGGAACAGGATTAAATGGAAATACAAATAATTATGATCCAGATGGGCAGTATAATCTGCAAGAAGCCTACAATGCCAATATGAATAATATAGATGTCCTTTATTCTAATACACAAAATAAAGCAGGAACCTATCTTAGAAGTTCCATCAATAATCATTTCTGGTATGGAGCGTTATCTACTCTTAATTATCAGGCATCTGATGAAATTTCACTCTCAGGAGGATTGGATATGCGTTATTATAAAGGACAACATTATAGAGAAGTTTATGATCTATTGGGAGCGGATTATGCTATTGATGAAGCAAATGGAATGCAAAATTCACAAGTAAAAAAAGTGGGAGATATAGTGGGTTATCATAACGATGGAATAGTAAAATGGTCTGGAGCTTTTTCTCAAATGGAATATAATAATGGAATGTTAAGCGCATTTTTTAATATCTCTGGTTCAAACTCTGCCTATAAAAGAATCGATTATTTCAAAAAGAAAGATTTGGTATTGTCAGATACAACGTATAAAGAAGCGTTGGGAACTTCTGTAAATACTGTGTATGAATATGATAATGCTGGAAACATAATTGGCGCTCATAAAACAATGATGGAAGATACTATTTGGCATAACGGAAACTTCTATACAAGAGATTCTGAAGAAGCAAAATTAGCGGAGACTTCTTGGAAATGGATAAAAGGATACACTATAAAAACAGGAGCAAATGTAAACTTAGATGAATTCAATAATATATTTTTCAATATTGGATATATTTCCAAAGCACCAAGATTTAATAACATATATGATTATAGCAATCAACTCTTTCGAGATATTCGTAATGAACAAGTAAAGGCAGTGGAAGGAGGTTATTCATATCGTTCCTCCTTATTTTCGGCTAATGTAAATGGCTATTATACTATCTGGGAGAACAAACCTGCAAATGGAGGAGTATCAGTAATGGTGGATGATGTGCTTTTTAAAGCAAACATCAATGGAATGAATGCTTTACATAAAGGAGTGGAAATGGATTTTGCTTTGAAAATTAATCGAGAATTTAGCATAGAAGGCTTGCTTTCTATTGGAGATTGGAGATGGACTTCTTCAGACACAGTTAGGTTCTTAGATGATGATAATAATCCTATTGTTGATGATTTTGGTAATGAGATTATTGCCACTTTTGATGCGGATGGAGTTCATGTTGGGGATGCTGCTCAAACTCAATTCGGACTTAGTATTAGATATGAACCAGTACCTCACGCCTATTTCAAATTAAGAGGAACCTTTTTTGAAAATTATTATGCCGATTTTGATCCTTTATCTTTAAATGGAGAAAATGCTAGGAGAGAATCTTGGAAAATCCCATCTTATCAATTACTAGATTTGCATGCGGGCTACAAGTTCAAATTATCAGAAAAAAACAAATTAGATATACGATTAAGCATATTAAACTTGTTAGATGAGATTTATATTTCAGATGCACAAAACAATGACCCTTACAATGCCAATTTTCAAGATTTTGATGCAAAATCAGCAGGAGTATTTTTCGGTTTGGGCAGAAGAGTTAACTTGTCCGCAAAATTTACGTTTTAATAATTAAATAATGAATAACTATTACAAAATGAGAAAGACAACAACATTAATTATTGCAACACTCATATCAGTAGTGAGTTTTGCACAGGATATTGCAACAGCAAGATCTCAAGGAGTTGGAGCAACCGTAACTATTACAGGAATAGTAACTAATGGAGATGAACTTGGTCCAATTCGATATATTGAAGACTCTACAGCAGGATTAGCGTTATATGACCCTACTGCTTTAAGTGGAGTGGTAAGAGGAGAAGAAGTTACAGTAAGCGGTATTTTAGTTGACTATAATGGGCTTATGGAGATGACTCCTGTTAACTCAAGCATTACAAATTCTACAGGAAATTCAATAATCCCTCAATTGATTACCCCAATTCAAGTAGGAGAAAATACAGAATCAGAATTAGTTCAGATTAATAATGTAATCTTTAATAGTGGTGGCTCTCTTTTTACAGTGGGAACACACGATTTTACAGCAAATGGAGAAACAGGAAAAGTGTATATAAGAGCTGGAAACCCATTAGAAAATTCCCTTATTCCAATGGGGCCTGTTACACTTATTGGCATTTCTTCTCAATATACATTCTCGGTTCCAGCAAATGATGGCTATCAGATTTTACCAAGAGATTCTTCTGATATTATACAAACAGGTGCTTTAATCTTTACTTCTGCAGTTGTGCAATCCAACATTACAACTACATCTTTTGATTTGTCTTGGACCATTTCAGATTCCTCTACTACAAATTGTAACTATGGACTTTCTTCCGGATTAGGAATAACAATTAATAATGGAGGAAATACCCTGACTCATACTATGAATTTAACTGGATTACAGCCCGCTACTTTTTATTATGTAGAATGTTATTCCGTAAATGGAATAGATACTGCTTTTTCAAATATTGGAATTTATTCCACGGCATCCAATTCATCAGGGGTTATTCGTCCTTATTTTAATCACTCTGTGGATGTAAGTATTTCAACAGGAGTTGATGCCCAAAACATAACTACTTATTTTAATGATACTATTAAAGCATATATGGATTTAGCACAAAGCACTTTAGATATTTGTGTTTATAATGCATCAGATGCTACTATTGCAACTGCCATAAATGATGCTCATAATAGAGGCGTTGCAGTAAGATACATTGCCGATGATGATGTTGCAAATATAATCTTAAGCAGTTTAGATCCTAATATTCCTGTTGTAATAAGAGACCCTATTCCAGCAGGGATTATGCATAATAAATTTATAATTGTAGATGCAAATTCTACTAATAATTCTTGGGTGATGGGAGGTTCTTGCAATTGGACCAATCCTACTAATTTATTTAACGATTATAACAATATTATCTTTATCCAAGATGAAGCAATAGCAAAAGCATATACACTAGAGTTTGAAGAAATGTGGAGTGGTACTTTTGGAACACATAAGTCAGATAATACCCCGCATAAATTTATAGTTGACGGAAAAGATGTTGAGGTATATTTTTCTCCATCAGACCAAACAACAAGTAAAATTATAAATATGATTAATAATGTAGATTATAGCTTTGAATTTGGACTTTTATCATTTACAAGAGATGATATTGGGCTAGCAGTAATTGCAAAAGATGGAGAGTTTGGTGTAAATATTAGGGGAATTATTGAAAGTGAAAATACAACTGGAAGTGAGTTTGCTACATTGATAACGGCAGGTGTAAATGTAAAATCTCATATGGGAATTCCTTATTCATTTCATCATAAATACGCTATCGCGGATGCAAATATTTTAGGGTCAGATCCTACAATTTTAACAGGTTCACACAATTGGAGTAGCAATGCTGAGAACAATTCTGATGAAAACACTTTAATTATTCATGACGGAACAATTGCAAATATTTTTTTGCAAGAATTTACAGAGCGATTTAATGAGTTAGGTGCTTCTAAAATTAATGATTTAATTGAGCTAGAAATTTCAGTTTTCCCTAATCCTTCTACTGGAATTGTAAATGTAAAAACTGAATTGAAAATTGAGAAAATAAACTTGTATGCAGTAGATGGTAAGCTCCTTAATACTACAGAAGAATTAGTTATTCAAATTAATACAAAAGGGACTTATTTCATTAAGATTTTTACAAAAAAAGGGGATCTAGTGAAAAAAATAGTTGTTGATTAAGATACTTAAAACCAAAAACTAATTTCATCCAACATTTTTCTTGCTAAATCAGAACTATACATACTTTGGAGGGATAACACATAGGAAGCAATAAAAATACTTTTTACTTTTTTCAATTACCTCTTTAGAAGATAAAATTGCTATTTATAAGGGATAAATTTATTTTCTTTTGTCATGTTTATCAGACTAAATTTTTACTTGTAGATTTTGTAAAATAATATATATATCCATAACAAGCTAAAAGTAATATCATAGCTGTTTTAAACCCAGATAAATCTGTCAAAAATCCATAAAGTGGTGGAATAATTGCCCCACCTACTATCATCGTACAAAGGATTCCAGATGCTTGTGGTTTTAATTCTTGTATATCTTTAATAGATAAAGTGAAAATGGTAGGGAACATAATAGAGTTGAAAAGTCCAACTGCTAAAATACTCCACATAGAAATTAGCCCGATAGTAGTCATTGATGTAATAAGCAGTAGTAAAGCGCAAATAGCAAAATAGCCAAGAATTTTATTTGGTTTGTACACTTTAGTTAGATAGGAGCCTATGAATCTTCCTATCATTGCTCCACTCCAATAAAAAGTAACAAAAGCACCAACAATAGCTCTTTTATCCAAACTTGCCAAGTCAGTATTTAAAATATTTATTGCAATATTATTCATCCATGGAGTACTTTGTATGATTGTATGCATATCCATATCAATAAAATAATTTACCAAGTAACTTCCTATTGCAACCTCCGCTCCTACATATAACAAAATACCAAAAGCCCCCATCATAAGTGTTCTATTTTTAAACAATTGGACATAACCATTATTGCTAGCACTTTGAATTAGGGTTGGTAATTTTACAAAAGCAAATAAAATAGCCAATATTACAACCGAAAGGGAAAGAAAAATAAAAGGAGTTTGAACTGCAGAGGCTTCATTTATATAGTAAGTTATTCTTTCAATTTCTGATAATAAACTAATTTCTTCAGTAGTTTTTATCGTATCACTCAACAGGAAAGAGGCTCCGATAGCTGGGGCAATTGCTGTACCTAAAGAATTAAATGCTTGTGCTAAATTTAACCTACTTGAAGCGCCTTCCTTTGAGCCTAAAACTGAAACAAAAGGATTGGCTGCCACTTGTAATATAGTCATGCCACCTGCTAAAATAAAATAGGCTAACAGGAAAAGGCTAAACGCGCGATATGATGCTGCAGGATAGAATAAAAAACAACCCAAAGCCATAGTGAATAGACCTAAAATAATACCTTTTTTATAGCCAATTTTAGAGAGAATAAATCCGGATGGGATAGAGAGTAAAAAATAAGCCATAAAAAAAGCAAATTGCACCAATCCAGCCTGAAAATAATTAAGTGTAAAAAGCTCTTTAATTCTCGGAATTAACGAATCAACCAATACAGTAAGAAAGCCCCATAAAAAGAAAAGAGAAGTAAGAGCTATAAATGGAAATAGATATTTATTTTTTGTCATTTTATTGTATTATTAGTTCATCTACAAAAAGCCAAGTCTTTCCTCCTGCACCTAAATGCCAAGCTGGACAGACACCATAATTTTCTGCTTTTATTTGTATATATCTTGCTCTTGTATTTTCCAAGTTTAAAGTATAGTCATGAATAAAGCTCCCTTCCAAGGTATCTGAGAAAGTAGTATTTACTTTGCCTGAATAGGTAAATATTTCTCCATCATTTGAAGTAAAATATTCTACTTGTTTAGGGTAAAAAATCCAAGAACGAATATCTTGTAAACAACCTAAACTAATAGTATTAATACTACGTATTTCGCCTAAATCAATCACTGCTTCCAAATTTTCTCTATAGCCTTGCCAATTTCCTGTACGATAATTTACCCCTCCCCTTTGATGATCAATTAAGGTTTTATTGCCAGCAGCAGAATATTGATTAGCATATTTAGCATACAATACAATACTTTTTCTATTGTCAATTTTATAGTATTTGGCCGATACACTTTTACTCCATATTTTGTTCTTGAAAGTACGGCATTTTATCTCACTATCTTTTCTTATAATTAGTGGGTTTTTATATTTCTGCTCAACACTTCCATTGATAGAATAATAAATCTCTCCACCAACAGCAGAACCTAACGCTACTTGCAAATGATCAGAAAATGTTTGGCTTTTAGCCATAAAATAAGGAACAGAAACAATCTTAAATTTTTCAATATTTGAGGGAGGAATAGAATTACTTGCCCAATCAGAGGGATGGCTTCCCATCTCAAAAATAAGAACTCCACCATTCATAATAATTTGGTGTTCAATAAAAGATTGATTAAACTCCTCCCCATTCAAATTAGCTGATTGTATGTATATATTTTTTTCGGATACGTTTTTAGAAATAATCTTAAATGTATTCCCATTCTCTAAATTGAGGATAACTTTCTTAAATAGTGGTGTGCCAATCGTATAATAGTCAAGACCAGGAGTTACTGCATAAAATCCCATAGCACTAAGCACATACCAAGCAGACATTTGTCCGCAATCTTCATTGCCAGACAACCCATCTGGAAGATGAGTATATTGCTTGTCTAATATTTGACGAACTATTTTTTGAGTCTTATGAGGTTTTTTTACATAATTATATAAATAAGCCATATGATGACTTGGCTCATTACCATGTGCATATTGTCCAATTAGCCCTGTAATATCGGGCTGATCTCTTCCTGAAGTTTCTATAGGAGCTTTAAACATATTGTCTAAATGTTTCTCATAATTTGCTGGACCTCCCATCAATTCTATATGTCCTTTTATATCTTGTGGAACAAAAAGAGAATATTGCCAAGCATTAGCCTCTGTATAATTAAAATTCACCTCCTCTGGCTTGAATGGCGCAAACCAAGAATAACTTCTTTTTGCTCTAAAAAATCCTGATTCTGGATCATATAGATTTTTGTAATTTTGTGCTCTTTGATAAAAATATTTAGCAGTAATTGTATCTCCTAATTGATCTGCAATAAGCGCTATACACCAATCATCATACGCATATTCGAGATTTTTTGAAACGGATTCCGGCTCATCAGATGCTGATATAAATCCTTTTTCTTTATAGGATTTCAGTCCTAAATCATCTTGATTAGCAGAATGAATCATCGCCTTTAAAGCTAAGTCTACATCAAAATCTATTATCCCTTTAAAATAAGCATCTACAATTACAGGAATAGCATGATATCCAATCATACAACCTGTATAATTTGCTGCTAATTCCCAAATTGGTAACTGCCCACCTTCTTTATATTGTCTTAAAAGAGTGCGAATAAATTCACCCGTCTTTTTCTGCTGAACTAGCGTGAAAAGAGGGTGAGTTGCTCTAAAAGTATCCCAAAGTGAAAAGATAGTATAATGTCTATCATCAGTATGATGTATTTGTAAATCTGTTCCATTGTATTTTCCATCAACATCAACATATAAATTAGGGACAAGTAAACTATGGTATAAGGCAGTATAAAAGATTTCTTTTTGAGTGTCTGAATCTCCTTCGACTACAATTTTACTCAATTCATTTTCCCAAGACGCTTTAGTTTCTATTTTTATCTTTTCGAAATCCCAATTAGGTATCTCTGCTTTTAAATTGGCTTTTGCTCCCTGAATACTTACGGCTGATATTCCGACTTTTACTAATAAGGGAACTTGTAATTCTCCAAAATCAATTCCTGCAACTGTTTTTTTCTTGTTATAAATTATACTTTGTAATCTTTCAGAAAATTTCATGTAAAAATGTACCTTCTGCTTTTTTGCCCAATTATTCGAATAACGAATACCCTCCAAAGTATTGCTATCTACCAATTCAATTTTGTACTCCAATAATTTATCTCTGTGCTCCAAATCCAGTACCATTTGAGCTGTTTCATTTTTAGGAAAAGTGTATCTATGAAAGCCTACTCTTTGACTTGTAGTTAGCTCCACATTGACCTTATGATCTTTCAAAAAAACTTGATAAAATCCTGCTTGAGCTATTTCTTCATTGTGTGAGAATTCCGAAGTATAGCCGGGATTCCCATCTACACCATTTGTTAAATATAGCTCTCCTGTTGTAGGCATCAGCAAAATATCACCATAGTCCGAAACACCTGTCCCACTTAGGTGAGTATGTGAAAACCCATAAATAATACTATCGGAATAATGATAACCACCACAACCATCCCATCCTTCTAATCTTGTGTCAGGACTTAGTTGTACCATGCCAAAAGGGGTGCTTACACCAGGATAAGTATGACCATGGCCACCTGTCCCAATAAAAGGATTTACATAATCAATTAACAATTTCTTCTCTTTTTGACAGCTAATAATAATAAGCAATACAAGTGGGAATATTTTCTTTAACATCATATTAATTAATTATTATTTCATCTATAAAGATCCAAGCGTCCGATCCTGCAGCAGGATGTTTTTCAGGTAACTTTCCTACATTCTTAGCACTTACTTTGATGTATCTTCCTCTTCTTTTTTTCGCTTCCCAAACAAAATCATGCTTAAACTTTCCTTCTTGCATCAAAGGTACTTCATTTTCTATTGTTTCAATCTTATTAAAATTTTGCCCATCTTCAGAAACAGAATAACTCACAGAGGTAGGTAGCACAATCCAAGATAAATAATATTGAAAAAAAGTAGTTTTAATTTCTGAAAATGTAATTGTTTTATCTAAATCAATAATTACTTCCATATCTGTTCCCGAAAATCCCTGGTAGTATCCGTCTCTAAAATTTTCAATACTTCCCAATAGTCCATCTGTCAGATTATAATCACCTGTCCCTTTGTAGTGCCTATTGTAAGGGATAGCGTATTGCACCTTTTTACCAGTACCAATATGTTTAATTAATTCTTGTTCAAGCTCTCCGTAAGGTTTTTCATTTTTAAAAGCTCTTGCTTTTAAAGTTGTAGTGGCATTTACCCCAAAAGGAGTAGTGTAGTCTTGCCAAGCACCATTATTTAGGTTATATTCCAAATTTATACCAGGGCTACCTTTAAAAAGAGAGACGGAAAAACTATCAGAATTAAAAACAATTGTAGAGGTAATAGGCACACTTTCAAAACCATATTTTACGCCCAAAGCATCCAGTTTAGTATAGTGCTTTTGCACACGAGAATAGAAATTCTCATAATCTTTTTCAGAAGAGCTCCAAAGCACTTCACTCATAGCCAAGATTCTTGGGAATACTTTGCTGTCAACTAATTCCTGTGGTGCTCTTTCGCTCCACATATTACATTCTCCACCTAAAATATGCTTAGCTTCTTCTAATGTTAATTCTGCCGGTATTGGTTCATAATGATAAACCTCTTTTAAGTCAGTTGCGTCCAAGCCATAATCAAAATAACAGTGTGATGTTGGCGACATAATAGCATCATGTCCGCTTTTAGCGGCTGCAATTCCACCCTCCTCTCCTCTCCAAGATTGCACTGTAGCAGAAGGTGCTAGACCCCCTTCCAAAATCTCATCCCAACCAATAAGTTGTCTTCCGTTTTCGTTCAAGAATTTTTCAATTCTTGTAATAAAATAGGATTGCAATTCGTGTTCATCATGCAATTTTTCCTCCTTAATTCTTTGCTGACATTTTCTGCAATTTTCCCATCTGTATTTTGGGGCTTCATCCCCTCCAATATGAATATATCTAGATGGGAAGAGTTCAATTACTTCGGTAAGTACATCTTCCATAAAACTAAAAACAGTATCATTACCAGCACAATAAATATCTTTGTAAACACCCCACTCAGTACCTACTTTTATACTATCTCCTGTACAAGAAAGATGAGGATAAGACGAAATAGCGGCAACAGAATGTCCTGGAAATTCAATTTCCGGAACTACCGTAATATGCCTTTCTTTAGCATAAGCCAAAATCTCCTTAATCTCCTCTTTAGTGTAAAATCCCCCATATTTACTACCATCTTTTTCTGTGCGAAAAGACCCAACTTCAGTCAATCTTGGATATTTATCAATTTCAATTCTCCAACCCTGATCTTCTGTAAGATGCCAATGCAAAACATTCATTTTATGATAAGCCAATAGGTCGATATAACGAATTACAAATTCTTTTTTCATAAAATGACGACAACAATCTAGCAGCATTCCTCTCCAAGAAAATCTTGGGAAATCATGAATCTTTAAGCAAGGAATCTTTGTTGCAATGCTTCCATTTGTAATTGGGAGTAATTGTCTTAAAGTTTGTATTCCTCTCATCATTCCTGCCGAAGTAGTAGCTTCTATCTTCAACTCTTTTACTGATATATTCATAAAGAATTCTTCTTCTCCTAACCCCTTCCTTTGTTTTAAGATAATGCTATTTGCATTTCCTTTAAGTGGAAGTTTGATTAAATTCTTTAAGTATTTAGCATCTACTAAAAAAACACTATCTATATTAATGCCTGTTGAATGCCCTAAGGCGAAAACACCTTCATTTAGTGTAATGCTTTGCGGTTTTGGAATTAAATTCACCTGTTGTATTTTTGGTTCAGAGCAAGCAAATAGTAGCCAAATTAGCAAGAAGATATATCTCATTTTTTAATGTGTGAATCCGAATCAATTAAGATATTCTTTTCGTTCTGATGTATGGCGTAATTAAAGCCAGGGTGTACGGCATAAGCGCCATGTTCTCCTTCTTTATTGATGGCTAAATAGCCAATTTGCATATCCTTATAGTCCTGATTCTTCACAATTCTTGCAATAGCTTCTTCGCAAGCCTCTTGTGGTGTTGCGCCTTGTCGCATTAATTCCACTACCAAAAAGGAGCCTAATGTTTTTAAAACAGCCTCACCAACACCTGTTGCGCAAGCGCCTCCTACTTCATTATCTACAAACATTCCTGCTCCAATAACTGGGGAGTCTCCAACCCTTCCATGTAACTTCCAGGATAATCCAGAAGTAGTACAAGCCCCAGAGATATCACCTCTTTTGTCCAAGGCTAAAAGACCAATAGTATCATGATTCTCAATATTAATAATGGGTTTATATTCGGATTTTTCTAGCCACTCCTTCCATCTTTTTTCTGCTCTTTCTATCAATAAATTTTCTTTTTTGAAACCATTTTCCAGTGCAAACTTCTGAGCGCCCTTTCCGGCAAGCATCACATGCGGAGTCTTTTCCATTACCAATCGTGCTACCGAAATTGGATGCATTATATTCTCCAAGAAACTCACAGAACCACAATTTCCTGTTTGATCCATAATGCAAGCATCTAAGGTTACATGCCCATCTCTATCAGGCCAACCTCCAAATCCGACTGAAGACACTTCAGGATCAGCTTCAGGTATTCTAACTCCTGCCTCTACTGCGTCTATGGCTTTTCCGTCATTTTGCAACACTTCCATTGCTTCTTCATTCGCAGATATTCCGTGACGCCAAGTAGAAATAACTATTGGAAATCCTTTTTTTGAATATTTATTTTTTTTGTCCATTTTTGCTTTTGTTATTTTAGGTAAGAGCATTGTCCCAATTGCTCCGATTGCTGATTTTTTTAAAAAATTTCTTCGGGTTTTCATGGTTTAATTATTAAGGTCATAAAGCGACCAAATTAGTAATTTCTTTCTGTCTTTTAGTGATCCCTCAAATTTAATTGTTTTTTCTTGATTTGGAAATAGGGTAAAGAAATTAGTATTAAAATGTCCATATAACCCATGTAAATAAACTTCAAATGCAGGAATATCACTTTTTATAGTTAACATATCATCATCCCAAGAGAAGGTAATTGCAGGCTTCTTGAAAATACTATTTTTTACTTTTTCTGCAAAAATAGTCTTGGATATTACATTCTTTTTTTTGAGTTTTGCTATAACAAATTCATCTGTTTTTAAGCTGATATTTTTGAAAAAAAGCAAATTTGTAGTATCTTTTTTTATACTTACAGCCTTACTGATTTCTTCAATCTTTTCTCCTTTTAAATTCCAGATTTGAACAAGTAGAGTGTCCTTAATTTCTTTTTCGAGATCCGATATCCCCCAAGCTCGTACTTTACCATTTCTTAGGGTTAAAGATAAAGAAATATGAGAGAAAACATCTTGAACAGTATAGTGTAGTGCTTTCCAATTCCCAAAATAATCACGGCTACTCCAAGATGCTACTGGCCAACAATCGTTCAATTGCCAATACAAAGTTCCCATGCAATAAGGTTGATTCCTTCTGTGAGATTCTAAACCAATTCGCATCCCATTTGCTTGTAGAATTTGGCTTGCATAAATAAACTTCTCAAAATCTTTTTGAACATAATATTCCCTTGCCATATATTCTGAAATTAGCACATTTCCTCTTGGATGTTTTTGATGGTTTTGCATCACGGCCGAATTTAAATTCCATTCTGAACTATCTGAAAAAGCAGCAATGGTTGAGAGTTGAGGGAAAGATTGAAAGCCAAATTCACTCATAAATCTGGGTACTTTTTTTTCCAAGTTTTCAAAAGGCTCTGCATCATGCCAAACGCCCCAATAATGTGCATCTCCTTCAAATTGATGTTGAGGATTCCCTCTCCCAAATTTTGGAGAGCTTTCCCAATAGGAAGTTTGTGAGTAAAGGTCAACAATCTGTGGTAGAATTTTTTGAAAGATCTTTTTGTAGCCATCCCAAATCTTTGCTTTCTGACTTTCTGAAAAATCATTTTGCCAACCCCATCTATGCCACCCCTCTGAATTCTCGTTATTTCCACACCAAAGTGCAATAGAAGGATGATGACCCAATCGCTTTACATTTTGAATTGCTTCC
>Ga0315316_10001814_pt1 | contig 15168 bp, 8 predicted proteins | sample M160m3416metaG_FD_203702 | JGI IMG/M metagenome (GOLD analysis project Ga0315316, IMG submission 203702) | Ammonia-oxidizing marine archaeal communities from Monterey Bay, California, United States - M1 60m 3416 | ecosystem: Environmental > Aquatic > Marine > Intertidal zone | place: USA...
CCTGCACGTCGAGCATCACCTCGTAACTGATCGTCTTCGGCCCCTCCTGAAAGCTCCTCGTCTGCGGATTAGCCGCGGCCAGCTTCTGCAGACTCTCAAACTCACCGATCACCTCCTTGCTGAATTTCTCCCGGAGAGTGGCGATACTCCCTTCGTAATTCCGCACGCTGTCCAGCTTTACCCCCCTGAACAACCCGTTACGCACACCCTCCGAATCGATCAGGGCTCGTTGGTTGTGCCGTTCGATGGCCTGGACCTGTTGCATGTGGCGCCTGCCGATCAGCTCCGGAGTCTGCAGCGGCTTGACCGGCACCCAGCCAGGACCGGAAGTTGAAAGGTTGCCGGGGGGAATCTTCACTTCCATCTTCTCCAGGAGCCCCAGCCAGCTCTTTCGCTCGCCGGCACGCTGGGTGGCTTGAATTGTCACTCCCTCACCCCCGATGCGCGCAACTTCTGACCGCACCGCTTCCAGTGAGTGGCTCAGCAACTTCCCCGGCTTGCCCCGCTTACCCGCCCCGGTGCGGAGACGTTGTGGAACACCCCCGGCATCAAGCCGGAAGCCGTAGTCAGGAAAGTGGCCGGTTTCGATCACCAGTGCCCTCGGCAGGATCAGGCGGGCAATTCCGGCATCCGGGTGCCCCCGCAGCAATCCGAATACCGTTCGATCGGCGGGCTCATCCCAGACGCGGCCGCGGGGTCCGAAATACCCGCTCACCAATGCGCCATCGAGACGCTCGTCGAGGGCTGCGGCATAAAGGGCAAGCCTTCCGCCCTCCCCCCAGCCGACCACCGCGACCTTTCCGCTCGTGCTCCGACCCGACAGGCCCGCATTGCCATTTCGGAAGCAATCGACTGCGGCCAGGATCTTGTGCACCTCGTATCCCACCAGGGTCCGGCCCAGTTCCCACGCCACCCGGTGCAACCACTCCCGCATCGGCATGGCATGGTGCTCGCTCCGCTTGATCAGGACCGGAACCAGGACCCGGCAACCGGCCAGGGCCATCTCGGCCGCATAGGGATGAGTGCGCTGGCTCTTGTCCCAGGGCTCGATGCCTCCGAGTTCTTCCGGATCCTGGTCGGCATCTGGAAGAGCGATAATATCAACAAGCGGTTGGGCCCCATCCGGTTCAAACAGCAGACCTGACGCCTCGGTTCCGCCGATGGTTTTCCATCGCACATTCCGGACCGTGTAGTTGCGTCCTTTTCCAATTGGCCCCCACCGTTGGCCGGTGTGCTCAAAACCGTTCTCCGTGGGCTTCCCATCCCGTGGCATTCCCAGAATCCGTGCCAGCTCCTTCCGCGTTCCCGGTCCCCTCTCCTGCATGACTTTCGCGATCTCCCCATCGAGGAAGCTGTCAACCCCCTCCACCATCGCAATGGACAGGTCACCCCCGGCTTCCAGGAGTTTCGTCCCCGGCAGAGCCTTTTTCTCGGTCACGGGCTTGAGCAGTGGCCAAGCCGGATTTTCCTGCGCCGAAAGCGTGGCGCACATGCAGATCCAGGCCATCAGCAATCGTTTCATCCAGGCACGCTAGAATGACGACCCCGGGATTGGGAGAGGAATCTACCCGAACGGATAACGGAAAGCTCAATCCGTAAAGCAGGGCTCCCCCATACCCACAACCCGCCACTTCCCCCGGAACTCACTTCCCATCCAGGAAGGCAGCCCACCGGGTTTCCGCGAGGCATGGAGTCAGGCACAACGCCCCCGGAGGCCCCTGGCCCACCGGTGCAATGGTGAGAGAGGTCTTCGCATGAGAAGGCGTAAAGCGGGCCAGTTCCAGGGCCACCCGCCCCATGGTGTAACGCGGATTAATCTCCACCACCGGTTTCCACCGTACCGCCCCGTCGCGGTCCTGGTAGAGAAAGGCATCCAGACCCACTGGCCCGGTGTAGTGATGCTTCTCCAACAGGGTCACTAGGGCCGGTTCCAGGACACCCTCCAGGAAATCGATGAGATGTCCGTTCCGGGAGGCCCCTTCGAAGAGGAGACGACACACCTCCTCCTCCAGAAAATCGGTGAATCGATCGGCCACGGTGGCACGACGAAACTGTCCCCGGTCCGTGTTTTCCACCACCACCAGTCCTCTTTTCCTCAATTCACCATCGTCCATATCGTAGTGCACCGAAAAATCGATGAGACGCGGTAGCCAGGGCTCGATGACCAGTTCCCCCTGCCGGTCGATCAGGTTCTCGATACGCGCGTGCAACCCGGCCGAGAGTCCCTCCGCGACCCTGCAGACCACCCGGTCCCGTCCCGCCGTGCTGAAGGGCGCCTTCACCACACACTCAGGAAATAATGAGGACTCCATCCAGGTCTCTACTGCACCCGCCGAGCAGATCGTTTCTCCGACACACTCGGGGGGGCAGAGCATCGGGTTGGAGGCACTTTCCAGCAGGCTCCGCAGAAACCCTGCATGCAGCGACTTGGAAAACAATTCCCGCGGCGCCTGGGGACAATCCATCCCCAGTTTGTCGATCATGGGCTGGGCATCCGGAGTCCGCGCCCAGGGACGCAACTCGTGCAGCTTGCGCTCCCCGATCTCGGAAACGCGGTCGGCAGAGACAATCTCCGGCAACTCAATCCCGGCATCCAGCAAGTGGGCGAGAAACGCGGTGGGGGGCATCTCGGGCACGATCACGACATCTTCGTGACGGGCCAGGTAGGCCGGCAGCAGTGCCAGATCGCACTCCACCTGCCGGGCTGCCCCGGTGGATGCAGCTCCTGACGAAACCAGGCTCTCCTCCGCCCCGGGGTTGAACCAGAAGACATTCGGCGTTCGCCCTTTCGATTGCGCATAGACCTGCAGCTTCCGAATGAATTCCTCGTCGAGTCCAGCCTCCCGGCGTCCCCGCTCGTTGAACGAGAATGCTCCCTTGGCTCGTGCCGCCGAAAGGGGCAGATGCAGACCGGTCACGAACCTCCGCCAGTCCGACCCTTCCCTCTTCCACCTGCGGAACCACTTCAATCCGTATCTCACGTGTTCGATCTCGTCACGATAGATCCGCTCCAGGATCGCTGCGGTCTCCAGGTCTCCCGCCTCGCCAAACACTTCGGCGTAGCCCCGTGCATAATCGAGATTGGCCTGTTCAAAAGTCAGCGAAAGCCGGGTGACGTAGTCGAGCGGGGCAGCCATGGTGGAGACCGTATTCCAGACAAACCCGTTGACCGGAAGATCCCCGAACTTCACTCCGCAATCGGCCATCCGCTTCATGTAGAGCTTGGTGTGCATCTGTTCCTCTTTCATGGTCTGCAGCACCCCGGCGCGGAACTCAGCCGGTGCCTCGGGAAACTTCAGCAGCACCAGAGCCATCAGTTCAGTCGCCAGCAATTCGTGATTGGCAAAGAAATGCAGCAACCTTCCCCGCTGCTCCTCGTTCTCAAGTCCCACCGTTCCGGGAAACTCGGCCCGGACGCCATCACGCCGCAACCTCAATTCCTCCGGCCTGCCTGGCGCTTCCGGAGTAGTGATCGGATCTCCGCGATTCTCATCGCTCACCCCCGGGGGTGGTGGGGCGAGCTTCTCCTCCAGGGTAGTCCCGAAGAGGATGCGTTCCGCAATCTCCCGCACCATCATGATGTCTCAACCTGCAAGGGAAGCAGGCACTTATCAAGACTTCGTGACAGAGGTGCGACGCGACAGGCCGCCCCTTCAGGGATCCCCCGGTCTACGGTAACCACAACTTCAAAACCGACACCCTCCACTACTCCCCGAACACCACCTCACCCCACCGCGCCGGCAGGTGCATGTTGACCGCTCCCTGGGGACTCCACACCCAGTTATCCTCCGGGTGCTCCTGCTCTTCCGGATTGAGGCTCTCGGCAAGCGGCGTGCCATGCGGCGGAATGCGCACGTAGCGGCCCTCCACCACCTCGTGCCGCCACTGCACGCGCGAGAAGTTCACCTTCCAGATGTCTCCCACTTGCGGCGGGGTGGCACCTTCCCTGTTGAACTGTGCCAGACCAGCCCAGGGAAAGGCCACTTCCACCGACCACCCCTCGTCCTCATCACCGGGGTCATTCAGCGTACCCCGGACCTGCACCGCACTCTGCAGGCCAGGCAGATTGCATCCCAGGATCGGAACTCCTCCCTCTCCGTAGGGTCTCGGCAGGCTCAGTTCCCAGATACTTCCCAGGGCATTGATCTCGAATTCGTAATAATCGAGCCCGTCGCCGTCCGGATCGATGAAGACCTCGAAGTCGTTGTCCTCGAACATGACCGCGTTCTTCTCCGTGATCGTTCCCCACACATGGGGCTCCTCCAGTTCCGCTCCGACGTAAAGGAAGCCGTCATCCCATGCCATTTTCAAGCGGGTGCGGAATCGCGGTCGCAACTCCGGAGCCCCCGTGATATCGACGAAGTCTTCGGTCCACGCCAGATCCGACCAGCCCGGGTCGGACAGTGAACCATCAATGGCAATGGAACGATTCACCCGTCGGCAGAGATATCTCCGCGGCACCCTCTCTTTTGCCGTGCTCACCGATTTACCCCTAAAACTTCAGCTGTAACTCGGCCGTAGCCACCGATGTCACATCCGGTCGTTCCTGCAGCGAGTTCCAGATGGCCTGCACACCCCGCTCCACCTTGCCCCGAAAGACCTCCCGGCCATCCGCCTTCACCACCACCGGCTGGTCCAGATCCAGCAACTGGTCGCTCAGGCGCAACTTGAGCTCCTTCCGGCCGCCCGCACTAAGGGTGATCTCCTGTCCCTTCACTTCCGCTTCCACCGTCTGCCCGCCCTTCGCCGTTCCCCTGGCTACAGCTAGCCAGTAAAACCGCTCGTGCGTGCGCCCACTCTGGTGCCACACGATTTTCTTCGGCCACGGATTGCGCGTCCTGGTGATCATCCACGGCAGAGCCTCACGATCATCACGATTCATCCAGTGCCCATGCTGAGGATAGATCGTAACCTTGTGCTCGTAGCCCCCGGGATCCCCCTTGCGCAGGGCACCGAGTTTCTTTCCCCATTCGGCGGCCACCCTGTTCCGCCCGTAGGCCCCATCCTTGCCACCCATGAAGATCATGAAGGGCAGATTCCGCAGCCCAAGCGGGTTGGCATTGTTGGGATGCCCCGCCATCATGGCGGCCGAGGCGAAGCGGTCCGCCATTCGCGGCGCAAGCTGGTAGACACCATCGCCACCGGCCGAGTAGCCCATGAGGTAGACCCGGTTCGCGTCGACACCGCGGGTTATCACGAAATTCTCGATCAAGCGGTCGAACAGGTCGTCAATATGCCCCTGGTGCCAGAGGTTCCAGGTATTGGTCGGCGCTCGCGGGGCCACCACGACTCCCTCCTTTGGTTCGTAGAGTCGGATCTGGTTCTGCCACTGCTGCTCGTTGACCCGGGCCGGGGCTCCGCCGCCACCATGCATCGAGATCCAGAGGGAACGCTTCCCCTCAGGAACCTTTCCGAAGCTGCGCTCCAGGATCTTCATCTCCTTCCCGGCGGCCTTCACCACCTGGCCCTCCATCTCTGCCTTACGCTCTTCCGCAAGTTCCTTGCGCAAAGTCTGCCAGATCAGCGTCCTCGCCTCCCCCGCATCCTTCCTGGAAAGGGCCCCTCCCGGGACCGAGAGATGACGCTCCTCCGGCAGGAGCGCCAGCCACTGCCTGACCGCCTTGAGATGCAAACTGTCCTTTCCCAGTTCGGACCAGACCAGGTCGATCGTTCCCTCCCCCTCCTTCACCGCCTTGAAGATCTCCCAGCGAACTTCCTCGCCGTACTTCACCCGCAGACGATACTCTGCCCCGGTTCTGATCCTGACTGCGGGCATGTCGTTGAGGTCAGTGGTCCCAGCCTTCGTGGTCACCATCTCTAGGACCTTCCCACTGCTGTTGAGCAGTTCCACCGTAGCCACCAGGCGCTCACCGCCCTGCTTCTCCCGCAACCGGAGGTAGACGGTGGCCTCCTTCGCCTTCTTTCCCTGGTCCTTTGCATACCGCCCCGTCACGTTCACAGCGGCCACCTCCTGGTTCTGGAGATCCCACACCATCGGGAAGTGCGCACCCGTCTTCTTCCACGAGGTGGCCCAGATCGCATGACGCCAGTCCTCCGCGATGGCCTTGGAAGCATCCCCCACGAACCAGGCACGGTTCAACCCGGCATTGCTGTACTCGTCCGCCCCGGTGAAGTGCCAGGTCCCGGAATCGTAAACCTCAACCCAGGTGTGATTGCCTCGCTTGTTACTCCAGAGGGCGGTCCCGGCCACCCGGGCGGGCACGCCCACCGAACGACAGGCGTCCACCATGATGATCGAGAGTCCGGTACAGGTGGCCTTGCCCAGTTCAATCGACTCCGAGGGACTCTGGTTGGGTTCCTTCCGGCCCGTGTTGTAATGCACCTTGATGAGCTTGAAGAAGTCCTTGTTGATGGCCTGGGCTGCTTCCGTGGTCGTCCTGCAGTCCTTCACCAGCTCTGCGCACTTCCCGTAGAAGTCCGCCCGCCACGCCTCGCGGGTCTCATCGAGAGAAGCGTAGGGCACCACATCGTTGAAGAAGACCTCCTCCGGCAATCCCTTCACCCACGGGAATTCCTCCCGCGCCTTGAGCGCCAGACCCAGGTTATCCAGCAGGAATTCGCTCTTGAGCCCCTTCAGGTCCACCCCCGACATGCCTTCCACGAGGTAAACCGCCGCTTTCTCACCAAACTCGCCATGCTTCTCACGGGCCGTTTTCACGAAACCCGAGATTTCCGCCGCGTTGCCTTCTGCAACCGCGAGGCGTTTCTCCCACTCTGCTTCCCCCCAGCCGGGCCCAATCGAGAGAAACCCCGCCAGAACGAAGATTGCCAGATTCTTCATGGTGCGAACCTAGCGGCTGGGAGGACGCGGGCAAGAACCTAAGGATCCCGTCTCCCCGTCAGACCTCAGTCAACTTCACTCCTTCCCCGCATCCTTCCGCTGCTGGATGAGGAACTCAAGCCGTCGAAGTTCCTCTCCCACCTCGCGCAGGTCGGCGGTGGCAAGATCATAGGAAGCCTTGGCCGCCCCAAGGGCCTCCACGGCTTTCCTGGAGGCCGCGTCGTCCTTCTCCTTCTGGACCTTCGCCTGGACAACTCGTTCTTCCGCCGTGCGCACCAGGCGCTGGGTGGCCTTGACGCGCCCCTCATGACGCCGCTGGATGGCACGCGCCTGGTTGACAATGCGCTCCGCATTCTGCTTTAGCCGTTCCGCATTGCGGACCTGCTGTTCCCAGTTCCGCCGCTGGGCCGCATCCTCGCGTGGAATGGCATCTCGCCTCTTCCTTGTTTCCTCGATCTTCTGCTCCGCCTGCTTTACCGCCTCCAATTTTTTCTCGATGTCCTCGGCGGCCCGCTGGACCATCCTTTCATCCTGTTCCACCCGCCGGGACTTCTCCTTCACCTGTGCCTGCATGCGGGCCACGTTGCCCACCCCACGGGCGGCACCAGCCTTCAAGCGGGTGGCAATCTGCTGGGCCCGGATCCATTCCGCCTTGGCCTCGTTCATGGCTGCTTCCCGTCGGGTCCGTTCCTCGCTCATCCCGGCAAGAGCCCCGGCAAACTCTGCGGGGGTGGCCTTCTCGCCCAGGGCTGCCGCAGCCAGTGGCCGTTCCGGCTCAAGGGAGAGCCAGCGGGCACGGAATAATTCCATCAGCGGCTGCGCGCTCTCCTTCCGGATTCCCGAGAGCTCGTCCCTTCCTATGCGAAAATCACGATAGGGTGAGTGCGGCAGGATCACGCCACCCTCGGCAAGAACGATCTCCCTGCACCGCAGTCGCGACCCATCGGCCAGAAAGAGCGACCAACCCTCCAACACTCCGGTCACGGGCGCCCGCAGGACCACTGCCATCGCTTCCGTCCGCACCGAAAAGGACTTCCGCCCCAGGAGGAGGGACTCGACAGTCACCCGCCCCTCTGCCAATCCGACCACGCGACCTTCCATGAAATCGCCGTCACGCAGAAAAACGCCCTGCCGGTCGAAACGCAGCGCCGCGGCGTCCCGCGATCGCAGGGGCTGAAAGAAAAGGGCGGTGGTATTCTGCCTGGTCAGAAGCAGGGTTTCATCCTGCTGTGCGAAGGTCACTACCTTCCCGTCCATCTTCACCGCCGCCCGGGCCAGGAAGCTGCCATTGGTGGTAAGCACTCCGGTTCCACCGATGCGCCACTGCTGGTCCTCGCCCTTGAGATCCAGGGAGGCAAGGTCTGTCAGCGCAATACGCACCCTTTCACCAGCCTCGCTCACCACCTCAACGGCGTCGCCGCCCTGAAAAATAACCGTTCCTTTTCTCGTCTCCCCCTTGGTGGTGGTCACCACATCAGCCCATGCCCCGGCGGACAGACCCATCAGCGCAACCGCCACGGAAGCGAACCTCACCCTCACTGGCGCTTTCTGGGACAAGCTCATTTTTATTCCTTCTCAATCAAGACAATATACTGCCTGCCCTCCTGCTCAAGCTGTTCAGCCGATTTTGATCTCTGACGCCGGGACCAGGACCACCAGAGATTCATGTAGTAGAGCATCATGAATCCGATCAATCCGGAAAAGGCGGCAAAAAGCAGGGAAGGTGGCACGAAGTCACCTCCAAGGACAAGGCCAACGAATAGCGCCACCAAGGTGAACCCCAGAAGACCAACCATCACCGGTTTGGTCCTGGCTGGATTGAACATCGAAGCCTGACAACGCACGCAACTCATCTTCTCATACGTATCATCACTGTTGGCCCTGTAGGTTCTCCAAGTGAGGTGATCAAATTCATTATGTGCCTTGCACCGGTAGCACCAGTATCTCTTGGAGTCCGGCACAAGCGGGTTCCTCTCGAGTGGCTCCTCTCCAGTCATTCCAACCCACTCTAACGAACTGCCCCCCACGGGGCAACTCCCAGCCTCCCTTTCCACCAGCAGGTCCCGGGAGACCGCTACCTGCCCTCCGCCTGCAGCTTCTGCACCATTTCAAGGGCCTTGCGGGCCGGTTCGAGATCCGGTTCCAGCTTCAGCGCCTCCTCCAGCATGCCCGCCGCCGCTCCCAGGTTCCCATAGCTCGCCAACATGGTCCCGTAATCGAGATAGAACTCCGCCTGCGGTTCGAGAGCGAGGGCGCGCTCGAAGTGTGCCGCCGCCCGTTCCGGTTGTCGCTGTTTCCTGTCCTCTTTGCCAAGTTGGTGGTGCCGAAGCGCGATCCCCGAGGCGAGGTCCCGGGCCTTGGGTCCCTTTGCGTGTTCATGGGCAGTCTCGAGGTAAGACAGGGCCACCTCTGGAAATTTATTATCGAACTGCCGCGCCATGAACTCCATCGCATAAACCGGATCCACCGGCTTGGTGAACCAGCGCCCCGCCAGCGGAGGGGCCCAGGCATGCCACCCCTCTCCATCGGCCTTGCGAAGTGCCTTCAGGTCCGCCCCGATGACAGCGGCCTCGAACGATCCACGGTAAATCCCCATCACCTCCCCTTTTCCCCCGCAGAGGAAAGCCAACGGAACGGTCATCGGAACGGTGACATCAAACAACGCTCTCTGAAATTCGCGCAGCGAGTCCAGCGAGGAGCTCTCGATACTCCCCCATTCAAAAGGCCACCGTAATTCCTTCATCACGCTCGCCGCCTTCCCGCGGAACTCTTCCCCGTCCACGTTGAGGGCAACAGCCAGAGGCAACCCCGTCACCCGGTATACCCGGGCCTCCGCCGTCATCCGCTCCAGTTCTCGCCTTGAGACCGGGCAGTCCGCCGACCACAGCAGGACCAGCTGGGGGGCTCCCTCTCCCGTTAGGAACCCCCGCTCCCCGGAGGAACTCATGAAGGCGAGGGGAGGCAGGCGAAATCCAACCGGCGGGTTGATACGAGCCGAGTCATCCCGGATCACCGGAATAGACGACTCCGGATCATGGGCAATGCCCCTGGGCTTTCTCTCCACCGTCAACGCCCGACCACTTCCCTGCTTGAGCAGAAAACTTCCGCCTGCCCTCACTCCCTGGAAGGACTCCTCCATTCCTCCTGGCCAGATCACCCGCACTTCGCTCTCTGCTCCCCCCTCACCAAGCCCGAAGTGCAGCCAGCGACTGGACTGTGACAGGAACAGGTCCCCTGCCCGAACCGATCGCACGGAACGCGCCGTCCCCGACGCCACCCCATCAACCAGCTCGACCACGGCCCCGATCGCATTCCGATTACACTCCGTCCCTTCGAGGAGAAGCGCTACGAAGTCTCCTCTCCCCTTTCGCGCATGGGTATTCATCATGAGGCGCAGGCGCGGCGCCGTGCGATCACGATACCAGAGATCAAGGTCACCATCATGATCCCAGTCCACCAGGGCCAGCGCGCGCCCATCGGCCTCCTGGTCCAGTCCGATCACCGACGAGACATCCGCAAATCCTCCTGCGCTGTCATTGAGGAGACAACGGTTCCGCTCGCGTCCACTCCATGAGCGACCGTCCCGTACCATCTGCAGGAGCTTTCCCCAGGCATTGCCATAGATCTCAGGATCAGCCTGCTGCCCCGGCGACACGACCTGCCGCCAGAAGAAACTTCACAGATCATCCGGTTCTCTCCCGGTGAGGAACCCATTGCAGATCACGAGGTCCTCCCAACCATCGTTATTGAGATCCCCGAACCCGGAACTCCAGGCCCAGAGACCGAGATGACTGCGACTTGGTTCGCTCACGTCACGAAACCGCGTTTTCTTCTCTCCCTGCCCTCCCGCGAAAAGCGAATTCCCCCGGGCCATCCGCCGGAGCCTCCCCACCAACTCGGAATCGGCACCCCTGCTAAAGAGTTCCTGCCGACTCACCCGGTTCCCCGCCGCCGAAAACATGTTGCCGACATAGAGATCGGAGGCTCCGTCCCGGTTGTAATCACCCCAGGCCACTGACATTCCGGAAGCCATGTCTTCCACCTTCAGTGCATCCGCAACCTGGCGGAATCGCCCTCCTTCATTCCTGTAGAAGCAGTTCCTTCCAAAGTCATTTGCCACATAGAGATCCGGATCCCCGTCCCGGTCGTAGTCCTCCCACGCCGCTGCAAAACTCCAGCGTGAATTATCAATATCCAGGCCAACGGCAGTAGTGGCATCCGCGAATCCAAAGCTTCCAAGATTCTTCAAGAGGACATTACGCCCCCCATTCTCGGCATCATGGAACGGAAGGGGGGCATTCACTTCAAACCCCCGCCGCTCGACATCATCCCCCGCACTGTAGACACAGACATGAATGTCCAGGAGCCCGTCGCTGTCAAAATCAGCCGCGCTCAGGGAAAAGGGATAGCGAGCACCCGGATGACCCCCGTGCAGGCTGAATTTCCCACTACCATCATTTTCAAGAAAGACCACCATGGCAATGGTTGCCACCACGAGATCCTCATCGCCATCGTTGTCGAGGTCGACCAGCAACGCGCTTCGTGAATCTTCCAACCAGTCTACTCCTGCCTCGGCCGAGGTATCTGCCACTGTTCCATCAGGCTGCTGAACGTAGAGTCGGTTCGGCAGGCTGCCCCCGTCACAGACGTAAAGATCCTCCAACCCATCTCCATTGACATCTCCCACCGCAAGTCCGTGATGTCCGGTCAGGGAAAAATCCCCCAAGCGCGTCAGTCTCGTGGCCCAGTCTCCCGTTCCACGAAGAATCTGTTCCCGATAATGTGAAGTCCTGCCCAGCACGGCTTCGCTCCTGTCGACAAATCTCCCTTCCGTCCCCAGCAGGGACTCTTCGTAATGCCCCAGCCGGAGAGACGCGAGACGAGGTGGGCTCTCCTCCGTCCAGAGCGTCTGCCACGAGCTATTGATCTGCCGACGGGAAGCACCTTCCGCCTCCGCACTCCGCAACTCCACCATCACTTCGGCAGCGAACCCGGCATCCAGTTCCTTAACGGCCACAACCTTGAACGCAATATCTGGGGAGTCATCTCCACGACTGACTCCGAGTAGGCCCGTACGGGCCATGATAAAACCCTCCCAACCCTCGCGAGCGGCCTCTTCAGCTCGTCCGACCCCGGGACGCGCAATCCGGAAGCCCCCATGATATTCTCTCTCTTCAAGGTGGCGTGGACGCAGATCCGAGCAGACGAAGTTCTCGGACAGCATCCCCGGTTCACCCGCTGAGAACAACTGCTTCAACCTGTCGGCCACCACGCTGCTCCGGCTTTCTGAAATCCACTCCGCCCCGGGTTCTTCGAATTGCGCGGACCGACGATCACCGAGGGGTGTGGCCTCAAGCATCTGGAGGATTACAGGCTTCTGTCTGCCGGGACTTTCGCCCCGGACTTGCAAGGCAACCAGTTCATCCGGGAGCTCCAATCGCAGGGGTTCGGGATCACTGCTCCCAGGTTCCCCGGGAGGACCTCCGCCCTTCCCCGCTTCTTCGCCACATCCCGCAAGGACGAGCCATCCCATCACACCTGCGGCGAGGAGTAGTAGAACTCTGGCCATCATTGCATGGGGCGCCCGTATTATCCCTAAAGGGCCAAGGCGTCCCCGGTCTCCGCGAATTCCTCAGACGGCACACCCATCCGCCGCATCATCGCCAGATGAAGGCGGGACATGGATGTGCTGCGACGAGGGTTGAAATAGCGTCCCGTCCTGATCGTTCCGCCCCCACCCCCTGCCAGCAGGATTGGCAGGTTTGTCTCCCCATGCTCATGACCGTCCGAAATGCTCGATCCGTAGACAATCATCGAACGTTCCAGCACACTCGACCCATCTCCATCCTTGAGTTCCCTCAGACGACCGAGGAGCCAGGCCAACTGGGCGTGATGCCACCTCGTCACCTCGTTATACTGGTCCTTCTTGCTCCGCACGCTGTCCCACTTGGTCAGTCCGTCGTCGTCTTCCGTCCGGCCACTGGCATTCTTCCAGTGCGACAGGGCATGCCAGGTTCCCTTCACTCCGGGGAGGAAGTTGAAATACCGGTTGCTCTGTCCATGATCGAGCATGAAGGTCGACACCCGCGTCGCCCCGGACCAGAACGCAAGAGCCATCAAGTCAAGTAACTGCCGCACATACTCCTCATGGCTTGGCGGAATTCCCGGCTTGGGACGCTTCAGGGTATCAGTCAGGGCCTTATCCTCCCCCAGGCGCCTGCTCTGATCCTCGGCAAAAGCCAGGCGTTTCTCAATCGACCGCACCGCCTCGAGGTATTCATCTATCTTTCGCTGGTCGGCCCCACTCGCACGCCGCTTGAGATCCTTCGACTGGGCAAGAACAAGGTCGAGCACACTCTTGTTCACGAAGCCCTCCTTCGACTTTCGGAAGAGCTTGTCAAAAATCGCCCGCGGAACGGTTTCGCGCACAGCGGGGGTATCCGGAGAAGTCCAGGACAGGCAATTGCGTGGGAGGCTCCCCGAAAAACTGCCTTCTCCCTCCGTACTTATTTCGAGAGAGGGCAGGGGCGATTCGTCAGCCAGGTGACGGGCCACGAGTTGGTCCACCGAAGCCCCTCCCACATCATTGCGTCGCCCATCATATCGTCCCCCGGTAAGCCATGTTGCCGTTCCTGCCGCATGGCCATTGCCCCTGGGAGTCCAGAGGTTGCGGGTCACAACGAGGTCCTGCCGATACTCCTCCAATGGGGACATCCACTCGTTGAGCTTCTCCAGGGTCCCGTCTGGGCCGACCTTCCGCGGAGCCCAGGCCCCCTCGGCGGATCCGTTCGGAAAGTATAGATAAGCCAGTCGGGTGGTGGAGCCAGCGACGCCACCTTTTCCCGTCGGGACCGGCGCTCCCAGGCTTTCCAGGGTGGGCAGGAACAGGCAGGCTCCCACTCCCCTGAGGAAGGACCGGCGATTGGTGGAAAGGTTCATTCTTGGAAAGAAGGCAAGGCCTCTGTCGGAGCCTGTGGCAGGCGGCGCATGATGAACGGTTCGCTGCCCGCTATTTCTCTTAGCATCTCACCCATGGGATAACCAGCGGGTTTCAGGGTCGATGCAATCCTGCGGACAGTCGCCTCATCGTAAAACTCCAGTTGCCGCCCAAGGGCATAGGCCAGCATCTTGCGGATGACCTGGGCTCCCAGGTCATCGAGGCGCCACTCCCGGAGCGCAATCTTCAAGCCCTCCGGACCACGAAACTGCGCTCCATTCGGTAACACCCCACGGTTATCCACCCCTGGGCGCCACTGTCCGAACTCGGCATAGTTCTCGAGGGCAAACCCAAGGGGATCAATCCGGGAATGACACCCGGCACAACGCGCTGAGCGGCGATGATGCTCCAGTTGCTGGCGAAGGTTCCGGACCCCCTCCCGGCCTCTCTCCTCGATCTCGATCTCAGGGACATCCGGCGGGGGTGGAGGCGGCGGCGTTCCCAGCAGGGTCGTGAGGATCCATGTTCCCCGCACCACCGGGCTGGTACGGTCCGGGAACGAGGTCGCCGCCAGGACACTGGCATGCCCCAGGAGCCCACCCCGGCGGGAAGTTTCCAGCGAGACCCTCCTCATGGTTTCTCCCTTCACACCCGGGATTCGGTAAAACCGGGCCAGCTCCTCGTTGAGGAAGCTGTAGCTCGCGTCGATGAGGCGGGTCACCGGGGCATTCTCTACGACAAGCGAGTGGACAAACCGGGCGGTCTCATCGCGCATCGCCTTCATCAGGGATTCCGTGCACCAGGGATTATCGATGGGATCCTTGCGGATGCGCGGACCGACATTGTGGGTTCCCAGCCACTCCCCTGCGAATATCTCACCCAGTGCCAGACTGCGGGAATCCGCCAGCATGCGGGCAACCTGCTCCTCGCGTCCATCCTTGTGCCCCAATCTGCCCGACTCGGCCGCAGCCAATAGTTTTTCATCCGGACCGGAGGCCCACAGGAAATAAGAAAGTCGCGACGCAAGGTCGGCGGGACTTACTGCTTCGTCCTCGCCCGGTTCTCCCGCCACCTCCACCCGGAGGAGGAAATGAGGGGATATCAGAACAAACTTGAATGCCGCAGCCAGGGCGTCGTCTTCCGCCCGGCCTTCTGCCCGTGCGTTTTCAAGGTGGCGCATCACCGCGGCCATCTCTTGTTTCGCAACAGGTCTCCGATAGGCCAGGCGCACGAACTTGCGCAGGCTCTCCTCGCTCCCTTCTCTTCCCCTCAGGGCCGCCCATGCAGTCGCATTCTTCCGCACCGCATCAATCACCAGTTCCGCCGAGGTCAGGTAGCGGTCCAGGTGAGCTGTGGCGAGGAAAAGCGTGTTTGCGCTGTTAGAAAACCCACTCGTGCCACTGAAATCGATGGGGAACTGGTCGGCAGG
>Ga0315316_10001817_pt1 | contig 15151 bp, 8 predicted proteins | sample M160m3416metaG_FD_203702 | JGI IMG/M metagenome (GOLD analysis project Ga0315316, IMG submission 203702) | Ammonia-oxidizing marine archaeal communities from Monterey Bay, California, United States - M1 60m 3416 | ecosystem: Environmental > Aquatic > Marine > Intertidal zone | place: USA...
CCGGGGGCATCGAAATCCTTGCGTAGGGACTTGATGAGCTGGATCAGGTTTTCTTCATACTTTTCGAAGTGCGCGGCGTTGCGCATGTCCTTGTCGCCCTGCCACCAAAAGAATCCGGCGACTTCGTAATCCTTGGCGCCCGGGTAGTAGTCGTCGAGATTATCGAGCGCCTTCTTGGCGGCGGCCACGTCGCCATCGTACTGGCAACCGGCATACCATCCTTTGGACATGTCGCCTCCGGTGTCGCCTCCGGGATCATCCGGGGTGCCGCGGTAACCGGGCTGTGTTTTTCCGCCATGCTCATACGCCTTGCTTCCGGGAGGCAACAGGTCCCAGCCAAGACTGCGGTTGCCAATGCAGCTCTTGAGGATCAGGACCGGCGCGTCGGTGACATGACCAACATAGTGGCCAATCCCAATTTCCGGTCCAATGTTGCCACTGATGGTCATCCACTCATTCTTATAATCCTTGGCCGGAGAATTCCCGGAGCACATGACAAACACGTTACGGACGTCCCTGCGCACCGTCCACTCATCGGCATCGTCGACCAGGTAGGGGTATTTTTCCGCGGCGATCCCTTGCAACTTGCTCGGCTTTCCAAAACCAATCATGTTCGACTGTCCCAGCAGGATATAGACTTGGACCGGCTTGCTCATGTCAGCCTCTTTACCATCGGGGTCCGGCAGTTCGTCAGGCAGGTCCTTCACCTCGGTGGTTTTTCCCGCGGGCCGGCTGCCATTCTTCTCCAGCCAAGCAATGTCATCGGCGGAGAGCTTGTCCTGCGTGAAGGTCATCCGCTTGCGGTTGGGCAGGGTCACGCTGACCTTTCCGCTCGCCGCGTCGTAGGATTGCAGTTCGCCTTCAAAGCTCTTCGCTCCGTCCGCGCTGGTCCACGTCCGGGACTGGAGACTGGAGGGAAGCGCGATAAGAACAGCAGCAACAGCGGGGGCCATCAGTCGATTCTTGAGTGGATTCATGATCAAGGTGAAAAGTCCGGTTCGAGCCATGGGATTTCATAACAAAATTCCGGTTGGTGTTACCCGGAAAATATCCGGTTCTGTCATTCTTATTGCGAATTATTGTCGCGTATTTGCGCCACCTCTCGATGAGATCGGATTCTCCCCCCTCTAACGGGACCCACGCGCCCGGGCTGTGGCGGCAAGCGGCCAGAGTCAGGGAGCGGGAACCGTCACCACCACGTCGTCGATGGAGAGACCGCTGAAGGCGTCCGCGGTTCCATCGCTGACAAAGTTGAACTCGATGCGAACATGCTCGCCAAGGGCCTCGCCCGGGACCGGGACACTGATGCTGGTGTAGGCGGTATCGAAGGCGGTCATGTCGAGGTCATGGCTAGGCCCCAGCTGCACTTCGTCAGCGACCCGGCGGAAGCGGACAATCGCGGTGTCCCCGAAGCCGTCGGCATCCCGGTAGGCTTTGAAGGTCAACTCCGCGCCTGACAACCCGCTGAAGTCGAGGGGCGGGGAGAAGAGGGAGATGTCGGAGTTCGTTCCGTAGTCCCCCAGGTTGGTGGACCAGGCGTTGGCCGAACCGTCGGCTCCCGTGATCGGTCCCGTGCTGCCGGAAGGCGTACCCAGTTGCCAGAGGGTGTTGTTACTAGCGTCATTGACAACCGCGACCCAGTCACCCGCACCTGATTCGAAGTTCTCCTCAAGCAGCGGCGGAGGGGGCGGGAGCAGGAACTCTTCCACCCGGTAGAAGCGGGTCGAATCGCCCGGCCGAAGAATGGTGTGGGTATTGAGCGGGGCAGTCTCCGCGATCTCGAAGACCCCGTTATTGTCCACCGATCCCGGCACGTTCACCGAGTTCCAGGCCGGGAGATCGGCCCCGAGATCGGTGCTGCTGCGCAGCACGTAGAACATGCCCGGATGACTCTCCCATTGGATCTTCAGATCCGAGCCATTACTGGTGATGTGCAACTGGGGCTGGATTTCCGGGGACACGCCTCCCTTGATCACATCATCGAAGGTGGTGCCAAGGCGGATCTCGTCGACGAAAAACTTGAGCCCCATGAAAGTGAGAGTGTCAAACTGGCTCTGATCGAGATCCGGCTTGTTGGCCGCGTCCCAATTGGTGCTGGTCAAACTCGGTTGCTCGGCAAGACGCGCCTCAAAGGCCGCTTCGCTGAGCACGTCGGTCTCGAGGAAGCGGACAACCGAAATGACGTCTTCCCCACCTGCTTCCGCGTCCCATTCCAGTTTCACGATCACAATGTTGACCGCTCCGAAGTATCCTTCCTCATCCAGTTCCCGCCAATCGAACCTGTCACCTGCCGCCACCTCGAAAGCACCCTGATTGTAGGCATTACCCGGAATCGCACCGTTCACATTCTGGTACTGGCCCGCATCATAGAACATCGGATAGATGGTAGTCCGGTTGTTGCGGGTCGGCCCCCCGCCCGTTCCGAATCCACTGCCGCCGGCTCCAATCCCACCGAAATTATCGCCGCGAGATCCATCCGGGGCCGGATCACTGGCCAGCACCAGGTTGGGGTGCTCCTCGTTGCGGTCCCAGCCTCTTACGGACACATAGCTGATCCACGTGGTCGTCCCACCCTGGAAGGTGGCCGTCACGCTGGGATCGAGCCCAACGTCGCCAGACATATTGCGGCCGGGCTCACCGGTATTCGGCCCATCGGGATCGTTCCAGTCATCCGCGCCCCAGAGACCAGCGTAGCCGCCGGAGGTCGGAAGATTGGCAACCGTCCCGTCCCAGCGATGCATCCCCGAAGGTTCCGCCGAGGGGTTCGCGCTGGAAAGCCCCACCCCCGAGGTCGTCCCCTCGGCGTGGACAAACCAGTCCTGAGTTTTCCCATCCCCAGCGATGGTATCGAAGGTATTCCAGAGGCCCACCGTGCCCAACGCTCCGCCCTGCCCCGTGAGGATCTCATCAGGGAGGTAGTCGAACGGTTCGTAAACCAGGAGCTCGCCGTGGACGGGGCCAACCGCCACAGAGAGCAGCGTGCCAACTGCAATCTTCTCGCAAATCCAATGCCTTTTCATGGGAACTCCTTTCCATAATCAGGCCGACTCGACTGAATCCCAGCTGCCGACCTTACGAGCGACGGTGTCTCCAATCCTATCGTAAGGCCAGAAAACGAAGGGGCCTTTTTGCGTTTATTTTACGCTTTATTGCGACAAATCGTTCTTGGTACCGTTTTCCCCTGTGCTATCGAAGGGAGCGCCGCTTTCCCTCCATGCGATTGCCTCTCAATGCGACATGCCAAAGACATCACCCTCCCAGCCCCATCCCCCTCGGATCGCTATCTCACTCGATGTGAACCAGGGATTCAAACGCCATCAGGAGAGCTACGCCGGTTGTCAACAATACGCCGACGCCGCCGGGTGGCATTGCACCATCGAGCCTGCCATTGACCGGGTTCTCATGGAGGGCAGGGGACGCCCTCCCTTTGACGGAATCCTCGCCCGAGCCACTCCCGAAATCGCAAAGGCTGCGCGAAAAAAAAACGTCCCCCTGGTCAATATCTGGTTGAACTCACCAGTCGAGGAACTCCCGAGCGTGTTTCCCGACTTCAAGGGAGCCGGCATTCTGGCGGCGGAGCACCTGCTTGCCCGGGGATTCCGCCAACTCGCCTACCTTGGATATCTCGGCGACATCGACTCGCGTCTCCAGTTAGAGGGCATGGAAAAAGTCACTCGCCGGGAAAACTGTGGCCTGACCTCCCATCGGTTTTCCCGGACCTCTATGACAGGGCCTGCCCGGGGCTGGAAGCAATTCGTCACGAAAATCCAGTCATGGATTGAGAGCTGGCAACCCCCGATTGGCGTCCTCGTCTGCAATGATGTCTTCTGCCGCTACCTGATAGACATTTGTCGCTCAAAGAAACTACACGTTTCGGAGGAGGTGGCCATCGTCGGAACTTACAACGAATCGGAAATCTGCAGCGCACCATCCCCCTCCCTCACAAGCATCGATATGAATTGCTCGCAGGTCGGCTACCGGGCAGCTGCTCTCCTCGACCGCCTCATGAGCGGCGGGAAGCCGCCCCCCGACCCTGTCATGGTAGCACCTGCAGAACTGGTTCCGCGCCAGTCCACCGACTTGCTTGCGACCGATGATCCCGTTGTCACGAAGGCCCTGCGTTTCATCGCGGAGCACACTCATGAGCGAATCGGGGTCAAGCAGGTGGTTCACGCAACGGGCATCAACCGCCGATCCCTGGAACGGCGATTCCGGGAGTCCCTCAATCGCACCATTTCGGATGAGATTACCCGTCTCCGGCTGGAGCGGGCCAAACGCCGAATGGTCGAGACCAGCGCACCGATGAAGGATGTAGCGGTGGAGGCCGGGTTCCGCAACGCCGATCACTTCTACAAGGTCTTCAATCGAATCGAAGGCATTCCTCCCACCCAGTTCCGCGTGGAGAGGCAGAAGATATTCCTGCAGGGCTGAGGTTTCCATGTCTCGACTATCCCACATCTTCACGCAGTCCGGGCCCCGCACATAGTTTTCTCCCGTGGAGGCAGACACCTTCATGTTTCAACCCCCAAAGAAGATATCCGTCCCTTGTCCCCGGAAAGTCCCGGCCCCAGAATGCGCCATGAACAAATTGGCTGTCTCCCTGCTCCTGCTTGCTCTCCTGGCCTCTACGGCTGAGGGCAGCAAACGAAGCGTCGTGTGGGATCTCAAGGCCCTTTTCAAGACGCCCAAGGTCCACAAGACAGAAGCTCGCCCCGCCAAGAGTCTCCGCTCCTTTTTCTATGAAGGGGCAAACTACAAGGGCAAACCGACCTGGGTCTTTGCCTACTACGCAACACCCGGGGGAGACCCCCCCACGGGAGGATGGCCTGCCGTGATCTGCGCTCACGGAGGCGGAGGCACTGCTTATCCCGAATGGGTCCGGTTCTGGAACCAGCGAGGCTATGCCGCTCTTGCCATGGACCTCGAAGGTCACCTGCCGGGCGGCAAGGCTCACCAGGTCGAGGGAAACTTTCCCGTTGGTCAGGGACACCAGAATGCCGGGCCGAGCCGGATTGACTGGTTCGGCGACCGCGCTTTGCCAGACACCGAACAATGGTTCTATCACGCGGTTGCGGACGTCGTCCGGGCCAACTCCCTCCTGCAAGCCGTCAAGGCAATCAACCCGAAGAAGATCGGCCTGACCGGCATTTCCTGGGGCGGCACGGTGGTGAGCACCGTGGCGGGAGTCGACCCCCGTTTTGCCTTCGTTATTCCAGTCTACGGCAGTGGCTACATCCATGAGAGCGACAATCCGGGTCTGTCCCAGTGGTTTCCCCCAAAGAACATGACGGCGGCCCAGTTCCGTGACTACCAGACCAAGTGGGACCCCTCCGCTCATCTCCCCTACGCCCGGATGCCGATGCTCTTCGTGACCTCAGTAGCCGATCCCGTCTTCCAGATCGATATCTTCGCCAGGTCGGCCAGCTCGGCAAAAGGACCAAGCTCCCTCTGCATCCGTCCCTGGATGATCCACGCCCATGGGAACGGGTGGAGCGACCCCGTCGAGATCGGACAGTTCGCCGACAGCATCGTGAAGGACAAGCCCACCCTGCCCCGGCTCGGTAAGCCACAAGTCGACCCTTCGAGCCGCCTTGCCCGCACGCCCTTCACGGGCAAGGACAGGATTACGGAAGCCTGGATCTACTTCACAACCTCCGGGGACGCCTGGAAAAGTCGCAAGTGGCACTTCATCCAATGCACCATTGGCGAAAAGGAACTGGTGGCCCAGAAAGCCCTCCCGAAGGAAACGGCAGCCTTCATCGTCTACGTATTCCATGATGCTGGAGGGTTTCGCAGCAACCATGCTGCCTCAGAGCTGGTCATTACGGCGAACGGCAACTCCCGGTGAAGGCCCCGGCATGGCCGCCAGGGCACACGAATGGGCTCCAGGATCACAGATCCTGAAGAGTCCGAGGAAACGAAACCTTGAAATCCTGAGCCGATTTTCTGCTCAAGGTGTCAATGGGTCATCCCCGGTCCGGACGGAAGGAACTGCCCGACGCCAACCGGCCTCGAGAATAGCCTGGTGCCGGTCGAGAACCCCGGCGTAATTCTCCTCCGCGGCAACATTACGCATTTCCCCTGGATCCGATTCATGATCGTAGAGTTCGCGAGCCTCTACCTTGCCGGACTTCCAATCCCGCCACTCCACGTAGCGGTGGGCGGAGGTTCGGATGGCATACCCCATGATGTCCCCGTGGGTGCGGTGGCGATTTCCTGCGTAGGCACGGGGATACTGACTGAAGGCCGCCTTTTTCCAAGGACGACCGGGATCATCCAGCAACGGACGCAGACTAATCCCCTCCAACCCCCCGGGCACCGTGAGACCACAGACATCGGCAAGGGTCGGATAGAGGTCAACCAGTTCGACAAGGGCCGGACTCTTCCCTCCGGGCATCTTCTGCCCGGGCACCGAGAGGATCAGGGGAACACGGGTGGAAAGTTCGTAATTGTTGGCCTTGGCCCAGAGTCCCTGTTCCCCCAGGTGAAACCCGTGATCACCCCAGAGACAGATCACGGTTTTTTCCTTGAGACCGATCTTTTTCACTTCCGCAAGCAAGCGTCCCACCAGGGCATCGATATAACTCACGCAGGCATAGTAGCCGTGTCGCAACTCTGCCACTTTGCCGGGAGCGAGTTGTCCATCCTTCGGAATATCAGTGTAGCCTTCCAGTTCCTTCCAGCTCCTCAACGCGACTTCGGGTGCTCCGGCGGGATGAGCATCTGAAACCGGGGCCGGGATCTTTGCCCGCTCGTAGAGATCCCAGTACTTCCGGGGCGCGCAAAACGGCAGGTGGGGTTTACGGAATCCAACCGCCAGGAAGAAGGGCTTATCCCGTGTTTTCAGGGATCTGAGAGCCTTGAGGGCCGCCTCACAAACGATCCCGTCAATATAGAATCCGTCCGGGACATCTGCTGCTTCCGACGCTCCCCGCTTGAGTCCACTGCCCTTCAGGTTCCGGGCGGTGGCATAGCGCTGGCGGGCCTCCCTTGCAATGTCATGAAGGGGATCCTCCGACCAGGAAGGCACATCCTTGGAAGGCGCTCCCCCGCCATGATAAATCTTCCCGATGGACCGACAGTGATACCCCTGCCCCTTGAAATGCTGCGGCAATGTCACTGCATCGGGAAGGGCCTTGCGGAAGTGGGTGTTGAGATCCCAGACCCGGGTGGAGTCCGGGCGGCGTCCGGTCATCAGCGAAAGCCGTGATGGACCACACACCGCCTGCTGGCAGTAGGCCCGCTCAAAGACAGTACCACGCCGGGCAAGACGATCGATGTTGGGCGTGATTACCATCTCATCTCCATAGCACCCGAGGACAGGGCGCAGGTCGTCGATGGCGATAAACAGCACATTGGGCCGCTTCTCCACTCCCGCGGAAACTGGCAGCATGCACCCAAAGGTCAGGATTCCTGTGAGAAGTCTCGTCATGGGCGCAATGATCAGTTCCGGCCCCGAAAGAAGTAGTCCGGGTAGGTCAGGGTGAGGCGGGCCTTGCTGGGACTGCCGTCCTTGATGCAGGCCTCGATCTCGGACTTGAGATGGGCAATGTTCTCCTGGTCAAGCAGTGGATCCTCCGTCGCACGCCGCCATTTTTGAAGCTGTCCCTGCAACCGCGCCAGAGTCGTTGCATGGGTCGGGTCACTGGCAAGGTTCTTGAATTCGTAGGGGTCGTTTTTCAGGTCATAGAGTTCAACCGCGGGAGGAGCTTGCATCCGCCGATAGGCGCCTCTCACCGGTTCCGCCGAGGCGGCGATAACCTTGTCCAGGCCTTCGAAAAAGCGCTTGTTGGTAAAGGCGTAACCAGGATTAACCTTCCCGGGCATGAGATTCCGGATGAGTTTGAATCGCTCATCGCAGACCGTGCGCTGGGGATAGTAGTTGTGCGCGGAATGAAGATGAAACTCCGTGAACAGATGAGTTCGCCACTCCTTCACCCTGCCATCAAGCAAGGGAAGCAGGGAACGCCCCGGGAGACCCTCCAGAGGTGGAACCCCCGCCACCTCCAGAAAAGTCGGCATCAGGTCAAGGGTGGAGACCAACTTCGGACACTTCACCCCGCTATCCCAGCGTGCGGCCCAGGACATGAGGAAGGGAATGCGGACTCCCCCTTCATAGGAGGTACGCTTGCCTCGCAGCATATCGGCACCGTGATCTCCAATGTAGACGATGAGGGTATTCTCGATTTTGCCGGACTTCTGCAGCACGGTGAGAAGTTCTCCGATCTGTGAATCCAGTCGACTCAGGCAGTTGTAGTAATCGGCGGTATCCTGGCGCAGTTCCGGGGTATCCAGTCCGAAGTAAGCCAGTGGTTTGACATCAGCCCCGGTGAGCGGCTTTCCCGGTAACCCGCCTGCTGTTTTCAGGAACGGCCGATGGGCGTCCGGATAATTGACGCTGAGGAAAAAGGGTCGCTCGGAGGCATTGATGAACTTGTCAGCTTCCCGCGCGTATTTCTTTAGTTTATGGCGACCGAAGTTCGCGGACTCGATCTCCTTGAAATCAAAGGAAAAAGCCGAGGCGGGATTGACGTGGAGTTTACCGATGAGTCCGGTGCGGTAGCCCGCCTGCTTGAGACTTCGAACCATGTTCGGAGTGTCCTCGCGATAGAGTCGGAATTTCCAGGTTGCCAGGCCGATCTGTCCGTTCTGGTGCGGATAGAGCCCCGTCAGCAAGGCCGCCCGGGATTGACTGCAACCCGCCTGCGGAACGTAGGCCCGCTGAAAAAGCACTCCTTTTGAGGCCAGGGCATCCAGCACCGGTGTCTGCACGGAAGGCTCTCCATAACAGCCCAGTTCGGGACCATTATCTTCCGAGACGATCAAGAGAATATTGGGGCGATTCGATGGGGCGCCGCCTGGCAATTCAATCCCCTTCTCAGCCGCAAGAACCATTCCCGCGGTTGCGATGAGACCGAGGAACACCCAGCAGCACTCCGCTGCTCTGACTGTTGAGGCGAATGTCACGGACTATAACTATACAGGAGTTGAAGGATTCTTTCTCGAAGAACTCCATTCCACTGGAAAATGGCGCTTCCTGCTAGAACGATTCTCCGCCGGCTGCAAAGGGGGCGTATTCCTGATCCTTTCAATTCCCCCCGGAATCATTCAGGCTCCAGGCAATGCTATCAGTCATGAAATGGTCGCTTTCCCCTGCGACGGGATGCGCCCTCACCCCCGATTGGGATTGATCTTCATCATCCTGCCCGGCACATTGACGACAACTCATTCCCTTCCGATGAACAAAGTCTTTTCCGGGCTGGTGGCAGCCTTGATCCTCTCGCTCGCTGTCAATGCCTGGCAGTTCTCGCAGCGCTCGAACGAGTCCGACGATGCGCCCGGAAAGCCATCCCGCGCAAGAACCGGTGCTACCCTCCGGAATAATGGATCCAGCAATACGAAACCTGTGACCAGCAATCGCCGGGATCATGGAAAAGATAATGAGAAGGACGCGACATCACCGCTCTCTCTCCGCGAAATCCTGGCGATCCCCAATCCCCTTGAACGCTACGAGGCTGCCCTCGCCTTCGTAAAAAACCTCACTGCTGACGAGATTGAAGGTTACCTGAAGGAACTGCGCGCCGGTTCCGGCAAGGGCAAGATGATGAACCCGGAGACAAACTTTCTCCGGAATCTTCTCCTCGCCAAGTGGACGCAGGAAGATCCGGATGCAGCCTTGGCAAGCCTCTCCCCGGCGGGCGGAAAACAGGCCTACTCGGATGCAGGCACCGTCCTCGGAACCCTCGCTGCCATGGACCCTGCCAGAGCGGCAGCATGGCTGAGTGATTCCGACAACGCGATCCTCAGGCAGCCATGGATGAGTGACTTGCTTACTCAATCGATCGCGGAACAATGGGCCCGGCAGGATCCCGATGCCGCCCTGGAGTGGGCCTCTACACTCGATCCGGACCAGCAGGTGGGAGCTTACTCAGGCATCATCAGCAACATTCTGGAAAGTGACCCCCAACGGGCAGCGGCCCTCGCGATGAGCCTCGATAGTGCCGATCGCCCCAGGCTCCTCGGGCAGATCGCAGAGGCCTGGGCCGCTCGCGATGCAGCGGGAGCAGTCGCGTGGGCCAACACCTTGAGCGGTGCCGATCGTGAGGGTGCCCTGAGTGAAGCGCTGGGAACCTGGGCTGCCAGTGAACCCTCTGCTGCTGCCGCCTACGTCGATCAACTTCCACAGCAGGAGCGTTCGCCCTATCTTCTCGATGTGGTTCGCAACTGGTCGCAGCAGGCCCCGGCAGATGCCGCGGCATGGCTAGGGAATCAACCCGAGGGAGAGGGCCGCGCGGGAGCGATGGGCCATCTCATGTGGAACTGGACCACTGCTGACCCGGAGGCTGCAGCCAACTGGCTGGGAGAGCAACCGGCAGGACCCAGTTATGACAGTGGCGTCACCGGTCTGGCCAAGGCCGCAACCCACGCATATGACGACCCCTCCACCGCGGTCAACTGGGCCTCCACGATCGAAAACCAGGATCTCCGCGAGAGCATGACGCAACACACCCTCGGAGTCTGGAGACGACAGAACGAAGAAGCTGCCCGGTCCTGGGCAGCTGAAAACGGGGTGGATCTTCCCTCCGCCCAGCCGCGCGGTAAGTAGTAGATACTTTGCGAACCCGGTCTTAATCCTTGGCGTCAAGGTCTTCGATCGCAAGCTTTCTGAATTTAACCCATCCTGCGTGGCCTTCCGCCCCGTAGGTCTGGAAGCCAATGACTCCGGCAGCCACGTGCTCGGGCTTCGGATCGGGGTCTGTGTAGTCGACAATTGGCTGGCCGTTCAGCCATACCTGTATGTGAGCTCCCACCGCCCGGATACGCAGCTGATTCCACTGTAGTGGTTTCCTGATCTCATCCTTCTCATCGCCCTTGTCGAGCCACTTCTTGTAGTGAAGACCGACATACTCCTCCGCTGCTCCCCTGCCAATGTTCACCTGGTAGCCCCGCTGCCTCCCCTCTCCTGGTCCATGCCGGAGATACACCCCGCTGTTATATTTGCCGTGCTCGTCAATTTTAAATTCCAACTCCAGCTCAAAATCCTTGAAGGACTTCCTGGTCATGAGGATTCCGCTTTTCCTGGGATCACCATCCTGCCCCCCGGCAATCACACCATCCTCAACCCTCCACTTGGCCGATCCCACCGACTGCCAACCATCCAGGGACTTGCCATCGAAGAGGGCAATCTTCTCCGCTCCAACCGGGACGGAGCCCAGGGAGAAACAGGCACATAAAAGAATGAAGAGCCGCATGCCCCACTGTCCCAAACCTGGCCCTGCGAGCGAGAATTAATTACGTGTTGCGCCCCTCGGAAGGGGATCGGCACAACCAGTCCATCGTTGCCACTGAAATCCCCCATCCTGCCCGGTGCATGTCTCGGGGATGGACCCCTGCGGTTCCATGGTCGAACTAATGCCTGTTCGGCCCCGGAGCTATTACCTAGAAGTTTGCGACCAACTGCCCACAATTACGATCTCGTGAAGATGATGATACATTACTGGCTCCTCCTCTCGGTCCTCGCTTTGCCGGTGATAACGCACGCCGCACCGCAACCTGAACCAGCCAACGGAAAACTGAAGATCTTCATCCTGGCGGGCCAGTCCAACATGGTGGGCTTCGGCCAGCTGACTGGCAACCCGGGCACAATGGAGACCTACGTCAAAGGCAAGGCCAAGGACTACGGGCACCTGGTCGACGGGAAGGGTCAACACGTCATTCGCAACGACGTCTGGATTGTGAACCTCAGCTATGCGGACAAGGAGAAACAGGGTTGGCTCACCACCGGTTATGGAGCGAGCGAAGGGCACATTGGACCGGAATACGGATTCGGCTTTGCCGTTGGAGACTATTACGAGGATCCAGTCCTCCTCATCAAGTGCGCGTGGGGCGGTCGCTCGCTCCAGAAGAACTTTCTTTCGCCCAGTTCGGATAATTACCCCAAACCCCGCAAGGACGGCGACACTGGTTTCCAGTATGCTGAAGTGCTCCGACTCACGAAGGAGATCACCGGCAACCTGAAGAAGTACTTTCCCTCTCACGGCGGCAAGGGTTTCGAGCTCGTTGGATTCGGCTGGCACCAGGGTTGGAATGACCGGATCAACCAGCAGGCGGTCGATGTCTATGAAAAGAACATGGTCAACTTCGTGAAGGACATCCGCAGGGATCTCGGCATCGCCAGGCTCCCCTTTGTCATCGCCAATACCGGCATGGGAGGCTGGGATAATCCTCCTCGCTACAAGGCCAAGGTCGAGAAACTGATGGAAGCCCAGCTCGCCCTTTCAAACGCCAGGAATTACCCGGCTTTCAAGGGAAATGTTGCGGGCGTGGAGACGCGCGACTTCCAGCGTTCGCTTGAGGAGTCCCCTTCCAAGCAGGGGTATCACTGGAACCGCAACTGGGAAACCTTCTATCTGATCGGAAAAGGCATGGGTGATGCCATGGTGGGACTCCTGTCAGCAAACGACTGATCCATAACGCCGCAGCGAGCATCCAATCCTCCCATCCCCCACCCTTCGGTTACACCACCCGTCCTCTCCCCAGATCATGAGAACCGTTTTCCCCTTCATCATCGTCCTCCTGCTCTCCTGCCTTGCCTTGACCGGTCAGGCTCGGAAACCAAACGTCCTCTTCCTCGCCGTCGATGACATGAATGACTGGCTCGGGTGCATGGGAACCAGTCCCAGTGCAATCACCCCAAATCTCGACAAGCTGGCAAACCGGGGCGTACTTTTCACTAACGCGCACACCGCCGGGGTCTACTGCGCACCCTCCCGGGCAGCGATTTTCTCCGGCCAGTTCGCGTCGACCACGGGCTGTTACCGCACCGCGAATTATTTTGTGCACCACCCGGAAATTGATGCTCTCCAGATGTGTTTCGCCAAGTCCGGCTACACCACGCTCGGTGCAGGTAAATTGTTTCATCACCCCGCCGGGGCGATCGACCAGCGGGGATGGGACACTTTCTTCCTTCGCCGGAAATCCCAGCGCACCAGTGGATGGCCCCTCGACTCGTGGTCCGACGAAACTCCTCTTCCTAATCCCTTCCCCGCCAGCATCTATAACAATGAGAATGAAGTCACGGGCGGGATGTTTCTCGAGTGGGCGCCCCTGCCGGACACGAAAGAGGAGGAAATGGCGGACACCATCCGGATTAACTGGGCTGTCGAGCAACTGAAGAAGGAGCACGACAAGCCATTCTTCCTCGGGGTCGGGATCTATGCTCCCCACTATCCCAACTACTGTCCCCAGAAGTACTTCGATCTCTACGAACCCGAAAAGATCCCGCTCCCCCCTCTTAAACAGGACGATCTCGCTGACCTGCCGGACAAGATTCGCAAGATCAAGACCGCCCGCTCAAGAATCCTCAGGAAACTGCAGGACCTAGATGCGGTGGACGATGCCATCCATGGCTACCTTGCCTGCATGAGCTATGCGGATGCCATGATGGGGCGCGTCCTCAACGCTCTCCGGAAAAGTCCTCACGCGGATAACACCATTGTCGTGTTCTGGAGTGATCACGGCTATCATCATGGCCAGAAGGGTGACTGGGGTAAACACACCCTCTGGGAACGCACTTCAAACGTGCCCTTCATCTGGGCCGGACCCGGAATAGAAGAAGGAGCAAGGTCCGATGTGACCGTGAGCCTGATTGACATGTTCCCCACCCTGGTCGAGATGTGCGAACTGCCGGAGCCTCGCCAGGACCTGGAAGGCAAATCCCTCGCTTCCACGCTGAAAAATACCGGTCAGGCCAGGGACCGCACGGTCTACCTGCCCCACATGCATCCCGGGGAGTATGCCACCATCAATCGTGACTGGCGCTACATCCGTTACGGAGACGACGGCGAAGAACTCTACGACCTGCGGAAGGATCCACATGAATGGACCAACCTCGCGGGTGATCCTGAACATGCCGACCTGAAGACCACGATGCGCAAGGCCGCCCCTGCTACCTTCGCAGAACCCTGCGAAAAGTTGAATGGCCGACGCGACCTCCTCATCGAAGGGGAATCCTTCCGTTGGAAGAAGGGCGCGAATCCTCCCAGACGGGGAACAGGAAAGAAGAATGCATCAAAGGACCAACCCGATAGCGGAAAGCAGAAAAACATCCTCTTCATCGTGTGCGACGATCTGAACACGCACGTCTCACCGTCGGGCTATGATCCCATTCATACACCCACCCTCAACTGGCTCGCCACTGAAGGGATGACTTTCACCCGAACTTTCTGCCAGTACCCGGTCTGTGGTCCCTCGCGTGCTTCCTTTCTCAGCGGTCTCTACCCTGAATCGACGGGCGTTTTGAACAACACCGCCGACATCCGGAAGGAGCGTCCCGGCACGGTATCCCTGCCACAATTCTTCAAGGAAAACGGTTACTGGACCGCGAGCGTTGGAAAGGTCTTCCACTCGTCCCGCCACGAACATGGCGAGCCTGCATGGCATGAATTCCACCGTTTCCAGAATGACGAACTGAAGATCGTGCGGGAAGCACGCGTGAAGTTCGAGGAGCAACACGGCTCCATCGAGGATCGCTCCAACCGCAGGACGTGGAAGGAACTGAAGAAGACGGTTTCGGGGAAACTGGATGCCCAGACCCCTCCCGGCCGCGGGCGAAGCGGACTGACCGACGAGCAGCACAAGGATGGGAAGAATGTCCGCCAGGTCGTCCACTGGCTGCAGGCGGACACATCCGGTGACAAACCTTTCTTAATCGCCTGCGGAATCCAGAAGCCACACGTTCCCTTCCTTGCTCCGGACAAATATTTCGACCTCTACCCGTTGGACAGGATCGTCTATCAACCCGACCGGTCCAACCTCTGGGAAGGACTTCCCAAATCCGCCATCTCGAAACGCTACAGCGCCTTCGGGTTCGAACTGGGCAAGGAGAACGACTCCCTCCGCCGGGAATACATGCAGGCCTATCATGCCTGCATCTCCTTCATCGATGCCCAGTTGAAACTGGTCCTTGATGCCCTGAAGCAGAGCGGCCACTGGGAAGACACCATTATCGTTTTCACTTCGGATCATGGCTATCACCTGGGTGATCACTTCCTGTGGGGAAAGGTGACCCTCTTCGACATTGGAGCAAAGGTTCCCCTTATCATGCGGGTTCCAGGAATAACACGGGGTGGAACCACTTCCGAAGCCATGG
>Ga0315316_10001825_pt1 | contig 15119 bp, 12 predicted proteins | sample M160m3416metaG_FD_203702 | JGI IMG/M metagenome (GOLD analysis project Ga0315316, IMG submission 203702) | Ammonia-oxidizing marine archaeal communities from Monterey Bay, California, United States - M1 60m 3416 | ecosystem: Environmental > Aquatic > Marine > Intertidal zone | place: USA...
TAACCAACATTATTTTTTCCATCAGAAGATATCCATTGGTGAAAATTTGTATTAGATTTTTGGTTTTTCATATATTCATAGTGTTCTTTTTTTGTAAGAATTTTTTTTTGTTCTATAAAATCATCTCTAAAAAAATTATTTCTTAATTCTAAAATATAGTCCCAATCTTCCTTACTAACTTGTCTTAATTTAATTTCCATTCTTGTTCTATTTTACGTATTGCCCTGAATAAAAATAATTCAAACAATGAATTAATCCTCTTTCATAAATATCTGGAATTCTTTTGAATTGTAAATGTGAACCGATTTCTACATTATTCCACTGAGCTAATTTTGGTCCTTGGAGTAACCAATAGAGTAATCTTTTATCTACATCAATAGAAATGAATTTTTTGATATTTTTTATTTCTTCAAATGTACAGTTTTCAAATCCATTTCCATCACATGAAATTACTGTAAATTTATCATCATTTAATTTTAAAATGATTTTAGTATCTGTTGAATATGAAAGTTTTTTTCTAATATCATTATATTTTTTGTAAGAATCAGGTAATAATTTCAATAATGAAGAAAGTTTTGGCTCAGGTTCAGATTCAAAATCAAATTTAATCTTTGATAATTTTTCTTTTATATACTGTTCTTTAAATTTTAAATCTTCTTTTTGATATTTTTTTGTTGAAATACCAGTAGTAACATCAAAACTTTCTTTTGAATTTAATGCAATGCATCGAGTTTTATTTTGATCAGTATTTTTAATTAAATAATCTAATGCATAATCCAAATCTGGTTCTCCACGATTTTTATTTAATATAGAATTTTTTCCCGCTAGCATGTATTTGCCTGCAAAAGGAAAAAAATATTTTGGTTGAAAAATTTTTAAATAATCTAATGTGTCATTTAATCTCTTATTTTTTTTCATTTTTATTTGAGTGTCAAGCTTTTCTTTTGAAAAATTAAAGCATTGTGGGTAAGATGATGCACCAGCATAACCAACCAATAATAAATCAATTTTTTTATATTGTTTAGCAACAATTTTTGCTGTCTTTTCTGAAATTTCAAATGGACAATCATTTGTATTTACTATCGTTTCATTCTGATTATTGAAAATTGCCATTGTATCTATATTGCCTAAACCTTCTTCCACATTCATTGTTCCACATCCAAATAGTTTTCCGCAAATCTCAGGGTTACAATTGTCAGCAGCAATTATAGTAATTTCAGTTTCATTTTTTAATTTTGTTTTGACATTATTCTTTAATTCAATTACATCAAATCCTAATCTCTGTATATTTTTTTTCAAGTATTTTTCGGGAAATTCATGAACCAATACGGGTATTTTTTTATTTAATTTTTCTAATGTTTTAGGACTACAATGATCTGGATGTATATGGCTGATGTAAATAAAATCCATATCGTCAAATTCTTGTGGTTTAAAATCATAAGGAGGAAATATCCCCCATGAACCAAAATATTCTCCATTTTTCAACCAAGGATCGACTAAAATTTTTGTTTGATCATCTTGAATAACAACTGCTGCAGAATTATGATATGTTAATTTCATTGATCAAAATCCTCGAGTGTAATTTGTTGACCTTTTTTGATTTTTCGAATTGCTCTTTTTTGTAGAATTTTCTCATAGAATTCTGCTGATAATCCATTTCCAGGTCTTCTTAATCCAATATTATTTTTATCAAAAATTTCTTTTTCATTTATATTATTTAATGCGACTATACTTCTTCTAGCAATTTTTTTCATTTCTTCTTCTTTTCTTGTTGGTTCTAATTTTTCAGTTCCTAACATATTGTATGAATTCTTAATATTATCTGCCCATGTTTTTAATCCATGTATATTCTCAGAAAACCAATGATCAGGTCCAGGTAGATCATGAGAAAGTGTGAAATGTTTTTCGAAACAAACAGAACCCAAAGCACATGCAAGCGATGATGCAAGTGGACCTTCAGTATGATCTGAAAAACCTAATGGGATATTAGGGAACATTTTTTGTAAAGTTTCAAATTTTCGTAGATTTACATCCTCAATTGGTGTAGGATATTGTGAAGTTGTAACCAACAATATGGTTGGATATCCATCAAATGCTCCAATAACTTTTAGAGCGTCATGAATTTCACTTTGATTTGCCATTCCAGAGGACAATAAAATTGGTAGACCTGTTGAAGCAAAATCTTTTAGAATTGGGAGGTTAATTATCTCATCAGAACCAACTTTAATTGCTGGAATTCCAAGTTCTAATAAAAGATCTAAATCACTATGATTTTCAGGAGTTGATAAAAACATTATTTTTTCTTCATCACATTTTTTTTTAATTTTAAACCATTCATCACGACTAAATTCACATCTCTCAAAAAGTTTAAGTTGGGATTCAGTAATTTTTTTACCTTGAGAAAAATATGTATATGTTAAAGTTTCATCCAAAATGAATTCTTTTGCTTTAAAAGTTTGAAATTTTATTGCATCTACACCAGAATCTTTTGCAATTCGAATCATTTCAAATGCCTTATCTATTTCACCATTATGATTTATTCCCGCCTCGGCCATAATGAAAGGTGGAAGATCCTTTCTTATTACACGATCATAAAGTTTGATTTCATTCATATTATTTCATTTAATTTAATAATTTCATTTCATTTAAAATTCTTTGACAACCTTGACCATCAACAAGTGTTAAGTTTAATTCAGAAATTTTTTGTAAATGTTCAATATTAAAATTTTTGATTTTTTCAATATAATCATTAACTGTTAAATTTTCAGCTAATCCTAAATAAATAACATAACCATTTTTATCCATAATTTCAGTACATTCCAACTGATCATCGGAAATTACAGATACCAAAGAAGGTAGACCTAAACAACACCTTTCCCAAGTAGTACTTCCACCAGCACCTATTGCTAAATCAGAAGTTTTCATTAAAACACCAATCTTATCCACGTCACAATGAAAGTTTGCGTTAGTCATAGAAGAACATAACTGTCGAATATCATCTTTAAATGGATTTAAACTTGTAGTGACAACATCAATTTGAATATTTTCTAAATTAAGAATTTTTAATGCTTCTAAAACTTTGTGTGTTTCATTAGATGGATCAGTTCCACCAAAAGATATGAAAATATTTTCTAATTTTATTCTACTTTTTATTGATTTTTTTTGTCTTAAATTAGAAAATTCAGATCTTAAAAGTGCATATTTAGGACCAAGTAATTGTTTACAGTTTTTTGGTACTAAATTTTCATAACGTTCATTCATTTTTTCATAAAGATTTTGATCTATTAATATATCACAATCATGTTTTTTATCAGCTAAATCATCTATAACAATGATTTTTTGAACAAATTTTCGTAGTGAATTTTCCCATTCAATATCTAACTTTCGGTGATCAACTAAAAGCCAAGAAGTAAAATCATTAAATGATTTAATTATTTTTTGAGTTTCCAATGCATCAGACTTTACAATGTTTATGTTTTGATTGCTTTCAGGTAAGATGCAAAGTTTGTACCCTTTTTTGATGATTAGCTTACAAATTGTATCATCTAATTTTTTTGAAAGGAAAATTACTTCAAAATTTGTTTTGGCAAGGGTTTCCGCTAGCGATAAGCATCTCATTACATGACCAATTCCAATATCAATACCAGAGTCTACACGAACAAAAATTTTTTTCTGTTTCAATACATATCAACCAAGATATCCCATACTAAAATAATTCTATCAAATATTAATTCTAAATGTTTTTATTAATAATAGAAATTATTTTTGTTACTTCATTTTTAGATAGATTTGGATGTGTTGGTAAACTAATAATTTTTTTACCTACATTTTCGGTGATTGGTAATTTTTGTTTTGTTTTATACATTGACATTTGATGAATTGGTTTGTAATGAATACCGGTTTCAATTCCATTTTCTGCTAATTTATTCACAAGTTTTTCTCTATTTTTTGACAGAATCCAGTAAAAATGATATGATGCGGTTTTATCAAATGGCATTTTTTGTTCTAAATTTATTTCATTAAAATATCTCAGAGCTGTTTTTCTTCGTAATTTATTATTCTTATCCAATTTTTTTAATTGTATTAATCCAATCCCAGCTGATAATTCATTCATATAATAATTCCAACCAACATTTTTTACATCATAATTAGTGCCAATACGATCTGTAATTCCACACCAACGTCTTTCATTTAATATTTTTTTAAGTTTTTTATTTTTATCACCATTAATTGCTATTAATCCTCCAGTAGGCATTGCAAGATTTTTTACAGGATGAAAACTAAAACATATAGCCATTCCATGTTTTCCAATTTTATTTGATTTGTATTTTGTTCCAGATGCATGTGCAGCATCTTCTATTAGATATAGATTCTTTTCTTTACAAATTTCTAAAATATGATCTAAATTACATGCAATTCCAGCAAAATGTACAGGTAATATAGCAATTGTTTTTTTAGATATAGCAGATTTAATTTTTTTAGGATCAATACATAATGTTTTAGGATCAATATCAACAAATTTTGGAATTCCACCATTTAATGTTACAGCATGTGCAGTTGAAACAAATGAGAGAGAAGGTAAAATAACTTCTTTATTTTTTAGATCTAATAAAGACAATGAGAGATTGAGAGCTGCCGTTCCACTATTAACAGCTACACATTGCTTCGAACCAACATAATCACGAAATTTATTTTCAAATTCCAAAACTTTTCCATTACCTGCACCAGAAGCCCAATTACCACTTTTCAAAATTTTAATTATTTCTTTTTCTTCAGAGAGTCCAATGATAGGATCAAATAATTTGATTTTTTTACTTTTTTTTGATTTGGTTTTTTTGGAAGTAGTATTTTTAAAAGATAGTTTTTTTGATTTCATAACATTAATTACAATATACTAAAAATATATCTATAATAACTTTTGAAATTAATTCTTCTAAAGTAATTAATATCACAACAAGTTTGAACTCATATGAAAATCCTTATCATTGTTGCACATCCTGATGATGAAGTACTTGGAATGGGAGGTACAATTGCAAAACATAGCAAAAATGGTGATGACGTAACTATAGCATACTTAACTACAGGAATAACCTCCAGAAGGAGTTCAGATTACAATAATTCATCATCATATAATTTTTCAAAAAATGATCTTCAAAGAAGCAAAAAACAAATTTCTAAACTTCAACTTGATGCAAAAAAATCATGTAATATACTTGGTGTAAAAAAAACAATTTTTTTTGATTATCCAGATAATGAGTTGGACAGTATACAATTATTAAAAATTATAAAAACAATTGAAAAAATAATTTCTAAGGAAAAACCAAATATTGTTTATACATCTCATGATAAAGATCTAAACATTGATCATAGAATTACATCTAAAGCAACATTAATTGCATGTAGATCAAATCCATCTTCTATAAAAGAAATATTTTGTTTTGAAATATATTCTTCAACAGAATGGACCTTTTCATATGATTTTAAACCAAATTATTTTGTAGATATTGAAAAAGAACTAGGCTCAAAAATTAATGCTATGAAAAAATACGAAAATGAATTGAAAAAATTCCCTCATCCACGATCATTAGAAAATATTGAAAATTCTGCGAAACGATGGGGAACAATTTGTGGTTTTCATGCGGCCGAAGCTTTTGAAATTATACGGAAAATACAGATGTAATTTAGTATTATCATTTATTAGATAACACTTTAGATTTTTCATATGAAACCAAAATTATTGTTTTGGATTGATCAAGCATTACTTCACTATGGTTTGGCAAAATTTATACAAGAAAATTTAGATTGTCAAATGTATTCGATTTTTGAAGTTACAGAAAATACAAAAAAATTTTTTGAGAGTCAACAAATTGTAAATTTTGAAAAAAGTTGGTTTTTTCATGATAATATTCTAAAACAAAATTCTGTTTTAGATTTAGAATATTTAGAGAAAATTGAAAAGAAGTACAATCTTGATCTTCAATTAATAGCATTCAATGATAGAATTTTCTATCATTTTAATTCATATTATAAATTTTCACGTAATGAAATCTTATGTATTTTACAAGATGAAATAAGATTTTTTGAATCAATTTTAGATGAAATAAAACCGGATTTTTTGATTATATTTGAAACACACCAACAACATAATCATATTTTTTATGAAATTTGTAAATCACGAGGAATAGAAATCATTATTCCTGTAGGAAGTAGAATTGGAATTAATCCAAAAAGCTCCTTAAAACATGGCAGTAGATGGTATCTATCTGATGATATAGATCAATGTTTACCATTACCAAATGAAAATAATGATTCGAGTGATGAATTAGAAATAAAAAATAACTCATTTACAGAAGATAAATTTTCACATGAATTTCAGAAATCAACTGCCAAATATTTGAAAGCTGCATTGAAATATTTTTTTACGGAAGAAAATAATATGGAAACTCATTATTCATATTTTGGGCGTTCAAAAATTAAAGTAATCATCAAAATGTTACATTATGAATTAAGGAAGAAATATAGAGAAAATTTTATGGAAAAAAATCTCAACTATGAAATTAATGATAAATTAAAAATTGTATATTTCCCATTGCATCAAGAGGAAGAACGTATTTTATTAATTGGTGCTCCATTTTATACAAATCAACTTGAAATGATTAGAAATATTTCTAATTCACTTCCAGTGGGTTACGTTTTAGCAGTTAAAGATCACAGTGTCATGAATGTGCGTGGTTGGAGAGGAGTTAGAGAGGTAAAACAAATAATGGAATTACCAAACGTCATAATGTTTCATCATTCTGTTGACTCAACGGAATTAATTAAAAAAAGTAAATTAGTGATTAGTATTAGAGGCACCACTTCGATAGAAGCAGCCTTTTATCAAAAACCATCAATAGTATTTGGAAAAGTTGGAATGTATGAAATTTCTACTATGACAATTGTAGATTCTATCAAAAATTTACCAAAAATTATTAAAAATTCATTAACACAAAAAGTAAATGAAGATGAAATTAAAAAGTATGAAAAAACTGTGTATAAAAATACATTTGAGTTTCCAATGTATCAAATAGGAAATGCATTTGAAGATGAATTTAAAATGGGAGGGTACTATGCGAATGTAAAAATTGAATCTGAAAAAATTATAAAATTTTTAAAAAAATATGAAAAAGAACTAACATTTTTAGCATTGAAGCATGTTGAGAAAATAAATAATCATAAAAAAATGCTAAGAGATTCAAATCAAAATTAAAGTGAAACCGGTTTATGACAAATTATTCTAACGTCTTATTAACAGCAAATTATGGAGAAATAATATGAAAATTTTAGTTACAGGTGGATTAGGTTTTATTGGAAGTAATTTTATTCTACATGTTCTAAAAAATTATGAAAATTATGAAATCATTAATCTTGATGCAGAGCTTCATGGATCAAATCATGACAATTTAATCAAAATAAAAGATTCCAAAAAATATACATTTGTGAAAGGTAATATCACAAATAAAAAATTAATCGAAGGATTAGTTTCAAAATGTGATTGTGTGGTGAATTTTGCAGCTGAAAGTCATGTAGATAGAAGTATTTTAGATGCAAATCCATTTTTGGTTTCTAATATTAGAGGTGTATTTACAATTTTAGAAGTAATTAAACAGCAAAATAAAAGATTGGTACATATTTCAACTGACGAAGTATATGGTACTATTTTAAGTGGAAGTGCTACAGAAAAAACTAGATTTAATCCATCCAGCCCATATTCAGCAACAAAAGCATCAGCAGAATTATTGATTAACGCTTATTTTGTTACACATAATTGTGATGTAGTAATTACTAGATGTACAAATAATTATGGACCATGCCAATTTGCAGAAAAATTAATTCCAAAAACTATTGCGTTAACAGAACAAGGGGGAAAAATTCCAATTTATGGCACAGGAAAAAGTATTAGAGATTGGATATATGTTGAAGATCATTGTGAAGGAATTATGTTAGCACTACAAAAAGGAAAATCTGGAGAATCTTATAATATATCTGCAGATAATGAAATTGAAAATTTGACAATCGTTAAGCAAATTCTTAGATTATTAGGAAAATCAGAGAAAAGTATAGAATTCGTAGAAGGAAGACCTGGAGAAGATACAAGATATAGTTTAGATTCAACAAAAATTCGTAATGAATTAGGGTGGATGCAAAAAACTAGTTTTGATAAAGGTTTAGAGAAAACAATTCAATGGTATAATGAAAATCATAAAGTTTTAGAAAATTTATCAGATAATACTTTAAGCTCTACACCTTGGAAAGAGACATCTTGATAAAAATAAATTTTAATTAAAAATGAAAGGAATAATTCTTCACGGAGGTCACGGAACACGATTAAGACCATTAACCCATACTGGTCCAAAACAGCTTTTACCAATTGCTAATAAACCAATGTCACAATTTTGCTTAGAAGCAATATCTGAGACAGGTATTACCGATATTGCAATAATTATTGGAGGAACAGGTTCAAACAAAGTTCAAGAATATTATGGAGAAGGATCAAAGTTTGGAGTAAATATTACATATATTGAACAAGACGAACCAAAAGGAATTGCACATGCAATAAGACTATGTAAAGAATTTGTTGGTGATGAAAAATTTCTTGTTTTTTTAGGAGATAACATCATACAGAGATCGATAAAAGATTTTGTAAAAAATTTCAAGAATTCTAACTATGATGCTACAGTCTTGTTATGTGAAGTAGACAATCCTTCAAGATTTGGAATTGCAGATATTGAAAATGAGAAAATTTTGAAAATTACTGAAAAACCAAAAAATCCTACATCAAATTTAGCGGTCACAGGAATTTACTTGTTAACTCCAGAAATTTTTAGAATTATAGATGATTTGAAACCTTCTTGGCGGAATGAGTTAGAAATTACTGATGCACTAGATAACTTATTGAAACAAAATAATAACATTAGTTATGAAAAAATTACTGATTATTGGAAAGACACGGGAACGCCTGATGACATTTTGCATGCCAATGGAGAAATAATTTCAAAACATCTCATCACGGAGAATCTCGAGGAGAATGTATTCAGTGGTGAGAATACATCGATTACTGGAAAAGTAATACTTGGTAAAAATTTGATTCTTGAAAAAAATGTAAAAATTAAAGGCCCTGTAATTATTGGTTCTAATTGTAAAATTATGTCTGAATCAACAATTGGACCAAATGTTAGTATTGGAAATAATTCAATTATTTCTGTATCTGTAATAGAGAATTCAATCATCATGCAAGATTGTAAAATTAATTCGGCTGTAGGAATTAAAGATAGTATTATTGCAGATAATTCAGAAATTAAAGATAATTCAGGAAATGAGAAAGTTTTTCTACTTGGCGAGGGATCAAAAATTTCACTTTGAGAAGAAATTTTTCATTAGTAACAGTAAATATCTAATTACAAAAATTTGAGATATGAGTGAAGAACCATTAGTAAGCATAATTATTCTAAACTATAATGCAGGAGAACTCTTACTTGATTGTGTTGAATCTGTGAGAAAATCTGCATATGATAATCTGGAAATATTAGTTGTTGACAATATTTCGTCAGATAATAGTCAAAAAAAATGTAAAGAAAAATTTCCAGATATAAGATTAATTCAAAATGAAAAAAATTTTGGTTACTGTGAAGGAAATAATGTTGGAATAAGGAATGCAAAAGGTGAATTTATTCTTATTTTAAATCCAGATACAATAGTTGATACATACTGGTTAAAAGAATTATTTTCTGCATATAAAAAATATGGTGAAGGACTATACCAACCAAAGCATCTTTCAATGAAAGAAAAATCGGTTTTCATGAGTGCAGGAAATATGTTTCATGTATTTGGTTTTGGTTATGCACGAGAAAAAGGTAATGAAGATAAAAAGCAATTCGAAAAAATTGAAGAAATTGGATATGCATCAGGAACATGTTTGTTCACATCAGCAAAAACATTTGAAAAAGTTGGTTTACTAGATCCCTTTATTTTTCTATATCATGATGATCTTGATTTTGGTTGGAGAGCAGCACATCTTGGGATCAAATCATACTACATACCTTCATCTATAATATATCATGCTGAAAGTTATTCATTAAAATGGAGTCCGGAAAAATTTTTTTGGTTAGAACGAAATAGAAAATATTGTCTTTTAACTCATTATTCAAAACAAACATATTCAAAACTTCGCCCAACATTATTTTTAATTGATCTTATTGTATGGGGATTCTATATTTCAAAAGGATTACTCTGGTCTAAAATTAGAGCTGAGATAAGTATTTTTCAAAATAGGAAAAAAATTCAAAAAAAGTATGAAGAACTTGAATTAAAAAAGATTATTCCAGATAAAGAATTAATTAAAACGCTTCCTGATTCAATTTTTTTACCAACTAGTGTTTCTAATCGAAATAATATTATGAATTTGTTAATTAAAAAATTAAGTAAGAGGGTAAAAAATGAATAAAGTTAAAGAAAAAACTGATACTAATTCACCAAAACAAAAATTATTGATATTTGTAGGAATAGCATTTTTTGCAATTCACACATTAATTTACATCATAAATTTTAGATTAAATTTTCCTCATGGAGATGACGGATTAGTATGGTCAGTTGCATATTCTTATGCAAAAACAAGTCAATTCCCTTTTGAAGAGTTTTTCTCTTCGGCATCCTCACATTTAACATATTCGTTGAAATTGATTAGTCTTCCAAATCTACTTTGGAATTCATTTGATATGGTAAATTTTTACTATCTTCAATGGATTATAATGTCATTAACATTATTTTTCTTTTATTTAATTATTAAAAGAACAGACAAAAAACTATTTTGGGTATTGATACCTATTTCTGCTTCAATTTATTGTCCTATTTTTATTGTAGGATATTATGTGTTCAGTACAGTAATGTGGTTATCAGTCGCATTATGTATCACAATTATTGTTTATCTAGTTACAAAAAAGAAAATTACACCGATTATCAGTATAACAGCAATATCAGTCGCAACGTATGCAACATTTTTTAATTTAATTGGAGTCATGGCATGGATACCAGGAATTATTAGCTTCCTTAGAAAAGATTTGTACCAAAACCGTTCATATAAAAAATGGCTTATTCCATGGTTAATTTCTGCTGGAGTTTTGGGAAGTTTTATACTTTTAACTGCACCATCAATTTCAGAACAATCTAAACTACATCTATTCTTATCATTAGATGGATTAAGTTTTCTTGTAACATATTTAGCTACATCATATAGATTTGGTTCAGAAAATATTTTTCTTAGTAAAATTGTGGGTTCTTTTACATTAATAATATGTGGATATTTAGCTTATTATTTTTTAAAAATAAATAAAGAAAATTTTCAAAAGGCATTTCCATGGATTTTATTTTTAATTATTAGTATTTTAGCAGGAATGTATATTGCAATAGGTCGTATGGATCTTGGATATCATGATGGTAACGAATCATTTTATAAAACAATTTCATTCTTTTCACAAATTGGAATTTTAGTTTTAGTTTCAATAATTTTAATTAATGTTAGAAAAAATACTACAGATAAGAAAAGATTTCTAAAAATTATTTTAATTATAACAATTATTTTATCTCAAATGATCTTTTTAATTCCATCATATTATGCAGGATGGATAAAAGGAGAATATTATTTTGATGAAAAAATGGCATATGTGAATTGCTATTCATTAACTCATGGAACAGAATGTTTGTACCCACCACCATTTCATGGAATGGCACCTGCATTTGAGAGAAATGATTTAGAATTTTTTAATTATTTAGCTGAAAATCAGTTAGGAATTTTTGGTGAATCAAACTTTAACGAACAAAATAAAATTGATATATCTGAATTTAATTCCATATTACAAAATAATGTTAAATCAGAGATAGGATTTGGTCAAATTGAAAAAATTAATGATGAAGTAATTAATGATGAAGTAATTAACATTAAGGAAAATTTTGTTAATTTAGAAGGATGGATTCTTGATCAAAATAAAAAACCAGTAGAAAGTATATTTTTGATGATAAATGATGAACCATTTTTAAAATATGATGATTTTATTGTTAGAGAAGACATAGAAAAAATAGATGATGGTTTTGGTTGGAATATAATTTTCTTATCAGGATATATTGAAAAAGGATGTCATGAAATTTCAATAATAGGACAAAATGGACAAAAAATTATTGAGCAAGAACAAAGAATTACTATTTGTAGGAATGAATAACTTTACTTTATAGATTTTATTTCACGTTCAAATTTGTGCAAAATTTTATCATTATATGTGATTTTAAGAACATCAGAAAACATTTGAACTGCACTATTAAATCGAAAACTTTTCATAATTTTTAATTTAACTGGCATTTCTTTTATTCTTAAGTTAAGTTTTGTTGCAATTACAAGTAATTCTACATCAAAGGCAAATCCATCTATACTCATAATTTTAAAAATTTTTCGTAAATCATCTCCATTTCCTGCTTTAAAACCAACTTGTGTATCTTGTATTTTCAAACCTGTAAGAAATCTTACAAGACCACTAAACATATCACTTAAAATTTTTCTTGATTGTCTAATTTCAATTTCAGAATTTTGTGATAATTTTGAGCCAATGACAAGATCAAAATTATCAAGTTCATTAACATAATTTTGAATTGCATCAGAAGCTATGTCTAAATCTCCATCTATGAATACAAGTGATGAACCAATAGATTGTAAAATACCAGTTTTTACAGCATGGCCTTTTCCTTTATTTTTGGAATATGTGATTACACGTATAGACTCATGATTATTTTTTATATCTTGAATAACTTTTAATGTATCATCAGTACTACCGTCATTTACAATAAGTATTTCAAATGAATCAGTATATTTTTCTAAATTTTCAAGTATATTTTTAACAGTAGTTTTAACTACATTTTCAAGATTATAACAAGGAATTATTACAGAGATTTCTGGAACTCTTTCTTTTTGTTTCAATTATTTTTTTTGGAGAACATCAGTATTAGAGATTATCGGAATCAGATAATGTTAGTTTAACTGATTCATTGAGAGGTAATAAAGGAAAATTAGAAGTATAGGACATAGAATGTGAACCAGAATTTAGATTAACTAGTTGTTCTTTTGTTACTACAGGTTTTTTGCTAAAGCTTTGATATATTTTTACCATTGGTTTGAGAACTGTCATTGAAATATGGTGAACTTTAGGCTTTTTATTTAATATTTTGCCTATATTATTAATTAATTCATTGAGACTGTTTGGAGAACCAACTATTGTCAATAGTTTGTTTGTAAAATGATCTTTTGTGATTATTTCTATGAAGGCATTAATTACATCAGCGATAAATACTGGTTGAACAATATACTTTCCATCACCTGGAATAGGCAAAGATTTTTCAGAGTTGATTGATTTAATGATTTTAGTGATATATGCATCATCATTTGGTCCAAAAATTATAGACATTCTTAGAATTGTATAAGGAATTTTGCTATCAATAATGATGTCTTCACAAATTTTTTTGCTTTTTCCATATGCATCTAATGGATTATCAGCTAGAGTAGAGCTTGAGAAAATTATTCTTTGTTTTTCAGAACAACAATCTAGAATATTTTGTGTACTTTCAACATTATTTTTTAATTTTTCTTCATCATTTTTTGATCTTAATTTTGCTGCAAGATGTATTATTAGATCTGATTTTTGTATATAGGATTCTATGGAGTTTTTATCAAGTAAATCACATGTTTGGTGGTTGATACCAAGATTTTGCAAATATGAAATATTTTCATTTTCTCTTGTAAGACATAATAATTCAAAATTTTTATTATTTTTAAGTTCAGCAATTAGGTGTTTTCCAAGAAATCCTAAACTTCCAGTAACTAAAATTTTCAATTTATTGTTTTTAATCCTCGTTTGAGAATCCATTTCCAGCGTATATAATATTCTTTGAAAGCTTTTTCTTTTAATTTTAAGAGTTCATCAGAAGTATAATGTTCAGAATTAATTAATGGTTGATATGATGAATAGTTTTCAAAAGTGTCATTATCATTTATTGATGATTTGATTTCTTCAATGAATTTAGTACCAGGATATGGAGTAGCTATTGTAAATTGTGCCAGACTAGTATTCAGATGTTTTGAGTAATCTATGGTTTGCAAAATATCATCTTTTGTTTGACCAGGTATTCCTAATACATAAAATGCCATCATTTTTACACCAAGATTTTCACAATAGTTAACAATTTTTTCTTGTAATTCATGAGTAGGAGGTGTTCTGTGCATTGAAGAAAGAAGTTTTAGATCAAATGCTTCAACTCCAAATTCAATTCCTCGTAGACCAGCATCATACATCATATCCAATAATGGTTCATCTAGCCTATCAACTCGAGTTTCGCAAGTCCATTCAAAATTTAATTTTCTTTCTGTGATTTCAGTACATAAATTCTTTATTCGTTTCATATCATGAGTAAATAATGGATCACGAAATACAATACTTTTGATCCCAAATTCATTTATTAAAAATTCTATTTCATCAACAATATTTTTTGGACTTCGTTTCCTCCAATCAGGAGTTTGTGTGACCATGTAAGGACAATATGTACAATCATATGAACATCCTCTACTACCTTGTACAGAAATTAATGGTTTGTTTTTTAATAAAGGATAGTAATTATATTGATCTAAATTTCGATCGTGCCATTCTGGAAATGGTAATGAATCAAGATCAGATATTAATTTACTGACGATAATACCTGAAGGTTCTATTTCACCTCTAGCTAATCTATATGTGGCTTCTTCAGGTTCACCGGTTAAAATAAAATCCCCAACTTGAAGAAAAATATCAGGTTTAACTTGTGCAAATGCACCAGTAAAACCAATCTTTGCATTTGATGTTTTTTTTATTTCATTTGCTAATTCTAGTTCATTTTTAAAATCAACTATAGATGAGGCTATAATAATTATATCAAATTCACCGTTTGGTTTTTTTTCAAAAAATTCAACATCATGGCCTTCCTGTTTTAATATAGAATGCATGTATGCCATTGACATCACAGGAGTTCTAACTCCATTACGTTTTACTTTATTTAGTAATTGTGAAAAA
>Ga0315316_10001826_pt1 | contig 15110 bp, 14 predicted proteins | sample M160m3416metaG_FD_203702 | JGI IMG/M metagenome (GOLD analysis project Ga0315316, IMG submission 203702) | Ammonia-oxidizing marine archaeal communities from Monterey Bay, California, United States - M1 60m 3416 | ecosystem: Environmental > Aquatic > Marine > Intertidal zone | place: USA...
ACAGCAGGTCGTCGGTGCACAGCAGGTGTTGCAACACGAAGGTTTGACACTGGAGCACTTGCGCTGGAAGGTATGAACGTTGGTCCAGCACGGTCGTACGATCGTGGGTTGGCAGCAGAATGGCTGACTGTCGTCGCCACATCCGTTGGGCTTACTGCCTCCAAATCTGAACACGGAAGCCGGTACTGTTGCAGTCATGATGCAGAAAATGATTGCTACACAGAACAGTCGAACCCAATTCATCGCCCAGTCTCCTTCCGTGGAAACCTGTCATTACCAAATACCAGTAACACTCCACCGTGGCACATTGAATAAAGAATACCGCGATTGAGTTGTCGTCACCGAACTCGGGACTGTCGGAAACTATCGTCGTGCGGGATGTGCGGCTTGAAGGTCTTGCCCTGCTTAACCGCCACTCCTCTTTCACGATTCTGGTGGCGTTTAGATTGGCTGGCAAAGATGGGCTGACTGTCCGGCGTGATTGCGCTGCGTAGTCGGGATAACCGGAGCATCTCACGGTAAGCCCGGAAAACTGCACAAGGCTTTTGCAAGGGATCTCCTGTGCTTTTTGTGAGGGTGGCAGGACGTGACTGGCCTGAGCTGTAACCCGCCTGTGCTGCCCACAGTTGGAATTCGCGGCAGCCGAGCTCACAATTTCGGGCACATTTGGAGCGTCGCAGTCAGACGACGGCATGTCGGATCACTTCGCGTCTCTCAGGCAGTCGATGCCCAGAAATGCTGTAATTCCGGCAGAAATGATGAAAAGAATATCGAACACCGTTTGCCCGCCAAACGGACTGCCGGTCGCTAGATCCGCGATGCTGGCAAGACCCATTAACGCGGCAATCACAAGTGAAGCGTAAACTACGTTTTGCGGAATTCCCGACATGCGCGCTGTCCGAAGGGCTGGTCAATTACTTAAACGGAGTCAAAACTGTGAACCTGAGCAGATTATACGTCGCCGCTGGCCGCTGATGCCAGCAGTAATAGATACGTATTTGCGATTCAACTTTGTGAATATCTGCTTCGAGTCCCGCACAGCATGATTTACCGGCAGAATACGAGGCCCGGTCGTTGGTGAAAGAAGGAAGAATCATGCAGCCTTCTGTTGAGGTTGTCGTCGCGGCAGACGGATATTGAACCGACTGCCTTTGCCGGGACCTTCACTGTATGGGTCTATGGTCCCATGATGTTCTTCGATGATTCGATGGGTGATGCTGAGGCCGAGTCCTGTGCCCTGCCCCGTTTCCTTTGTTGAGAAAAACGGTTCAAAGAGGTTGCCCATGATTTCCGGCTCCAGGCCGTGTCCGTCGTCTGAAATTTCAATGATGACCCAGTCCATCTGCCCTTCCAGTCGGATTTGCACCGTTCCGCCGGCGGCCGTGGCCTGCAGGCCATTGGCAACAAGGTTGAGTACGACCTGTTTGATCTGTGACGCGTTTATCTCAAGGATCACTGGATCTGACGGATGGAACACAACATTTCGATCGCTGTATCGGTCCATCGGACGCACCATGTCCAGTACCTCCCGGACAACGTGTGTCAGATCATGCGGCAGGATGTCTTGTTTATCATTGCGTGCAAAATCGAGCAGCCGACGAGTTATTTGTCCACAACGTTTTGATTCGCGTTGAATCATGTCCAGACGTCCCAGGGCTTCAGTCGTATCCTTCTGCTTCGGGTCCAGATGCTCACTCAGGCGAAACCGCAGTGATTCAGCGGCCATTGTAATCGCTGACAGTGGAGTATTAATTTCATGGGCAACACCGGCCGAGAGAAATCCAACGCCCGCCAGTTGTTCGGAACGTACCAGTTGTCGACTTCGTTCTTCCACTTTGGCACTGAGACTGTCTTCGGCCTCCTGAAAACGGTCGGCCATGCGGTTGCAGTTGGCAGCAACGTCAGCGAATTCATCGTTCCATCGAGACACCGATCCCAGTCGGTAGTCCGTATCGCCATTGGCAATTCTGGAGGTGCCTTTCGCAATCGTACGTAGAGGATACGAAATCCACTGGAAGCCACAAACAACCGTAATGATATAGGCAACGACAGCCACGGTGGTGACTATTAATACCATGTTCATCAGCTGCGCAGACTTCTTCTGTTCCATCCGCAGCCCGGCGACTGGCTGTTCGGTCTGGTAAGCGGGAAGCCGGCCCAGTACCTCAAAAATTCGAAGAACGTGCTCGCTGGCCTTCATCCGAATTTCGGTGATCAGTTCAGGTGACGTGCCGTCATGGCGGAACTGAATCTGTTTTTCCAGTAACGACAGCTTCAACAGTTCCTCATCAACCGTTGCTAATTTCATCGACAGAATCGCTGTTCCAACACCTCGTTGTGATAATTCCAGTCCGTTCATTGTCTGTTCGATGCGTTGCCGAAACTTTCGGGCCTCACCGATCGTATCTTCTACTTTTTCGCGGTAGTCGTTCTTGATCTTTTGCGCCGCTTCCGGTCGATGCGGCGCAACATTGCTTTTCAACGCAATCAGAATCTCCGAGAGATCTTCAATCAGCTTTCCTTTGTCCGGACTGTGGTGAACCAGTGTCTTGAATTCGTCGACGGCCTGTTGATGCCAGATCAGCCCCAGAATCGCAGCTGTGGCAACCGCCAGTAACAGCGCAATCGCGATTGTGAATCCAGTCACCAGTCGTCTTCGCATACTTCGAAGGAAGAACACGTAAACCTCCCTGCCCACGTCATGCGTTCAACACCCAAGCGACGCAGTCTAGGCATTCATGCGGATCACGGACAGACGTAATCGGCAGAATCTGCCGGCGGCACTGCCTATGAAAAAGGCGGCAAAGAGGACCGCACTATGGTGCTCCCGGCTGCAGCCGCATATTGTCGTGTTGAACGCAATCCCAGGCCGCCTGCGTCCCGATGTCCCAACCCCTGCGAACGCGTATGCTCACACTGCCGTTTGGATGACTATGCGATCAACCGTGCCCTTACCCTTTTACGGCGACTGATTGACTATGGGAAGCTGGCCAGATGCTTGATTTCGCTGCTGGTGGCACCCGGTGATCAATTGCGACGGGTTTTCGCGTACAATTCCTTCATTAACGAATCGATCGCCTTTGCACGCAGCCGTACACAACGGTCCGGCTTGTTCTGATTCAAGGCCGCTACCGTCTGCCGCTGCACATCTGAGAGCGACTCGAAATCAACCGCCCACCCGTTTTCTTTTGCTGCCTGAGTCAGTTCGCTTTGGGCCTCTGCCAGGAATTCGAGAAACTCACTGCTTACGGCCGATGCCGCTGATCGATACGGAGATCTGACTGCAGGTACGTCTCCACTGCGACTCTCTGGTTGTGCTGTGCCGAGTGTTTCGTCGGTGACCTTTTCCTCAGTGTTCCGGCTGGTCGAAATAATCATCTGCACAAATACAAGGATTAGTGCGGGACATATCAGCAGCAGTCCATAATACTTTTTCCCCAGGAGCAGAAAAACCAGTCCTGCGGTGGCCAGCACAGCGAATACAACAGAAGCGGTCCTGCTGAGAATGTGTCCGGATTTCTTTGCCTCTGTCTTCTTTCCTGCCGGCGGCTGAGTTGTCTGTGGTCCGTCCACGACCGATTCCGTGATTACGGGATATCGTTCAACGTGTGCGACAACCACCGTAATGTTGTCTGCCCCGCCACGGCAATTTGCCAGATTGACCAGCAACCGTGAAGCTTCTGCTGGTGGCACACTGGACGCGACGGCACCAATTTCCCGATCAGAAACGTGGCCAGTCAATCCATCCGAACACAAAACGAACTGATCACCTGCTCGAACGTCAAACGGTCCCTCCACATCAATCACAACATTCTGATCCGGACCCAGACAGCGAGTGATCACGTTTCGCGGATGCAACATGTCCACGTTGCCCATTGTTGCTCTGCCCTGCCGAATCATTTCCCACTGCAGACTGTGATCAAAACTAAGCTGCTGAATAATCCCATCACGCACCCTGTATGCCCGACTGTCTCCAACGTGTCCAATATACGCCCCCTCAGACGACAGCGACAGCGCTGTGCAGGTGGTGCCCATATCAGCAAATTCAGGATTCTCTCGCGCCTTGTCGTTGATTGAACGGTTGGCCGCCCTTAGTGCCCCCGCCAAACGTTCAGACAGCGATGTTACATCCATTTTGAAGTAAGCGAGCGGTAGCGACTCTACCGCGATTCGACTGGCGAGATCACCGACGGAATGACCACCCATTCCGTCGGCCACCACAAACAGGTGACCACACTGAGTCCATTCCTCGTACTCTGAGCATAAACGAACGGTTAGTGAATCCTGATTCGCCGCTCTGCGCATACCCACATCCGTGCGGGAGGCATAGTGAACCAGCGGTTGATCAGTCATCTGTTTTATTGCTCAACGCGACCCTCCGCCACACGATTTCGTATTGCATCAGGAAGCGAAAATCCGTTCGAATTCGCGAAACAGGCAAGTTTACTTCTCAAGGACGACAACGCAAATCATCACAGGAACGGGCGGACACGAAGGCAACGATTCCCCAAAAAACTGACATGGTAACTTTGGGGATGGATTGTGTGCATATGACGTAACTTATTTGTAGGGAAGGAGAAATGTCGAATTATTGTGTTGGGGCACGGAAATCTGTTCGTATTTGCAGGCACCTCTCCCGTACAAAGTGGTCTTGGCCGAAGACTCATGTTTGCACTAATCTGAGCAGTTCGGTGGTTCCGGGTACGTCCAGACCTCACGGACCGGTCCGCCCGAAACTTCGCACGCCATCCCCCATCCGCGAGGCCGAATCAGGCCGTCAGTAATCCCACCCGCACTATGTCGCCATCTGCCGACAAACATCCTTCGCCGTACAACGTTCATGTTTCGCGGCCGCAGTTCAGTCCTCAGCAGCGTTCGGGTCTTGCCCGGTCACTGCGGGTGGCAGCCATTGTGCTGATGCTGTGTCCGACGGGCTGCGTTCATCGCCGCATGACGATTAACTCAAACCCAACCGGTGCGCTGGTTCGGATCGACGGCAAAGACGTCGGCTACACACCAACGTCAATTGACTACACGTGGTATGGAACTCGTGAAATACAGCTGATTAAGGACGGATACGAAACGCAGACTCAGAGAGTCAACGTACGAGCCCCTTGGTATCAGCATTTTCCGCTTGACTTTCTGAGCGACAATTTTCTGGGTACACACATCAGAGATCATCGACGTTTTGACATTCCGATGCGTCCCCGGCAGCCGGACGTATCGAAGGACGTTATTGAACGCGGGCTGTTACTTCGCAGTCAAGCCGTGCACGGAATGTAAGTCCGGCATCTGACCCTGGTAAATCGTTGATTACGGGTGTTGTGCGTTTAACCGTTCGTTTGTGTGTACCGGCTGGACGGCAGTACCGATCAGGGTCTCTGAGTGGAACTCTTGATAGTTCCAGCCAATCCAGATTCATGACTGACCACGGCTGTCTCGATCTGCGGGCATCGAGTTCAGTTCAGGGCCCGGAACACATCGCCAGACAGATTCTCTAACGTTTGTCATCTTCGAACGCCGCCGGAACGACGCCGGAATCCTTGATGCCAGTGCTTCCTCGCACAATGCCGCGGACGCCCAGCAGTTCCGGGTGTCGGGCAACCTTGTCGCTGAATATCTGTAGGTCTGATACCACCGGTTTCAGATTCTCCAGCAGAACTGCCAGCGATGCAGCCGTTGAATTCAGATTTCGATAGACCGATGGATCGGTCAGGAGTTTCTTGACAGTACCGTCATGTCGACTGGCCAGTCTTGCGACGACGGCCAGTTCGCCTGTCATGGCCTCGATGTTGCCCAGAGACTGGTTCAGACGTGTGACCATCGTCTGACTGTCCCGGGCCAGTGGCGCCGTGGCTGTATTGATGTTTTCCATCGTGGAATCAACCTGACGAATGACGGAATTGACAGAACGAAGTGTGCCGCGTGTCTCGGTCAACAATTCGGGCAGTGCAGAGAGCGTCTGCTGAAGCTGTTGCTGGTATCGTGGATCACCGATCAGTGATCCGGCTGCGGTGAGCGTGTCTTCGGCGGACTTCATCGTGCGTGTAAATTGCTCCAGCGCTATGGCCGATCTTTGAATTGTATTAATTCCGTCGGGACCGGATGCTTCCAGCACTCGGTTCAGGTTGTTGGCCAGCGTGCCCCATTGTTGTCCGGTTCTCTCAAAGGAAACCAATGTCGACGCTAGACGCTGTTCGACTCTGGCCACGATTTCCGTGGGGTCAGTCGCAGTTCGACCAACGATACGATCACCGTTCTTGATGGCTTCGCCTTTGTCTCCCGGCGTAATTTCGATGGCTCCGTCGCCCAGCAGTGAGCGAGTGATCTGGGCCGACGAATCGTTGCGGAACGTGTGGTCCGATTCAATCAGCACATGCACAACGACCCCCCTGCCTTCAGCCACCAGAGCCATGGATTGCACCTGGCCGATGCGAATGCCGCTCATGCGCACGGGAGTCTCAGGAAAGATCCCGGAGGCACTGGGCAGGACGATGTCGATTCGAGTCCCGGACTTCCAGCGATTGCCAAGTTCTCCGAACTTGAACACCATCACCACGGCGGCTGCCAGTGCAACAACGACCATGATGCCGACGCGAAATTCCTGTTGTCGTTCATCCATGAAACACATTTCCGGTTCTATGTTGATTTCAGTAGAGGCTGCCGATGTTCAACTTCGACATTCCGGGGCAAATTCGTGTCGAATTCGTCACCAATATATTCATGGACACGTTTATCCGAACTGGCTGCCAGCTCCTGTAAACTTCCATCGAAAATGATCTGTCCGGCATCTTCATTGAGTTTGTAGCGGGGATACAGCATCACCACCCTGTCCGCGACTCGTTGCACCGTTCGCAGATCATGAGTCACTATGATGCCGGTCACGCCCCGTGACTGCCGTACGGAATGGATCAGGTCGTCAATCCGTCGACTATTGACCGGATCGAGTCCCGTAGTCGGTTCGTCATAGAACATTACATCCGGGCTGAGAGAAAGGGCCCGTGCCAGTCCCACTCGTTTCTGCATGCCCCCGGAAATCTCAGAAGGTTTTTTCTTGACGATATCCGGGCTCAGGCCCACTTCGTTCAGGCGTTCCAGCACCGTCTGGCGAATTCGCTGTTCGTTCTGTTCGCCCGTCTGTCGCATGCCAAACGCAACGTTTTCGTAAATCGTCAGACTATCGAACAGTGCGGCCCCCTGAAACAGGTAGCCAAGACGCAGACGCTGCTGTTGTCGCTTATCAGTCGAAAGTGTTTCCACATCCGTGCCGAACCATTTCAGCGTACCGGACGTCGGACGCAGTAACTGCATCATCACTTTCATGGTAACGCTCTTGCCGCATCCACTCTCTCCCACGATAGCGACGGTTTCACCGGCTGAGACGTGCAAGCTGACATTTGAAAGTACTGTCTGACTTCCGAAAATGCAGCACACGTCAGAAACTTCGATGGCAGGTGCGTTCATCACCATACTCCCGCTATCGCCAGCGATACAGCCTGAGGCCAGATCAGGTAATAGGTTGTGTTCAGCACTACTGTCAGCAGAAAATCCATGCCCAGGATCGCGATAAACGAAAATACGAAGGCCTGGGTTGCAGCGCGTCCAACGCCTTCTGCTCCGGCGCCGCAGTGAAATCCCTGCTGACACGCGACAATCGCGATGCTGCAACCAAACAACACGCTTTTGATGAGCCCTGCCATGACGTCCCAGCCCGTGACAAACTGCACGGCGTACATCCAGTATTGATGAGGATTGATGCCCAGTACGTGCCAGCTGAACAACCATCCGGACAGAATGCCTACAGCATCGGCAATCGCGGTCAGCATCGGAATCAACGCGACGCAGGCAATGAACCTCGGAACGACCAGATAGCTGACAGGGTCCGCTCCCAGCGCACTGATGGCATGGACCTGCTCTGTGACTCGCATTGTGCCGAGTTCCGCCGCCATCGCTGATCCGACTCGTCCTGCCAGCATTGTTGCTGCGAGTACCGGTCCCAGTTCTGACACAAGGGTCATCGTGATGATGGCACCCAGCCGGGACTCCATATGCATCATCTTGAACTGCGTGTACGTCTGGACGGCAAGGACCATGCCAATAAAGGCTCCTGTGACCAAAACCACGGGAACGCTGCGAACGCCGATTTCGTACAGAATCGGGACTAGAACGTGACGTCTGGGCAGTCCGCGTCGCAGCGACACCAGCATCCGCGTCATGAAGACGACCAGCCCACCGAAACCGCAAAAAAAATTGCGGATTCCCCGGCCCAAAAGATTGATTGGATTTTCGGCTACAGTAGTGGTCATTCACTAAGCGTCCTTGCTGGCCGCATTGTATTTGAGCGGCGACAAACGGAGCGAGACCAGTTTTCAGACGTCTGCAGCGATGCAACTTGGCTGGAATCATTGAATCCGCGACGAAAAGCGAATACGCTCCTACGCAGCCTTTGCCCAATAACCCGGCTTTTCATAATTCCGGTGACTCTCTCCATCGTATATTTCAGGACATCTACGTTATGAAACCCACCTGCACCCTGCTCCTTTCACTTCTGCTGACAGCCCCAACGCTGGCACAGGAACTCTCTGAAACTGATCAGAATCTGATTAAGGCCGTTCGGGACGGCGGCGGTCAGGCGATGCAACTGGCGAAGAATGACACGCGAATTACAATAGCGTTTCATTTGTCTGACAAGGAAATCACAGATGATACGATCAAGATTCTGGCTGGCGCCGGGAACGTGTATTCAGTCAATCTGCGAGGCACGAAGGTGACAGACGCCGGCATGGCTCATATTGCCGGGCTGAAGGATCTGGTCCGTCTTCATCTGGAAAAAACTGCCGTAACGGATGCAGGACTTGCGCAACTGAAGGGGCTTGAAAAACTGGAGTATCTTAACGTGTACGGTACCGCAGTTACCGACGCTTCTCTGAAAGACGTCGCGTCGTTAAAGAGCCTGAAGAAGCTGTTCGTCTGGGAGACGAAGGTCTCAGAAGCAGGTGAAGAACCATTGAAGGCGGCACTGCCGGAACTGGAAATTGTTCCTGACTTCAAACGAGATCGCGAAAAAGCAATCCTGGAAGCATCCCGAGCCGCTGAAGATGCAGCTAAGGAAGTCGAGGAACTTGCCGCGCAGATTCCTGCTGATCAGAAAGCGTCCGATGAATCTGCAGCGAAAGCCGCGGCCGCGAAGAAGGAGCTGGATGCTGAAACTGCAAAAGTGACGGCAGCCAACACTGCCGTCACTGCCAGCGACAAGGCCCTTGCCGGTGCCAACAAGGCTGTGGAAGATCTCAAGAAAAACGCCGACGCACCTAAGGCGGTTGTCGACGCAGGCACCGTGGCACAGGCTGCAGCAAAGAAGGCTGTTGACGACGCGAAAAAGGCTGCCGAAGCCGCCAAGAAAGCTATGGAAGCCAAGAAGAAATCTTCAGACGATGCGACCAAGGCGGCCGCAGCCGCAAAGGCCAAAGTTGACGCAACGAAGAAGAAGTCCGAGGAAACCATCAAGAAGGCGGCGGACTTGAAGAAGAAAGTTGAAGAACTCAGTAAGCAGGGATAAGGCATTCCTGTCCGCTCCCGGGCTTCGGCCCGGGAAGCCGGTTTGCGCTCACCTGCATCTGCGGGACTACGGCCGCTCACTGATCTCCCAGTGTTGTGCTCTCTGCAATGCACGATCCCATCCCGCCGTCAGTTCCGCGCGACGTTGTGGCTTCATGGTCGACTTGAAACGAGCGGCCTCCTGCCACTGTGTTGCGATTTCCTTCTGATTCTTCCAGTAGCCAACGGCCAGACCGGCCAGATAGGCGGCTCCCAGTGCTGTCGTTTCAGCAACGACCGGGCGCACTACAGGCACACGCAGCAGATCCGATTGGAACTGCATGAGCAGACCGTTCAGCGATGCCCCGCCATCGACTCGTAGCTGTTTCAGCTTCAGTCCGGAGTCTGCTTCCATGGCCCGCAGGACGTCACCTACCTGATAGGCAATTCCTTCCAGTGCTGCTCGAGCGATGTGGGACTTGTTCGTACCGCGAGTCACCCCCACCAATGTTCCCCGAGCATAGGCGTCCCAGTGCGGCGCACCCAGGCCGGCAAAGGCTGGTACAAGGTAGACGCCACCGGTATCGGCAACCTGGCCTGCAAGTTTTTCAACGTCAGAGGATTTTCGAATCAGCCCGAGCCCGTCGCGCAGCCACTGCACGACGGCACCCGCGATGAAGATGCTGCCTTCCAGAGCATATTCCGTGCGATCGCCGATTTTCCACGCAATCGTTGTCAGCAGTCGATTCTTCGATGTTACCGGTGCCGTTCCGGTGTTCATCAGCATGAAACAGCCCGTGCCGTAGGTGTTCTTGACCATCCCAGGTTTCGTGCAGCATTGTCCGAACAACGCAGCTTGCTGGTCTCCCGCGATGCCGGCGATGGGAATGGCCCCGCCGAGTAATTTGGTATCGCCATAGATCTCGCTGGACGACCGGACCGTCGGAAGCATGTTCTTCGGCACGTTAAACGTCTTCAACAGTTGGGTGTCCCATTTGCCGTTGTGAATATTGAACAGCATTGTTCGGGAAGCGTTGCTCGGATCAGTTACGTGGACGTTGCCACCGGTCAGGCGCCAGATTAACCAGGAGTCCACTGTTCCGAATGCCAGATCTCCAGCCTCGGCTTTCCGGCGGGCGCCTTTGACGTTGTCCAGGATCCACTGCACCTTGGTGCCTGAAAAATACGCGTCCAGAATCAGTCCCGTCTTCTTCTGAATCGTACGGTCGACCCTTTTCTTGCGCAGCGCATTGCAGATGCCGGCAGTGCGTCGGTCCTGCCATACAATCGCGTTGCCGATGGCCTTGCCGGTGTTTTTGTCCCACACGATCGTCGTTTCACGCTGATTGGTGATACCGATGGCGGCGACATCTCTGGCGGTAAGTTTCGCCTTCCGCAGAACGCCTTTTGCCACCGCAAGTTGTGACTTCCAGATGTCTTCCGGATTGTGTTCCACCCAGCCAGGTTGAGGAAAATGCTGTGGAAACTCCTTTTGCGAAGCGGCCACGACGGAACCACCCCTGTCGAAAAGAATGGCTCGGGAACTTGTCGTTCCCTGGTCAAGTGCCAGCACGTATTTCATGAGTTGTCTCGCGAACGATGCCCCGTGAAGCGAATGTCCGGTGCAGGGACGAAACCAGGGAACAGGAAATGACAGGTGCGGATGTCAGCTCGCGGACCACACCATCTGATAGAACAAGGCTCCGATGATGCCGCCACCGACAGGACCGACGACCGGAATCCATGAGTAGTTCCAGTCAGAATCACCCTTGCCTGCGATCGGTAGAATCGCATGAGCAATTCTGGGACCCAGATCTCGCGCGGGATTGATGGCGTATCCGGTTGGTCCGCCGAGTGACAATCCGATCGACCAGACCATCAAACCGACCAGTGCCGGAGCCAATCCTTTGTCGAACCCGGTGTTAGGCACCAGATTTTCCGGAGTCAGAATGGCAAGGACTCCCAGTACCAGCACAAACGTGCCGATGATCTCTGTGATCAGATTGCTGAGGGTGTGTGGAATGGCCGGGGTGTTGCAAAAAGAACCCCGAATGCTGCCGGGGTCGGCAGTTTCTTTCCAGTGCGGCAGGTACGTCAGCCAGACCAGGGTGGCTCCGGCGATCGCGCCCAGCATCTGCGCCGCCACATAACCGACGACGTCCGCCCAAGCGAATTTGCCAATGACCGCCATGCCAATGGTGACCGCAGGGTTCAAATGAGCTCCACTGTGAGCATTTACCAGATACACAGCAAATGCCACGGCCAGTCCCCAACCGGTAGTGATAACGATCCAGCCGCTATCGTTTCCCAGGGTCTTATTAAGGTTAACGTTGGCGCAGACGCCATTACCCAGCAGAACAAGTATCATTGTACCAAAGAATTCGGCGACATTCGGCGACATGAATTCAAACTCCTGACAGGAGACAGACAAAAAACGAAGCTGATGGGCTCGGTGGAGTGCGGACGTGCGTCAAACGCGCCGGATCTCATACCCTTTGCGCTGTTCCCGGGCGAAGAACGTGGCCGCCTGTTCGTCGTCGATAATCTCTTCGTTTCTTGGGTCCCACTTAATCACCCGTTTCAGTCGGGCGGCAATTCCCGCCAGATGGCAGGTGTTCATGACCTGCAGGTGAGAATACACGTCCGAGACCGGCAGGCCACCTTCGCTGATACAGCGATAGAAATTATTCTTGTGGCCCTCGAATGGTTTGCCCTTGTAAAGGTCCACCAGTTGCTCTTCACCGAACTGGTTCTTGTCCCAGTTTTCTTCAATGGGCTTGCCGGTAATCTTGCCACGTTTGACAAAGATCCGACCTTTCGAGCCTTCAAACAGGATGCCGTTGTCGCCCCGGCTTTCCACCGTCATTTCAATTCCGCTGGCGAATGTGCATTTGACAGCGAAATCGTGTGACGTGTTGAAGGAATCGTCGGTTTGGGCGTACCCGTCCTTGTACTCGACTGGATGATTCGCATCGGTACCGTCGATTGAGACGGGGCCCTGTCCTTCACCAAGCTCATTGATCGCCCATGACGCAATGTCGATGTGATGGGCACCCCAGTCGGTGAACTTGCCGCCGGAATACTCGTACCACCAGCGAAATGTTCCGTGACAGCGTTCTTTGCGGTAATCTACCAGCGGAGCCTGTCCGAGCCATGCGTCCCAGTTAAGATGCTCCGGTACATCTTTTACCCCGAATGGTCCTCCAGTGGGACTGCCGTTGATGCCAACAGTGATCTTTTGGATGTCGCCCAGCAATCCCTTCTGCACCATATTGACAGCGCGAAGAAAATGGTCCTTGCTGCTGCGTTGCTGAGTTCCGATGAAGAACACTCGGCCCTTGTGCTTACGACACGCTGCACGGATGAGTTGGTTTTCTTCCAGAGTCAGCGTCAGAGGTTTCTGGCAGAAGACATGCTTCCCGGCCTCCAGAGCTTCGATCGCGATCTTCACGTGCCAGTGATCCGGTGTCGCAATACTCACGACATCGACGTCGGTACGGTCAAGCACTTCACGATAGTCGCTGTGCAGCTGTGCTTTACCGTCGCCAATTCCGGGATCCTTATTTGCTTTCTCGGCATGACCACGATCCACATCGCAAATTGCCACCAGATCCGCAAACTTTCTGTGTCCTTTCGCATCGCCGCGGCCCATTCCACCGATACCAATGCTGGCAAACCGGGGACGGTCATTGGGGGATTGTGCGGAGCAGACGGACTGACCTGACGGCAACAGAACTGCTCCTGCTGCGACTGCAGTTGCCGAATGTTTCAGAAACGATCGACGCGAAGAATGGCTGTTACTCATGAATGACTCACGGTAGAGTGGGAACAGGTCGAAAACTCTCGATCAAACTCGAGAGCTGACACACTATCCGGAATACTTCGCAAGAATCCAAGTCTGGAACTACGTCGTGTACTCAGAATTAAGTCGCACATATTCCTGAGTCAGGTCGCTGGTCCAGAATCGGACGGATTCCGAACCCGAAGCCGGCCCGCCGGACAATTCCAGCAGCAGACGCACCTCCCGGTTGTCGTTCATCTGTCGTGACAGTGCAGATTCGTCATACTTGACCGGCCTTCCGGCTTTGAAGACATTGGTGTGGTTGATCTTCAGTGACAGGAAGGACGTGTCAAAATCGACGCCCGCATATCCGGCAGCGGAAGTAATTCTTCCCCAATTCGGGTCGTTGCCGGCTACTGCGGTTTTCACCAGAGCACTTTCGGAAATCTCTTTGGCGATTGCGAAAGCTGCTTCGCGAGTTTCGAATCCTGTGACATCCACGATGACAAAATGTTCGGCTCCTTCGGCGTCGCGTATGATATCAGTGGCCAGTTTTTCACAAACCTGCTGTACCGATTCGCGCAGTCTACGGTCATCGTCCTCGGTTGCCGGAGCAGAGTCTGAAGCACCGTTTGCCAGCAATAACACGGTGTCACTGGTGCTCATGTGGCCGTCCACGCTGATGCAGTTGAAAGTGCGGTCAACACTGTAACGAAGCATCTCGTCACACTGGTCGGGGCGCAGGGCTGCATCTGTCATCACTACGGCCAGCATTGTTGCCATGTTTGGGGCGATCATGGCGGCACCTTTGGCGGCACCGGAGATTCGAACCGTACCTGTACTGAGCGTCACGTCGACCGCAACCTGTTTGGCAAACGTATCTGTGGTCATCATTGCGGCGGCCGCCGCCTTGTACGCGTCGCTGGAACTCTGAAGTGCATCTACCGCTGCCGGAATGCCGGCGGTGATTACGTCCATCGGCAAAGTGACACCGATAATACCGGTCGAACACACAAGTACGTCTTCTGCGTTGCAGTCCAGCCCGGCGGCAACGTCCGTCGTCATCTGTCGAGCGTCGTCAAGGCCCTGTTGCCCCGTGCACGCATTGGCATTGCCCGAATTGATAATCACGGCGCGAGCAGTCCCGGATCGTACGCGTTCTCCGGAGACGATCACCGGTGCACCAAGAACCCGGTTTGTGGCAAAGACTCCGGCGGCAGCGGCCGCAGATTCCGAGACAAACAGAGCGAGGTCCGGATTTCCACTTTCCTTGATGCCACATGTTGTGCCGGATGCGGTGAAACCGGCAGGTAGTAACGGGCTGTTCATATTTGGTTTCCCGACGGTGCGACTCTGGTCAACTGAAAATTCGACAGGAAGTTCGGACGATACGGGCTCTGCACACTGTTATCCAAGTGTGTTGCCCATCGCTCCGTTGTTGAGACGTCGTTTTAACACGGCAGCATTCCCGTCCTCTGGTCCAGTCCCAGAAGCAGGTTCATATTCTGCACGGCGACGCCGCTGGCACCCTTAATCAGATTATCCGTCGCTGAGAATACGACCAGCTGCTCACGGTTCAGGCGGACCGAGATGTCGCAGAAGTTTGTATGAGCGACATGTTTCGTGGCGGGGATGTGTTCGACGACGCGAACGAACGGCTGATCAGTGTAAAAGTCTCGTATCACTGTGAGCAGTTCTTCAACGGACTTTGGCGACTTCAGTCGAGGATACATGGAACACAGAATGCCCCGATCCATGGGCATCAGGTGCGGATTAAAAGCGACCTGCACCT
>Ga0315316_10001827_pt1 | contig 15105 bp, 10 predicted proteins | sample M160m3416metaG_FD_203702 | JGI IMG/M metagenome (GOLD analysis project Ga0315316, IMG submission 203702) | Ammonia-oxidizing marine archaeal communities from Monterey Bay, California, United States - M1 60m 3416 | ecosystem: Environmental > Aquatic > Marine > Intertidal zone | place: USA...
CCTCGGCAGTCCTCTTGGTGAGGGTTGTCACCAACACACGGTTGCCATCCTCACTGGCCTTTCTGCACAACTCAATAGTCTCGTCAATCTGTCCCTTGAGCGGTTTCAATTCCACCACCGGATCCAAAAGCCCTGTCGGCCGAATCAACTGTTCAACCACCATGCTGCCCCCGCAGGTGGTAACATCAAACCGGTCTACTGATTGCGATGAACCTGAAATCCTCGGCAACAACTCACTGACAACCTCCCCGCGCTTGATCCTCTCCTTGGCACTGGGGATGAACCCCAGGTTGCCGACCACGCTGTTCTCGATCTCAAAGCGAGCCGGAGTGGCACTGACATAAACACGCTGCCCGGTCATTTCCATGAACTCGGCAAACCTCAAGGGCCGGTTGTCAAGTGCACTCGGTAACCTGAACCCGAAGTCAACCAGCGTTGTCTTGCGGGATTTATCACCTTCATACATGCCCCCAACCTGGGGCACGGTTGCGTGCGATTCGTCCATGATCGTCAGGAAATCCTGTGGAAAGAAATCCAGCAGTGTGGAGGGGCGTGAACCGGGGTCACGATCTCCGAGGTGGCGCGAATAATTCTCGATACCCTGGCAGAAACCCATCTCCTGCATCATCTCGATATCATATTCTGTCCGCTGGCGAATGCGTTGCGCCTCGATGTATTTCTGTTCTTCCTCAAAGCTCGCGACTTGCTCCTCAAGTTCCTCGCGGATCGCCTTAATGGCCCGCTTCATCTTGTCGGCAGGAGTTACGAACTGCTTGGCCGGGTAGAACGTGTAGCTCTCGATACGCGAGGTAACATTGCCGGTGAGCGGGTCAAATCCCGAAATGCGCTCAATCTCATCACCAAAGAACTCAACGCGGATAGCCTCATTCTCGAGGTAAGCGGGCACCACATCCACGACGTCTCCCCGCGCACGGAACTTGCCACGGGTAAATTCAATATCGTTGCGCTCATAGAGCATATCCACCAACCGGCTCAGGAACATGTCCCGGTCCATTTCCATGCCGGCATGCACCGGGCACATCATGTCCTTGTAATCTTCCGGGGATCCAAGTCCGTATATGCATGAAACGCTGGCCACCACCAGCACATCACTACGCGTCAGCAGTGAACCCATCGAGGAGAGACGCAAACGTTCAATCTCGTCATTCACCGATGAGTCCTTTTCTATATAAGTATCGGTACGTGGGATGTATGCCTCAGGTTGATAATAATCAAAGTATGAGACGAAATACTCGACCGCATTTTCCGGGAAAAAATTTTTGAACTCCGAATAGAGCTGTGCGGCCAGTGTCTTGTTATGCGACATTACAAGGGTCGGACGACCGATCTCGGCAATGACGTTTGCCATGGTGAAGGTCTTTCCGGAACCGGTGACCCCCAGTAATGTCTGGTGCTCGTTTCCCGCGCTCACCGACTTGACCAGCTTGCCGATAGCCTGTTGCTGATCGCCACAGGGCCGATAGTCAGACTGGAGCTTGAAATCACGGGGCATTCGCCCATTACCAACCACGGGACAGCCTAAATCACAAGCATCAGCTCAAGGAGCGCAGCAACCGCTTAATACTCCCCGCCCCGGTGCCCATCGTCGTTGCCGGCAACCTCCATGTCCCAACGGTCACCGCACCCCGAGCAACGATAGGCCACCCAATCCCCGGAAAGGAACCCGAATTCCGGTTCTTCCGTCATGCGGTGTGCCTTCTGGCCGCAATCCACACAGGTGATCACCTCGGGAACTTCCACTGCCTTTACGCGTCTTTACCGCGCCCCTTTTCTGCACGCACTGTATCCGCAGCGGCGCTGACCAGAACCCCAACCGGAATTGCCAGCCCGGCAATACACACACATACTTGAAGCCATTGAATATCCATTACTATCGACTCGGGAGAAATTCGGGCGCGCAATAAATCATTAATTTTATAAAAAATCCAGTAATTTCTAATAATTGTTGATTTAAAATCGCTGACGAGCCGGTCAAACTGGTGTTTGGAAGAACATAAGAATATGGAAACACTCTCAATTACCGAGCTGAAGTCACTGGCTGCTGCCAACCCCGGGGAATATGCCGTGCACGCCCAGATTGCAGCTCTGGCCGCCAGGGAAACCCGGGGAGGTAAACCCTATTTTGAAGTCACGCTGGCCGATGCGGGTGCCACTATCAAGATCAAGGTCTGGCAGGATTCCCCGGGCTTTGGCAAGGCGGAAACACTGCGGGAAGAAGACTGGGTTCTGGCACGGGGATCCTGGTCACTCAATGACTATGGTTTGGATGCCCGGGACTGTGAACTGCAATCCCTGCAGCAGGAGGAAATTGCCGCAGTGCTCGCCGGCGATGAGGCAACCCGTGCCAAACAGGCAGACGACTTCAACTACATAGAGCAAAGCTGCGACGAACTATCGGATCCACGCTTCAAGGCGGTTTGTGGACTCTTCCTCGAAAAATTTGCGGATCGTTTCAGGCGCAGCGGCGGTGCCCGCAACCTCCATCATGCACGCCGCGGCGGACTGGTGGAACATGTTGCGCAAATGATGCGCTGCTCTAAAGCCATTTGCAGTGTCTACGGCAACCTTAACCAGGACTTGATGATCGCCGGTGTTTTATTCCACGACTGCGGTAAAATGTGGGAAAACAGTTACCCGGAAAAAGGGTTCAAGATGCCCTATGACTTCGGCGCCGAACTCATGGGCCACATTTCATTCGGCGTCGAACTCGCCAACTCCATCTGGAAGGAAGCTGAATCCCAGGCGGCATCTGACTGGAAAACACTTGATCCGCCAAGTGATAAGGCCCGCCTGCACCTTATGCACCTAATCCTCTCCCATCACGGCACTCATGAGTTCGGCTCACCCGTCCTGCCGAAAACGCCAGAGGCAATGGCGCTGCATCACGTTGATAATATTGATGCCAAGCTGGAAATGTTTAAGACGGGATACCAGGAGCAGGAAATCCTCTCCCCCGGGGTACAGAAAAAAGTCTGGGCGTTGCAGTCCAACATCGTGCAACCCCTTGGAAATACCGCAGGTGGAGAATGCGGGCCGGCATGAAACTGAGCCTCTTCAAAAAACGTGACATCTGGCTGCCTACCTGGCCCACCCTGCTGGTGACCATCTGCACGCTGCTGGTAATGTTCGGGATCCTGTTTCTTTCCTCCCGGGATTTCCTCGCCGTGACCCAGCGTGTGCCCGGTGCAAAAATCCTGGTCGTCGAGTCATGGATGGCTGACAACTCAATGGAGGAAATCGCGCAGATGATCAATGCTCCTGATTCACCTTATCAATCCCTTTGGTTGACCGGGCCCATACTTGACCGGGGGTTTCACCTCTCCAGGGAATTCAAGACCTACAGTGAAATGAGTGCCGCGACCCTGCAGGCGCTTGGTGTACCCGAGACGAAGATCCACATTGTCCCGGCAATGCAAAGTCAGCGCAACCGCACTTTCAGCGCCGCCCTTCAACTTAAGGATGAACTCGGTAAAAAAAACATGCAACCACGCCGCTTTGACCTTGCGACCCTTGATGTCCATGCCCGACGCAGCCGCCTGGTCATGGGAAAAGTCTTTGGAGAGAATACGGAAATCGGCGTGATCGCACTGCCGCCCTCCGGTTATGATCCTGAACACTGGGCCTCCTCCAGTGCCGGCATGAAAATCACCCTGATCGAACTGATCGCATACCTCTACGAGAAACTTGGCGACGGCGGCCGTTAGAGGGAAAACACGCAACTACAGGCACATTCCGAATATCCTGGCATTCCCGGGTGCCTGGACGCAATTGCCCTAGACCTTCCGGCAAAACCACTGCATCAATCACAATGCCAGCTATCATTCCCAGCCCTTCCATACAAACGTTATCCCGGGCCGGAGCAGTCAGGAAAATCAGCAGTCACCCCCTGGTCCTACTCACACTTGCCCTGGCCCTCGGCACATCCGGGGCAAAACCCCTGGCCGGCACGGCTCCATTAAATTGGGAGGGCGACATTGCCTCACGCCTCATTGATGCCGCGGATGCCTTTCTGCTGGAAAAAATCGATGAAGCCACCGAAACGCGCAGGAAAAAAACAGCCGCACCCAGCCGCGAAGCACTGAAGGCACTGATTGGTTTCCGTGATAATGTACGGGTGAAAAATCCCGCAATCTGGAAAGGTCAGGTCATCCAGCGCAATGAAGGCTACACCGTGCGTTCATTCCGCGTGGCTTCCTTCGGGAATGTCGCGGTGGAAGGTTTGCTGCTGGAGCCTCAGGAAATCCGGACAACCACTGTCTACCTGCCTGACCCGGACAGCTACGCCACCTGCACCCGGCCACAAATTTTGGCAGCCCATGGTCACCGTGTCTTCGTTCCTGTCCTGATCGACCGGGCCACACGGCACCGCAAGATCACCAACCGCGAGTTCCTCTATCGCAGCGGCTTTGCGCTCGGTTGGCACCTGATTGCCTGTGAGGTACAGAAAGTCTCCTCAATCATCGATGCCTGCGGCGGAACAGAGGTAGGCGTCTGCGGCGACGGCGAAGGCGGCCTGATTGCCCTTTACGCCGCGGCCATTGATGAACGGGTCAACCGTGCCTGGGTAATCGGTCACTTCGGGCCGAGGGAAGGGGTCTGGAACGAGCCTGCCTGCCGCAATGTCTTCGGACTCCTGAACCACTTCGGCGATGCCGAAATTGCGCGACTGGTGGCTCCACGCCCCCTGATTATCGACCCTGCTCCCGCCCCCGGGTTTGTGGTGCCACCCGGTATGGGGGGAAAGCCCGGACGAAACCCCTCCTTCACCAGGGAACAGGTCAGTGCCGAGGCTGCCCGGGCCGGCCTCAAGCTTGGCGACATCAATGACTTCGCCCAAAAAGAAATCGATCCCGCAGGCGGCAACCCGCTTCCCACCGGAGAACTTGCCCGCATGCGCAGCCGGGCCTTTGAGGAGATTGACCGCCACAATCAGGGCCTGCTCGTCGAAAGTGCAGCCGCACGGAGGCGTTACTTCTCCGAACTCGACAATTCTTCTGCTGACAAATTTAAATCCACCATCGAGCCTTACCGCACCCGCTTCGCCATGGACGTGATTGGCAGCTTCGATGACCAGATCATTGCTGCCAACCCCCGCAGCCGGCTGGTGCAGGAAACCGAAGATCTGCGTTACTATGAAGTCGTCCTGGACGTGTTCGGCGGCGAGGCCGGCCTCTTTACTTACGGGATCCTTGTTGTCCCTAAAAATATCAAGCCCGGGGAAAAAAGGCCGGTAGTCGTTTGCCAACACGGGCTGGAGGGACGGCCACAATCCACCATAGGGCAAAAGGACCACCACTACTACAAGGCCTTCACCAGTACCCTGGCCGGGCGTGGTTTTGTCACCTTCGCTCCGCAAAACCTCTATATCTTCGGCGACCGGTTCCGCACACTGCAGTTCAAGGCAAATGCCATTGGCAGGACATTGTTCTCCCTGATGGTGCCCCAACACCAGCAGTTAACCGACTGGCTCGGTTCACTCAACTTCGTCGACCCTGATCGTATCGGCTTCTACGGCCTTTCATACGGCGGCAAGTCCGCAATGCGCATTCCTCCCCTCGTCTCAAATTACTGCCTGTCCATATGCTCGGCGGACTTCAATGAATGGGTGTGGAAAAACGCCTCCACGCGTTCAAATTACAGCTACGTCTGGACCGGTGAGTATGAAATCTTTGAATGGAACCTTGGAGGAACCTTCAATTACGCGGAGATGGCGGCGCTCATCGCACCACGGCCTTTCATGGTGGAGCGGGGCCACTTTGACGGTGTTGCCCCGGATGAAACGGTGGCTCACGAATATGCCAAGGTGCGCCATCTTTATGCAGCAAAACTCGGTATCGGCGGGCGAACCGAGATCGAATGGTTTGTCGGCCCGCACACCATCAATTCACGCGGAACCTTTGATTTCCTGCATAGGCACCTGGACTGGCCGGCACCATAGCAGCAAGCAGGACTATTCCACAAACAATGCCTTCTGCTGGCGACGGGCATGCTTATCCCCGGGAAGGTTAACCTTTGCCACCGACTCGTCATCAAGCATGGAGCGAACCCTCTCGACCACGTCGAAACCCACACCGGTAACCCCGCGCTCACGCAGCCAGGAATGAATAACGCGGCGTTGCAGGGCGATGCCGAGTTGACGCATTTTCGGTACCGACAAGTGCCCACTGGTCCTGCCCGCCACATCACAACCGGCAACCAATAGATCAAGAAAGTCCGACTCATCGGCTGCCAATTTTGCGGCACGGGCAACTGCCCTGGTGACATCGCGCCGGAAAGTCTGCTTCAGGAATGGCACCAAACCGGAACGTATGCGGTTGCGCAGGAACAGCTCACTGGAATTACTCCCATCCTCCCGGTAGCGCAGGCTGCGCTCATCAATATAATTATCCACCTCATTGCGCCAAACGCCCAATAAAGGGCGCAGGAGCTGAAGCCGGCCGGAGGGTGTCGTGACTTCTGAAACCGCGCGCATTCCTCCCAGGTTGCCCGTGCCCCGGAAAAGGTTCATTAGCACCGTCTCCACCTGATCATCGGCATGATGGCCCAGTAACACGCGGCAACAGCGGTAGTCGCGCCCGGTATGCCTGAAAAACCCGAGCCTTGCCTCACGGCCGGCCTCCTCGAGGGAAATCCCACGCTCGGTGGCAAGTTTACCAACCGCTACCTTCTTCGTCTCAAAGGTGAGGCCATGGGATTTTGCCAGTCGACCTACAAAGGTGGCATCTGCACCTGATTGTCGACCACGCAAGCCATGATTGAGATGGCAGACAATGAGGTTACGGCAACCCTCCTCGATCAGCCAGTGCAACAGGGCCACCGAATCACGCCCTCCTGAAACGCCGACAAGGTAGCGCCGGCGCCGCGATAAACCGCTCTCGGCCAGAGAGGGAAAACTCACGACCGCCCTCCATCCATTGGTGGCAAAATCAGCACATAAGGGAAAGCTGCCCTGCTATGCAATAACCTGGGAAATCGATTCAGCACCTTCGACCCCGACAAGCTTCTGATTCAAGCCGCCGTAAAAATAACTGAGGTTATTGGGGTCAAGCCCCATCAACTGCAGAACGGTGGCGTGCAGGTTGCGCACATGATAGCGATTGTCCACTGCCTTGCTGCCCAGCTCGTCTGTCTGACCAACGCTGACACCACCCTTGATACCGCCACCGGCCATCCACATGGTGAATCCGTAGGCGTTATGATCCCTGCCGGTGCCCTTGGCATACTCCGCGGTGGGTTGACGTCCAAATTCACCACCCCACACTACCAGCGTTTCATCAAGCAAGCCCCGCTGCTTGAGATCTTTCAACAGGCCAGCTATCGGCTTGTCGGTGTTGCCAGCATGATAGTTGTGATTCTTTTCAAGGTTGCCGTGCGCATCCCAGTTCGCGTCATTGTGCGCACCCCCTGAATAAATCTGGATGAACCGCACGTCTCGCTCAACCAAACGGCGAGCAAGAATACACTTGCGCGCAAAATCATCAGTGCGCGAGCCGTCCAGGCCATAGAGATCCTTGACGTGCTGCGGTTCGGCATTGACGTCAATGGCCTCCGGTGCCGCGGATTGCATTTTGTAGGCAAGCTCGTAGCTGGCTATGCGGGCACTCAGGTTGCTATTGTCCTCCCGTCCGGCAAGGTGCTGCGCATTGAGCTGATTGAGGGAAGTGATCACCTGGCGTTGCTCATTTGCATTCATCCCCTTCGCATGCTGCAGATTGAGAATGGGATCACCCTGCGAGCGGAAAACTGTTCCCTGATAGCTGGCGGGCATATAACCTGAAGTCCAGTTCTTAGCTCCCGAGATCGGGCCGCCTTTGCCATCCAGCATGACGACATAACCAGGCAGATTGTCATTGCCCGTGCCAAGCCCATAATTCACCCAGGAACCAAGGGAAGGCTTGCCGCTAATCACCGATCCGCTGTTCATCATTAGCATTGCCGACCCATGAATCGGAGAATCAGCGGTCATTGAATGGATAAAGGCCATGTCATCGACACATCCCCCGAGGTGAGGAAATAGATCGGAGACCATCTTGCCGCACTTTCCGTAGGGCTTGAACGCCCACTTAGGCCCGACCACGCGCCCCTTGGTCTTCTTGCCGCCACGACCGAAGGTCTTGACGTCAATCGTCTTGCCGTCCAGCGGGTAAAGCTCCGGCTTGTAATCAAAGGTGTCCATGTGACTGGGCCCGCCATACATGAAGAGGAAAATGACCGACTTGGCCTTGCCCGGTAAGGGCAGGGGCTTTGGTGGCTGAGCATGTGCCGGGGCGGCAACGGCGCTTTGCCCGAAGAATCCGTCCCTTGCCAGCATCCCGGTAAGTGCCAGAGAGGTAAACCCTCCCCCGACGGTGTGAAGGAACTCACGGCGCTGGGTTTGTCCGCAAAAAGTATTACGTGGTATTTTCATAACAGCTAATTTTCTAGTTGAATAAGGAATCTTGTTGCAGGCGAGCGCGGTTAATCAATAAACATGAACTCATTCATGTTCAGGGCCACAAGGCAAAAGCGCTCCAGCACCTGCTCGACATTGAGCCCGTGATCTTTTTGCAGCTTCTGCGCCATTTCCTTGGCAATGGCCAGGGACTTCGAATCAGCAGGGCGGGTGGTTACAATTTCCAGTCCCCGCTTCAGTTGAGCCTCGAGATCATCCCCGGCATCCTGCTTTAGGCGGGCCGCAAAATGGGCTGCCTGTTCATTGAGAAAATTGCTGTTGAGCATATTCAGGGCCTGCGTTGGAACGGTGGTGGTAAAGCGCTGCGCACACGGCGCATCAGTATCCGCAAAGTCAAACCCGGTAAGCATGGGATCCTTAAGCGACCGCTTGATCTTGATATAGACCGCACGGCGATTCTGCTCCTCAGGCGACGAGTTGCCCCACTTGCCTCCCTTGGTCGATGAAGTGGCCAGCACCGCCTCGTCAAGCTTGGAGAAGAAACTTGGCCCCCCCATCTTGAGATTCAACCTTCCGGCAGCAGCCAACACGTTATCACGAATCTCCTCTGCACTGAGCCTGCGCATGTTAAATCGCCATAACAGGTTGTTCTGGGGATCCTTGGCAAGCGCAGCTGGTTGCGCACGGGAAGACATGCGGTATGTCATCGAGTTCATGATAATGCGCTGCAACTCCTTCACGCTCCAGTCGCGACGCACAAACTCGGTGGCCAGCCAATCCAGTAAATCAGGATGTGTGGGCTCCATGCCGAAATAACCGAAATCACTCGAAGTCGAGCAAAGGCCATTACCAAAATGCTGTTGCCAGACCCGGTTAACGGCAACCCTGGAAGTGCGGCGGTTGTGCTTATCGGTCATCCACTCCGCAAGCACCCGGCGGCGCCCGGTGGTTTTCTGTCCCGGCTTCGGGGCGGGGATCTTAACCTCCTGGTCACCGAAAATCGTGGGGAAAGACGGTTGCACCGGCTCCCCCTTGGCGTTGGCATTGCCGCGGATATGCACATGGAGTTGCGCTGCATTTGTGCCACTCTCCTTGACCACCATCGCCTGCATCTTGCCGGCGGGTGGCTGGACCTTGAGTTTCTTGAGAGCGTTGACAAACTTGCGATAGGTGCGCACCTGCTCGTCGGTGAACACCTCCTTGCCGCGGGCACGGGTAAGCTTGGCAATGTCGAGCGCGCCTTTCTGCTTGGCGACCGCCTCAAGCTTCAGGTCGAAAAACTGCCCGCCACCGGCATTGCGGACATGCACGGCAACCACATTGCGCCCGGTCTGCAGAGCGGCAAGGGCCTTCTTGTTGATTGGAATCTCGACATAGCTTGAAGTGTGCCCGCCGCGGCGACCCAGGAGCTGACCATTGAGAAAAACTTCAATGTCCTCATCGTGATAGGCGCTCATTTTCAAACCTGCGGGAATAGCGGTAAGCTGGAATCCAGTCTGCAGCCAGATATCCTTCGCGGTCCAGGCGGTCTTGGGTTTCTCATTGGGGACGCTTGTACCAAAGGGAGCCTCCCCAAGTTTCCACTTTGCATTCTCGGCACGGAACCCGACCTCTGACCAGTTATCAGCAGGCTTGGCCGTTGTATAATGCCAGTTCTGAATGCGGGTGCGATGGTCGGCAATTAAAACCGGATCACCGGGATTTACTGGCTCACCTTTGAGCTGCGCCGCAAGTTGCGGATCCTTTTTGGACAATAACTCGACAGCCATCTTCTCGATCGCAGCGATGCGGTTGGTGAGGTCAATTACCTGATCCTGGCGCCGCTTCTCCGCAGCCTTGCGTTTTTCCGGGTCGCCAATCGTCCCGAGCTCGACGACCGTGCCCCCCCCCTTTGCATGATTTGTCACACCGTTAAAGAAAGCCATAAAGCTGTAGTAATCGGTCTGCGGGATTGGATCCCCCTTGTGATCATGACAACGAGCGCAGCCGATTGTCATGCCAAGAAATCCCTCGGTCGCCGAGCGCAGTACATCATCCAGTACATCATACCGGTGCTGTAACCTGTCGGCAGGCTCATCGTCCCACTGCATCAGCCTGAAAAACCCGGTGGCAATCATTGATTCAGGTGTCACCTCGTCCAGTTCGTCCCCGGCCAGCTGCTCCAGAATGAAGCGGTCGTAGGGCTTATCGTTGTTATAGGCATCGATCACCCAGTCACGGTAACGCCAGATGTGCGGCTTTTCCGAGTCGCGCTCAAAGCCGTTTGATTCCGCATAACGCACCACGTCCAGCCAGTGACGGGCCCATTTCTCACCGTATTGCGGCGAGTCCAGCAACTCGTCAACCAATGCCGCCCAGGCACCGGGCGACTCGTCCTTGACGAAGGTGGCAACCTGCTCGGGCGTCGGTGCCAACCCGGTAATATTATGGTAGGCGCGACGGGTAAGCTCCTCTTTTGTTGCCGGCGGGTTTGGCTTAAGGCCGTTTTCAGCAAGGCGGGCAAAGACAAAGGCATCCAGCGGATTTTTGGCCCAGTGTGAGTCGGGCACCTTCGGCACCTCCGGCGTCTTCAGTGGACGGTATGACCAGAAGTTCTTTGTTGTCTCATTGACCTTGGTAGTCGATGCAGCCTCCTCCGTGCCCTCAAGTTTATTGATATCCCCGGGTGTCCAGGGAGCCTTCATTTCCACCCACTTGTTGAGGGTCGCCAGCTGCTCATCACTGAGCTTTGCCTTAGGCGGCATCTCGTGGTCCTCATCAACGTAGCTGACCATTTTCAGCAACAGGCTGTTTGCCGGATTCTGCTGATCGATCGCAGAACCGTATTCACCCCCGAGCACAACTCCGCGACGGCTGATCAACTGCAGGCCGGAGCGGATCTTGACCTTGCCCTTGGAATCTTTGCCGCCGTGACAGCGGATACAGTGCTCGTTAAGAAGGGGCCGCACTTCCTTGGTGAAAAAGGCAACCTGCTCGGAGGTAAAGTCGGGATGCTTAATTGCCTGGTGATCCTCACCAAGGGCGGCAGGGATAAAACAGGCAAGCCCACAAAGGCTCAGGAAAACCCCGATGGAGACATTGGATAATCTAAAAGTCATTATGCAGGAAAAAGTATTGTTACCTTAAATTGTACCAGAAAAATACAACGCTCAATATGAGTTAGCGTAAATAAATCGCTGTAAAATAGAAACTAAATCATGATCGTCCAATGACACCAGCTGGCGGACAAGGATAAATCAAAATTCATCAATTGTATTAATGGTTCCCTTTAGCCTGGTCTAACAAAGAAAATTCCAGCCGTATTGCTTCCGGAATCCTCCGAATCGGATCCTCCAAGGCGTTAGCCGGCAGCAAATTTTCTCCTCAGGACCCGGTGAACCCAATTCCCGACAGGCATGGCTGCCGCCATTTTTTACCGCACCAACCCTTTAATATGAATGACATGGAGTAAAAGTCCTGCGGCGGGACCGGAAAATGACCAAAAAATAATATTTTAGGTTTATTTATATTCCTTAATGCCTTATAGAGCGGGGTTTATTTTATAATTATTGTGGGCGCTGCTATTAATTTGAGATTTCCGGGGATTTGTTGCCTCAATACGCTCTTGAGCCTTTGTTTCATCGGTGCTGCCTCGGGCGCTACGCTCACTGCTGAAGAAAAGCACCGCAGGGAATTATTCCTGCGCAGCCAAAAGGGCAGAGTCCAAAACGTTGCTCCTGCACGGCCTACACCCACAAAACCGCACGCAAATACAAGCGCCAGCTCCTCCCAACGGATCTCCAATACCCGGGTTGCACCACCAACTCGCCGTAAACCTGCACAAAGCGTTCCGGGCAATTATCGCCATCTCAGGGATAATCCGCAAAACACCAAGCCCGTCGCTCGACCCACTGCGCCGGGCAATATACGCACCACTCCGAAAATTAACCAGCCACCATCAGTCCGCCAGCCCTCACGGCGCAGCGTGCAGCCCTCAGCTGCCCTCACAGCGCAGCGCCAAAAGCATAACCCGACGCCAACGGGTATATCCACACCCCCCGCCGACAAAAAAGGGCCATCACGCCCGATCTTGGTTCAACCTCAAGCCAAACCCCGGATAAAAAATCCTCAGCCAAGGCCAATACCCACTCCATCTGCTGTCAAGAATCTCAACCCAAGGGCCCTCAAGGGAACACCCCCCGCAGGATCCTCTTCAGCAAGAAGGTCAGGACCCCTGAAGCCGCCGCCATCTCCTGCCAAAATTACCGACGCGCAATCACGCACAGGAAAAACAGCACCACCTCGAGAAAAAGTGACACTGAAACCTGTCACGGTGACAACTGCCCCACTGCAAAAAAATGCCACCCCTGTATCGACAGAGCCTCAAGGGATAAAGACCCAGCCTCGGGCTCCCTCAATTCAAGCAACCGCGCCAAAAGTCAAAACCCCTCCCGTGACCATCGCAAGGCCGCCCACAATCATTGCCGGCGAGCTCGTCCCCATTACCCCCGGTAAAAAAGTCGATAAGCAGAAAAATGAGGGGGGCACCACCACAACCCGCACTGAAAAACCGCTATCGCCACCACTTGCACAGCCACCTCCATCCCCAACAGCCGAATTGGTCGACAAGGGAGACCCCCCACTGAAAAAATTGTCCGAAAAAGCGGCGCGACTGGCCACTGGCCTCACCGGTGTAAAGGATCCTCTTGGCCTGAGCGTGGCGGATGTTCTCGACCTGACAAAAACAGAGGACAACCTGCCCTTCATTAAGCATGAACCGCCTTCCTCATCATCAGGAGACATTAACGACCTCATCATCAGCGCCATCAAGCAGACTGATTTTGATATAGGGTCTTCCAGGATGGAATTCTCGGGCGATGTGCAGATCAAGTCGCCCCGGTTTGCCATGCGATGCGACCGCTTTATCGTGCACCTCAAGAAGGACGGCTCGGGAATTTCATACGGCGAGGGCATCGGCAATGTGTTCATCCGCATGCGCAACGAGGGTAAGCCATCCGGCCACGAGGGTTTCGCCCGCAAGGCCATCTACCTTCCCGAAGAGGGTAAACTTACCCTGAGCGGCTGGCCCAAGATCCGCGAGCAGCAAAAGGAGCATGTGGCCGCCACCGAGCAAACCAAGATGGTTTTATACACTGATGGACGGGTAAAGACGCTCGGGCGCAACCGAACCATCATCAATAACTAGGTATTGGCTGCCGCCTGCCGAATACTGAAGAAAACCGTGGGACTTGCCTAATACCGGGCTTTCCTGGTAAAACATGAAGTGCCTGTTGCATCCGGCGCTTATCTTTGCGCCCTCAACCCAAGCCATCTGCCAATCATGACAAGATTACCCATATCCCTTTGCCTACTGATCATTCCGGCCCTGTTCCCGGACACAACCGCACGGGCACAGCAGGCCCTTAAAATCGAAGCGGATGCCACCGGCGAGAAAATTTCTGTTTACCGTTCAGGCCTGGCTAAGCCACTGCTCACCCAGAATGCCGGTGCACAGTTCCGACCTTACCTCCACCCGATCACCGCCCCGGACGGCAAGGGTCAGTTAACCCAGTTCAGCCCGGGACATCACAAGCACCAGACCGGGCTCTACTGGGGATTAACGCGTGTCAACGGCAGGGATTATTTCCACCACCCCGGGAAAGGTTACTGGCAGCGCGTCAGTGCCCGGATCGGGAAAAAAGAGGGCCCACAGGTTAGCTGGACCACCGTTTACAACATGCTCGGCAAGAATGGTGCACCCATGCTCAGGGAAACACAGAAATGGACGATGCACTCTGCAGGCACCAGCCAGGTGATCCTCGACCTGGAATGGCAGGGGAAAGCCACGCAAAATGTCACCATCTCAAAATACAACTACGGCGGGCTTTTCCTGCGCATGCCCTGGAAACGGGGAATACGGGCGCAGGCACTCAACGCTGCCGGTCACCGCAACCAGAAAGGGGAAGGGCAACGCTCCCGGTGGGTCGATGTCGGCATGGAAATCCATGGTCGCGCTGACGATGGCCATATCGCCATCTTTGACCACCCGCAAAACAACGGCTTCCCCAACCCGTGGCGCATTGACGGACAATTCGGCTTCGGTCCCTGCCGTGCCCGCATTGGTGACTGGTCAATTGGCCAGGGAATGGTCAAAACCTTCAAGCACCGCTTCATCATCTACACCGGCGCTGCCAATGCCGGCAAGCTCAACGAACAATGGACTGCCTGGAGCGGATCAGAGATTCCCAAGTAAAATTCCCCCGGGTTCAGGACAGGTCAAAGCCGGCGCGCTTCGCCGCCGCCTTGAAATTGTCCAGTTTTTCCCGCGGTGTCTTGCCGCGCCCTGAAACAAGTTCGCGATAGCGGCCAAAGAGACGGCCGAAGGCAAATTTGCGGGTCATCGTCACCTGACCCCGCAGCCTGGCAAATTCCTTTGCGGCAGCCAGAGAATCCCTGCAGGCATCCCGATCTGCGCGCAGGACATCAAGCCTGCCGGAAAGCCCGCTTGCCTCCGTGACCGGAGACTCGCCGTCATGGGCGTTAACCAAATGACGGTTGGGGAAATCCTCGACCTCATCAGAAGCGGCGGCAAGGGCGGCAAGTTCATCGGCGCTTGCTCGGGCGGCAAGCGCGGCAAAGGCGGCCTCGGCGCCAGCCGCATCAAAGCTTGAAATGCTCTCCCACCCGGCACGACGGAACCTGGCATAACGCTC
>Ga0315316_10001831_pt1 | contig 15093 bp, 12 predicted proteins | sample M160m3416metaG_FD_203702 | JGI IMG/M metagenome (GOLD analysis project Ga0315316, IMG submission 203702) | Ammonia-oxidizing marine archaeal communities from Monterey Bay, California, United States - M1 60m 3416 | ecosystem: Environmental > Aquatic > Marine > Intertidal zone | place: USA...
AAGAAGAGGCGCTCTATAACAATACGGGTTTCAATTACGGCGCCCACTATCTAGGTGTTTTAACCCATTTCGACAAGTGCGCACTGGCGCAAACCCAGGATCTGAAACTGTTGTGCAGTCGAGACGGGGAGTCTTGGCAGCGGGTGCCTGGAGGCCCTCTGATCAGCTTGGGGGAGGTGGGTGAATGGGACCGATTTCAGCTGATGCTCAGTGGCGCTCCGCCGATTGCTGTCGACGACAAACTATATATCTATTATCGCGGGACTGCCCGCCGACATGCTAAAATTCAACGCGAATACGATCCGCGCATCGCAGTAGATCAGGATCCTGGCACAATGGGCATCGGTCTGGCGACGCTGCGCTTGGACGGCTTTGCGTCGTTGGGGGCTAGCTTTGACGGCGGGCGAGTAACGACCAGACCTTTGGCATTGGTCGGTGATGCGCTATGGGTCAACGCGAAGGCCGATTACGGGCGTTTGGCCGTCGAATTGCTCGACGCGGAAAACAAGCCGATACCAGGCTTTCGCGTCGAAGAGTGCGTTGCAATATGCGAAGATTCGGTGGCGGTGCGCGTGCAGTGGCGCAATGACAAGGCATTGAGCGGGTTATCGGGGCAGCCGGTGAGGTTGCGCTTCGAGTTGAACAACGCGCGGTTGTACGCCTATTGGTGCGCGTCGTGAATCCGGTCGAGGTCGGCGTATTTCAGATCGGGCGATGCGCTGGATCCGCGTATGGGGTTTTACTTTTTACAAGGCGGTGTCGGATGCGTCGGGTGACGGCTATATGAGCCCATTAGATTGGGCGGTGATCGGCGCCTATCTCGTCGGGACGATTGGTCTGGGCCTATGGCTGAGTCGCAAGCAGGACGGCTTGCAGGATTATTTCCTCGGCGGCAGGAATATTCCATGGTGGGCGGCCTTGTTGTCGTTAGTGGCGACGACGATCAGCGCGGCCACGTTTTTGGGTGCACCGGAGCAGGGGTATACCCGCGATATGACCTATTTGCAGTTTTCGATCGGCTCGATCGCGGCACAGTTTGTCGTCGCATCGGTCTTTGTAGCAGCCTTTTACCGCTACCGGGTGTACACGGTCTACGGCTATCTGACCTTGCGCTTCGGCATGCCGACCCAGACCACTACCGCCGCCGTCTTTTTGCTCGGTCGCCTATTCGCTAGCGGCGCCCGACTTTTTATCGCCTCCATCGCCATCGAAGTGGCCACAGGCCTCGATATGTCGACGGCGATTGTGGCGTTGGGGATTGTCGCGGTAGCCTATACTTGGTTCGGTGGGATAAAAGCGGTGATCTGGACCGATGTGTTACAGGCCATCATTCTCGTCGGCGGTGGGCTTGTCGCGCTCTATTGCCTATTGGGTGATATACCGCTTTCGCTGGTGCAGATCGTCGATTATCTGTCGGCGCACGACAAGTTTCGCATCGTGGACTCGACCTGGCGCGATGTGGACGGAGGTTGGGCGGCCTTGTTCAATGCCTATCATATCGTGCCGGCGGTGGTCGGCGGTTTCTTCCTCACCATGGCCACGCACGGCACCGACCACGATATGGTCCAGCGGATCCTGACCTGCGATAAGAGCAGTGATGGCCAGCGGTCGATGTGGATGAGTAGTTTTGTCGGCCTGGCGGTGACGCTGCTATTTTTACTGATCGGGCAATTGCTCTTTGTCTACGTCGCGCATTTGCCCACCGGCGACACGATGCTGGGTTTGGCGCAGGAACTGCGGCAGTCGGGAAAAAATGGTCATTTTTTTCTCTACTATATTGTCCATCAATTGCCGTCGGGAGTCACTGGCTTGGTCTTGGCGGCGGTTTTTGCCGCAGCGATGTCGAGCTTGGATTCGGCTTTGAGCGCGATGTCGGCGACTTTCGTCACCGATTTTTATCAGCCCTATCTGCGGACCGGCGGTACGTCGGCGCATTATTTAAAGGTATCGCGTTGGGCGACATTACTGATCGGAGTGCTGCTGGTTTTGGTGGCTCTGCTGGTCGTGCATTATTACGAGGCCAATCCGCAGACCGATCTGCTGTCGATCGCTTTGGGAGTGATGACCTTTTTTTATGGAGCGCTATTGGGGATCTTCCTCATCGGTTTTATCAGCCGGACGCGCGGCGGCAGTTATAGCAACCTGCTGGGGGCGGCGCTGAGTATCTGCGCGGTTTTTCTGGTCAAATACCATACGGAGGTCGCCTGGCCCTGGTTTATCGTACTGGGAACTTTGGTGACTATAGCCGTTGGGATGTTGGGACGGACCACCGCCGAGATCGTCGCGAGTTTTGCCAAATCGGAGCAGGAGGCATAGTGCTTATATGAGAATTGACCGCATTGAGGTCTTTCGCGTGCACGTGCCGATGAAAAATAGTACGGGGCTCGCCACCGATTCTATGGCTTCGTTTACCAGTGGACTGGACAAACACATTCTCAAGGTGCACACCGACGATGGGCTGGTCGGTTTGGGCGAGACCTGGAAGGGCACGCCCGACTCGGCGGTGCGAGCGGCGGCCACGACACTGTTGGGTAAAGATCCGACTCGCTTGTCGCTGTTGCGCCTCGATCTGCCCTATGATCCCGAAATAATCAATGTGCGCGACGTCGGCGAAGTTGAAGCCGTACCGGTGCGTTCGATCGAGCACAATCCGTCGATTCACGCTTTTGAGATTGCCTTGGCCGATGTCGTCGGGCAGGCGTTCGGTGTGCCGATATGCCAGTTGCTAGGCGGCGCGGTCAGGGATAGGGTGCTGGTGCACTATTGGTCGGGCCGTCGCACGCCTACAGAGCTTGGGGAGGTCGCGCGCGGCGCGCAAGAGCGCGGTTTTACCGGCATCAAGATCAAGTGCGCCTTAGACGATCCGCACCTAGAGCGGGCGCAGGCGGTATACGACGCCTGCGGGCCGGAGTTTCACTTGACGATGGATCCGAACATGCGCTTCGCTACCGTCGAAGATACACTGCGGATCGCCGAGTCTCTGGCCGGGTTGCCGATTGAGGCCTTTGAAGATCCAGTTCCCAAGGTCAATCTGGCGGATTATGTGAGGATCAGAGAGCAGATCGATATTCCACTGGCTTTGCATCTGGAGCATCCCGAAGATGTATTGGCGGCGATTTCGGCGGGCGCGGCAGACATTTTTAATTTGCGCGGCACGATGAGCGGCTTTGTCAAAAATGGTTATATGGCGGAGATTGCCGGTGTTCAGGTATGGCGGGGGTCGGGTTTGGATCTGGGGATTCTCGACGCTTCGTATACGCACGCCTGTGCAGCGGTGAAATCGTGCACCCTGGGCAGCGACATTGTCGGGAATTTTCTGCGCGAGGACGATCTAATCGTCGAGCCCCTGGCCTACGAAGGCAGTTATGTGAAGGTACCGGAAGGGCCGGGCTTGGGTGTTGAGTTGGATGAGGAGGCAGTGGTGAAATATGGAGTGGAAGCTGGCGATGGAGGCGGTCCGGGGGCCTGGGTCGTGGAGTAGGACCAACACAGGCCGCTTCTTCCGTTTTCAACGGCACCGGTGAAACCAGTTGTTTTTTTCCCCGTTATCGATATATCGTATCGGTGCGATATCTACGCGTTCAGTCCAACGGTACTTCGGCCCACGCGCTCCGCCCCTCGCAGCGGCGCCAATGTCCAGTGCACCCGTAGATCCGCAGCGCTCGCCGCGACTTCGACGTCTTTATAGTGGTAGGTCTTGCCGTCGTCTGCTTCGAGGTGGTGCAGATGTTCCAGGTTGCAGTTGTGTGGTAGTTCGGCCACGTCCAAGCCGCATTGGCATTTGTTGGTGCCCTTGAGCGCGAGGCTTTGGCCGGAGTCTGCATGAGTTGTGTGGGTGAGTGGGGTCGCGAAAAGAATACTTAATGCCATGGGTATCAGTCCTAGTGTGTTGCAAGCTGGCGGTGATTTTGTATTCGATGTAGGATATCGCGCAAAAGAGACACATTATTCGACTATATTGCAGCCGACCGCTCAAAGTCTATACTGTGATCCCGCATTGTGCGCCTTGGTCTACAAGCTGCATTCTGGGCAGGGCGATGACGACGCCGTCCTCTGCCGCACGGATTTCCGCCAAGGTCTCGCCGTAGAGATTGCGTATCGAGCCCAATAAAGCGCCTTTTCTTACTCGATCCCAGATGTGCACCGTCGGTCGCCATAGCCCGGCACAGGGGGCTTGGTTATGTGAGGCCATATTGCCGGCGCCATGGCCGATCGATTCGATGTGCTCGCGTGGCGTGATTGGATCATTGGCGCCGGGTAGCATGGCGAAGTGGACCATAAGCCGGTGCAAGCCAAGTTTGTAGGCCTCTTCGCCGCCCATGCCCCACGTAGTCTCCCAGTACAGAGCGGGGATGCCGGCGAGGAACGCGGCGTAGAGGGCGGTTCGACCGCTGGCGTCGTCGCCGAGTGCCGCCGCCGCGGCGTGGCTCGCGTCGAACTCGTGGCCCCAGACTAGGGGCAGGCCCGTCGCTAGGCTAGCGCTGCGTTGAGCTTCGGTCAGATCGGGGTCATCGGGATAGATGTTGTAGCCCGACAGTGTAGCGCCGAGCATGCCCGGACCATAGGTATGCAGAGGGACCAGACAGACGGGTTTGTCGGGACCGGTTTGGCCGAGAAAGTCGTTTTGCAGAGTATAGGCGACGCGTTCAGTGAGGCTGCCGTTTTTTTTGCCCGGATAGCAGCGAGCGAGGTTTTGCCCATCGGCTTCGGCTAAGCGGGTGCGGTTCAAATAACTGTCGACGGAACAGCAATGTACGGCGACTACACGACCCTTGAGCACGGTAGTGTCGAGCGATTGCAGGCTTTCCTGTAGCGCGACGATATTTTCGTATTCGTTGCCGTGCTCGCCGGCGATAAGCAGCAGGGTCGGGCCGTCTTGGCTGCCGGTTACTACGGTGACGGGCAGGCCGCGCTCGCGCGATAGGTCATCGTCGCCGGCGATTGGATGAGTATAGCGGGTCGTCTGGCTGCGGGGGGCCTCGGTCCATGTCGATAGGCGGATGGCCTTCGCCGGATCGCGATACCAGAGATCTTGTTGTCGGGTCGTTGCGATATCCTGTAGCAAAATGGTCTCCTTTATACCAAGTAAAATAAATTGCATCGCGATCTTGCCGCAATGCAGAGAAGTCGATTGGTTTAGAGCTATTCAACTTTTATTTCAGGAGTTATAGATGGATATTCGCTGTGGTTTTTGCGTGCCGATTTTCGCCGCCCCGGGCCAATGGGGCTTTCGCACCCCCAATTACGATGCTTTGGACGTGGCCGAGACGATGGCTATCGCTGTGGAGGCCGACGCACTCGGCTATGATTCGCTGTGGATTGCCGATCATCTACAGTTGGGACAAGAGCAGGCTATCATGGAGGGCTGGACCACAATGGCGGCTTTGGCCGGGATGACTGAGCGGGCTAAGCTGGGCCTGATCCATGGAGCCAATTTATTGCGCCATGCCGCGGTGACGGCGCGGGCGGCGATGACACTTGATCAGATCTCCAATGGCCGGTTGATCTACTTTGTCGCGCCCAATGCCGGGGAGTCCGAGCAGCGAGCCTATGGGGTAGCATGGCCCGAGTTGGAAAGCGACCGCGTGGCGCAGATGGTGGAGGCGCTGGAGTTGAGCATTGCGCTGTGGACGGCGCAGGGACCGGTCGATTACGCGGGGGATTTCTATCGACTCGACGGGGCCTCGTGCAATCCGGAGCCGGTGCAAAAGCCGCATCCACCGATTTGGATCGACGCTGGTCGGCCCGATCTGTACGCGGCTTGTGCGCGTTTTGCGCAGGGATGGAACACGACGCCGATTCCTCTGGATTTAATCGACGAAAGACTGGCGGGTTTGAAGCTGGCCTGTGCCGAAATCGGTCGGCCCTTCGACGAGATCGAGTTGAGTTATGAAACGCAGATTCTTATCGCACCGGACAGGGCGGGGGTGCGCGCGATGTTACAGCAACTAGTAGACAAGAGCGGCGGCGCAGAAATACAAGAGGATATGCGTGCTTTTCTCTCTGGTGAAAGCGACGTGGTGCCGGAGGAATTGTCGCGCACCTTTTTGATCGGCACGCCCGATGAGGTCGCCGAGCGCATGCAGGTGTATATCGATCGCGGCATTGGCCACTTTATGCTGTGGTTTATGGATGCGCCCGAGCGCGAAGGCCTACGGCTTTTTGCCGAAGAGGTGTTGCCGCGTTTTCGCTAGTCTGGCAGATGCCAGAAAGTACCGGTAATGCCGGTGACACCACGGCTGTTCTTGCTATAACAAGTGGTGAAGATTTGCCCGTCATCGAGCTCAATGGACGAAGAATAGCCTTGGTCGGCGTCGGGTGTTGGGCGCAGTAGCCAATTCGTTTCGCCCCAGGTTTGGCCATCATCGACCGACAATGAGGCGTAGATGCCAAAGGGTTCGAAACGACGGCCGTAGGTCAATAACAGCCGGCCGTCACGCAATTTGAGCAGACGGGGGCAGGCGCCCGAGCGTATCGGGGTTGGCTTGGGCGCGGTCCAACTCTGACCGTTGTCGAGGGATTCGTTGCGCCAGAAAAGGCCGCGCGGTCCCTTGGAATCGGCGACGCGGTGCAGGCCAATTAGGTGCCCGGGCGATAGTTCGAGCACGGCGGGCTCGTGGTAGTGGCGGGTCTGGGGGCGGCCTCGGGCCATAGTGGAAAGCTCGGTCCAGGTTTGGCCGCCGTCGATCGAACGATAGAGCACCGCCGAACTGCAGGTGGCCCGACCGACCGCACCGTAGACCGGAATCAACAAGGTCCCGTCCGACAATTGCACCGGTGGTGCGCAGCACTGCATCTTGTCGGCGAACAGGGCCGAATGCTCGACGCGCCAAGTTAGACCGTAATTCTCGCTCCAGCACCACAGTCCGCCGACATTGCTAAACGGGTATTCCCGCTCGTGGATATGGGCAAATCCCGCTCTTTTTCCCTCGCTTAGGGGCACGACCTCGTGCGCGGCGAGTGCACCGCCGACCTTGCCTTCGCCCAAATAAATCAGTCCCAACTCTTGCCCGCCGCCCGCCGCCATTTGCGCGGCGTTTTCAATATCCCAGTTTTGGCCCATGTCATAGGAGCGGATCAAAGTGATGAGCGAGCGCGGATGGGTGTGTCGCACCAACTCCTGCTTGGGCGCTTGGCGGAAGGCCAGCAGTAGTTCGTCGCCTTCGAGGCGGACTACGTGGGGGAAGGCCGAATAAGAGCGGGGATCGTAGAAGATTTGCTTTTGCTGTCTTTTGCGTGCGGGTTTGCAGGCAAGTTCTGCGTTTGCTCTCTTATTAGCCATTGATAATCCCTCGTGTATATGTTAAGTGCGAGCGTTTGCGCGTTTGGCGAAATGTTGTGCGAATTGTTGGGCCCAGGGGTCGTCCCGCCATGAAGCTTCGACAGTTTTCGCCCTCTGTAGCAGTAGGGTAGGGGCATATTCGGTGCCGTCGCGCACCACTCGTGCTAGATCGGGGCGTTCGGGGATCTGCTGGCTCAAATCTCCGCGCACGAAGACCAAATCGGCGGCGCACCCTTTTTGCAGACGCCCCAAATCGGGTTGCTCAAGGAAGTCGGCGGCAACGGCCGTCGCCGAGCGCAGTGCTGCCACGGGGCTGAGCCCCGCCGCGACCAGCAGTGAGAGCTCGCGCCAAAGGCTCTGGCCGGGCAAGATGCCGCCGCAGGGCGTGTCGCTGCCGGCGAGGGTGGGGACTTGCCGTGCGAGCAAAAGACTTTGGAAGCGCAGTGCGGCTCGCCAGGCGCGTCGCCAGGTTTCTCCCAATTCCGCATCGCGTTCGGCAGCAGACCATGTGAATAGGTCCGCCGGCATATAACGGCGTTCCTCTGGATGGGGCCCCAAGGTGCGAATGCGCCATTGGCTATCCCAATAGGCCAGCGTCGGCGTCGAGGTTAAACCCAACTCGGCGATCTGATCGGCAACCGTCTGCTGGCGGTCCCAGGTTTTGCCGAAGTCGGGGTCGCCCCAGACGTGCAGCCATCCGGGCGGGTGATCGGGCCACACATCGGCGAGGATGCCGTCGAGATGAAAGAATTCGTCGACGCCGGCCCGACCGGCGGCCAATACACCGTGCGGCAGGCAGTGCATTGAGACCTTGAGCCCGGAGGCATGGCTGGTATCGACCATCGGTGCGATCCATTCGGCGGCGATGCTGGCGTAGAGTTTTATCCCATCGACCGCAGCGGCGGCGGTGTCACATACGGCGGTGATCGCGGAGTCGGTGTCGGTTATGGCGCGGGCGACAAGGGCATGGCCCGGTGGGGTGCCGTCGAGCAGCGGTCCGAGGCAGAGAATGCGCGGCCAGTCCCGTTGCGGCCATTCGTCGCGGCATTGAAGAATCCAGGCCAGATCATTACCGGTATCGCGCACGGCGGTCACTCCGTAGGCGAGGAAGAGCGGTCCCTGCCAGCGCATAAAATGCATATGGGTGTCGATCAGACCGGGGATCAGGGTACAGTCGGCATAGTGTTGGACGGGGATAGCGGCTGGAAGCTCGGCGAGCGGAATTACGTCGGCGATGACTTTGCCCTCGATGAGCACGGCACAGTTTTCCAGGACGTGATCCCCGTCGAAAATTCGATCTGCAGTATAGGCCGTCGCGATCATGGAGTGTCTCGATCTTTATTCGATGGTATCGGTTCTTGCAGGAACTGTTCCCACCAACGGGGGTCGAGCAGGTTGGCGTCGTCTATGCGCAGGGCGTGTAGTTCGGCGAGCAGGCTTTCGGGTAGTGCAATTTCGGTTGCGTGTAGATTTTCCGCTAATTCGGCTGAGGTCCGCACGCCGATCAATCGCGAATGGATATGGGATTGTGCGAGACCAAAGGCCAGCGCCAATTGTGCCGGGCTCGTGTCGGGCTCGATTTTCGCAGCTAAACGGCGAAATTGACGCGATCGCTCGCGCAACATCGCCAGCGGTTCGGGCAGGTAATCGCCGCGGTCGGTGAGCACGCCCTGCAGTAGAAGCGAACGCGCGACAATGCCGACGTTTTTTTCTGCGGCTAAGGGGAAGACTGTATCGGCCAGACGCTGGTCGAGCACCGAGTAACCCACTTGCAATACGTCGAATAGATCGCTGGCCAATGCTCGCAGTGGCATTTCGGCACCATAAGTCGAGCCGCCGAACGCACGTACCTTGCCGGCAGCTCGCGCTTGGGCGAATGCGGCGGCGACGATATCCGATTGAGCGAGCAGTGTGCCATCGATTTGGTGTATTTGCCAGAGGTCGACATAATCGGTCTGCAAAAGTTTCAGGCTTGCGTCTAGGTGGTCGAGCATATGCTCTGCCAAGGCGCCGCCGTTGAGGGGAGTTCCGTCCGGGGATTGAGTCTTGACCTTGGTCGCCAAGACTACCTGAGCACGTCGACCGCGTAGCGCGCGGCCGATAATTGTTTCACTCTCGCCATATGCTCTGGCTGTGTCGATAAGATTGACCCCGTTGTCGAGCGCCTCGTGCACGATGTGGATGGCGTCGGTTGCCGAGGGACGGCCATAGCCATCGGGTATCTTCAGCCCGTAGTCCATGCCCAATTCGACAGTGCCCAAGCCGAGTGCCGAGACCGAGAGTCCGCTGCGGCCCAACAGACGCTTGTTCATGGTGGCACTCCCCTTTTTTAAAATGAGCTGAGCTCGGTGCGCAACTCAGCGGACAGCCCGGCGGCTTCTGCGGCGAAGGCCTGGTCGACTTGGTCGATGCGGCGCGCACCGATCAAGACCGAGGTGATGTTGGGCTGGCCGATGGCCCAGGCTAGGGCGAGCTCGGCCATTGAACGGCCCAAATCGCGCGCTTTGGCACGCAGGGCTTCGACGGTGGCGAAGTATTCGTCTTTGAAGTAGATGTCTTGATGACCGGGTATGACGTCGAATCGAGTGCCTGTCGGCACGGCTTCATTGCGCCGGTATTTGCCGGTGAGGAAACCGGCGCCCAGGGGGCTGTATGAAATGATGCCGATCTGCCGAGTCGCACACAAAGGGATGAGCGCCTGCTCGATGTCGCGGACGAGCAAGTTGTAATTGGGTTCGGTGGCCTGCATGCGCGCCCAGCCATTATCGTCGGCCATCTGCAACGCTGCGCAGAGTTGCGGTGCGTCATAGTTGCTGCAGCCGATGTGGCGGGCCTTGCCTTGCTCGACGAGTGTATTCAATGCTTCGACGGTCTCTGTCAGCGGCACTTCAGCGTCCCAATTGTGCACCTTGAAGAGGTCTATGCAGTCGGTCTGCAAACGGCGCAGACTATCTTCGGCCGAAGCGAGGATATGCGCGCGGGTCTGTGCGCCGGCGACTTTAGTCGTGAGTATGACTTGGTCTCGCGCTTGACGGTCTGCAAGCCACTGACCGACGACTTCTTCCGAGGCGCCGGCGGCATAGGCGGCGGCGGTATCGAAGAGGTTGATATTGTGCTCGACAGCACGGTCCATTATGGCGAAAGAGGTCTGTTGGTCGATTTCGCGACCGAAGGTAACGCAGCCCAGACCGATCGAGCTGATTTCTATATCTGTATGTCCGAGTCGGCGATATTCCACGGGAAGGTCTTTCTCTTGGTTATCCTGCATGCTACTGATTTTCGTTACGATCTCGTCCACTGGATCGATTGCGCAGATAGATTAGAAAAGATGGGGTAGACACGCAACAACGGCGGCTCGACACCCAGGCGAAAGACTTTGACCGATTATTGGGAGCGACGGGCGAAACACAAGAAGGGCATATCAACAGCGGGCTTGTAAAATCGCACCGAATATGCTTTGGGATACCCGGCATAGTTGTTGTTGGCTGACGGCTATTGCGATTTTACGTTGGCTCCGGGGCGTTAAATGCCGTATCCGCTTCTGGCTAGGGATCGCGCGGATCGCCAATGTGGTCGCTGCTAACGGCTGTGTCGTCGCCGGCAACAAAACGTTCCATAGTATTATGGATCGGGGGACTCGTGTGGAAATCGGCGACCCATGGTTGGCGGAAGTAGGCCTGCTTTTCACGCGGCAAACCGTCGATGACGGCCGGGGGTGTTTTGAGGCGATGCCAGTGCGTCGCCAAATGCGAATAGGCGTTGAGCACGGCGACCCGCGGCGTATCGCGCTGCCAGACGGGGCCGGCGTGGCACACATTCTCCGTAAAAAAAATCGCACTGCCGGCGGGGCACGTATACGATGTCAGATAGGGGCTGCGCTCGCCGTCGGCCAGAGAAAGATGGTCTTCGTGTACGGGGAATTCGGCTTTGTGACTGCCGATGAGAAAGTGGGTCGACTGATCCTCCATAGCGATATCTGTCAATTCGAAGATTACCCGTACCATGCCGGCGTGGATGCGGCCATTTTTAACCCGGTAGCCGAAGATGGGGTCGGCCTGTTGCGGGCCGCCGCCGTGCAATTCGCCGTGTCGTTGGCCCTTCGCGCGCCAGATACAGGTGCAGTTTTCCAAGCGGATATCGGGGCCGATGATCTCGCTGAGCACGTCGACCACCTGTGGGTGATCGATTAGCACGCTGCTGGGCCCGCCCGGTACGTCGCGCTCTGCCGGCGGCAGCGATTGCGGGTCGTGCTGTATGCAGTCAATGTGTTCGACGATGGCTGCGACTTGGTCGGCGGACAGTATTGCCGGGCGCACCAGGAAACCGGTGAGGTCGAAGCGGAAGCGCTCTTCTTCGGTCATAGCCATAGCGGTTGTCGTCCTGTGGAATAGGTTGGGGATGTGCGTGAAATTGCAGAGAAAATATAAACAAAAACCAAGCGGTATTCGAACTAACGCGCAGTCTATCTCGTAGGTCCGATATAAAGCGGCGCTGGGTCTTTCTTCTATTGACCGGTGGGTTTAGGCCGGGTTTCGCTCATGGCTGATCTTGGTTTATGTTGTCGTGTAGAGATTGCACTAGCTCGTAGAGGCTCGTGCATCGGTGGTTCTGGTGTATGGTTTTCAGATGCCAGGTCGTCTGGCCCTGCTCCTCGGATATTTCTACGCGGGGCCTATGCTGTGCGCTGAGATTGCCAGCGCGAAACCCCGCCCGTTCCATCGCCCGACGTGTCCACAGGGCTTGTAAGCCCTGCCCAACCAGAGCGATTTCCACCTCGGGTTGCGGTTGCAGGCGAAACGAGCCGGTGTGGCTTTCGAATTCGATCTCGGCGAACGTTTGTTGAAAAGCGCCGCTAAGCACCAAATCTTCGGGGGCTCCCACCTGCAGCGGCCCGCCAGTCGGTAGTAACCAAATGCGGTCCGCGCTGCGCAGGGCCAGGTCGAGGTCGTGGGTCGACAGCAAGATTGCTCGGCCAGTCTCGCGGGCGAGTTGACGCAGCAACTGCATCAACTCGACGCGTCGCGGCAGATCTAAGAAGGCCGTGGGTTCGTCGAGCACGATGAGCTTGGGCTCCTGCGCCAAGGCTCGGGCGATCATGATCTTCTGCCGCTCTCCGTCACTCAATTCAATCATATTGCGATTGGCCAGGGCCTTGGCGCCTACGGACGTGAGCGCCCAGCGGACGACGCGTTCGTCCGCCTCGCTGAGACGACCGGACCACCCGGTATATGGATAGCGGCCCAAGGCGACTAGGCTATATGCCGTGAGGTTGCCGGTGTCGATACGCTCGGTTAATACTAGGCTGAGTTGGCGGGCCAACTCGGCGGGGGAAAAGTCTTGCAAATTCCGTCCGATGAGGTCGACTGCGCCGGCGAGTGGTTGTTGCAGGCCCGCGAGGGTGCGCATCAATGTAGATTTGCCGGCCCCGTTGGGGCCCAGTAGGCAGACGAGTTCACCCGGGAATAATTCGACGTCAATATCCGCCGCCACTACCTTGGGCGCGAGGTTTTTCGGGCGATAGCCAATCCCGAGTCCGCTAGTCTGCAGAATGCTATCGGTCATAGTGGGGGCGCTCACGCGGAAAAAGACTGGCGTAGATTGTGGCGCCGCAAGATGATCCAGGTGACCACCGGCGCTCCGATCAGCGAGGTCACGGCATTGAGCGGCAGCGTCGCCTGGCTACCGGGCAGGCGTGCGACGAGGTCGGCAACCAGTGCCAGCAGTGCTCCGAGAATTGCACTGGTGGGCAACAATAGGCGGTGATTTGATGTCCTGAACAGCGCACGGCACAGGTGCGGCACAGCCACGCCTAAGAAACCGATGGGGCCACAATAGGCGGTGACCGCGCCCGCGAGTAGAGCCGCGCTGACGATGATCCATCCGCGTGATTGGCGCAATCCGACACCGAGACTGCGCGCGTATTCCGGTCCGAGCAGCAGGGCATTGAGCGGTTTGGCGAGTATATGGGCGATACCGAGACCGAGCAATATGACCGGTGCGAGCAGGCGCAACTGACTCCAGGTGACGCTGCCAAAACTACCCAAAGTCCACACGACATAGGTCTGGATCTGCTCGGGTATGCTAAAATACAACAGCACGCTGACCAAAGCGCTCGTCAGATAGCCGAACATTAGTCCTAAAATCAGAAGGGTCATCGCGTGTTGTACCCGCTGGCCGACCGCCATGACCAAGCCTAATACCAAGGCCGCGCCGCCGACAGCGGCGGCGACCAGGCTGATATGTCCGCCGAGTCCGAGATTGATCAATAGTCCCGCACTGGCGGCGCCGGTACCCAGTACCACAAGGGCCACCCCCAGGCTGGCGCCGGCGCTGATGCCGAGGATAAAGGGGTCGGCAAGGGGATTGCGGAAGAGCGTCTGCATCTGTAGGCCGCTGACGCTGAGAGCGGCGCCGGCTAAGATGCCGGTCAAGGCGCGCGGCAGGCGAATCGACAGCACGATATGACCCCAGCTCGCTTTCTCCGGCGACTCGCCCCAGAGAATGGCGATCACTTCGGCGAGGGGAATAGAAACCGATCCCATCGCTAGGCTCAGTAAAAAACTGCCGAGTAGAGCCATCGCCAGTCCGATCAACGCGCCCCAGCGCAATCCACTGTCGGGCCATGGCGGGTCTTCGGCAATGTCGCGTATGTCTTCCACTCTATTTCATTTTCTGGTAATATTTGAGCTGGTGATCGGGCAGGCGGTCGGGGTGGAAGATCTTTATCAGGTCGGCGAGCAGGATATGTGGCTCGATTGTGCTGCTTTCCCAGTAATCATTGCCGCCGTGTTCGTTGAGGCGGGCGTTGGCGTTGTAGAGTCGGCCGTTCGCATAGGTGGCGAAACCGGCATAGCGTTCGTCGGCCGCGACTATGTCGGCGCGCGTCTGCCATTGATTGTGCATCGTCAGCCAGATATCACCGGCGTGGGCTCTGTCGTAGACAGATTCGAAATCCAGAGCCAGGCTCTGGCGCGAATCGTCGTCGGCCCACAGATATAAGCCTCCGGCGTCTTCGATCAGTTGCGCCGGGTAGCTCTTGCCGCCTGAGATATACCAGATATCGCGCCAAAGCGCCCCGCCGAAAACGGTCGGTCGTTGCTCCGTGGGCAAATCGCGGGTCAGGGCTGTATAGGCTGCATACTGCGCGGTGATGTCGTTGATGTGCTCCTCAGCCGTCCGCTCTTTGTTGAAAAAAGTCGCGGTGAATTTGATCCATTCGGCGCGTCCCAGTACGGAGGCTTCGGTGTATTCGGCGTTGATTATCACCGGGATGTCAGCTTGTTGCAAGACGGGATGGGCGTTGTACTGGGCTTGTGCCGTGGCCGTGGCCATCACCAAATCGGTTTCGAGTTCGAGCACTAGTTCCAGATTGACGGAGGCTCCGTGGCCTACCTGTGCCAAATTTCCAGCTTCAAAGCGCCGGTTTACCGTCGGGGAATGGATGGTTTTTATATCACTGACGGCGATTAGGGACTCTGTGGCATCGAGGATGTCGAGGTGCGGCAATTGCGTCGTCGACATCGAGATTACTCGGCCGGCGGGGATTTGAATCCGCTGGGCGTGTGGATAGCCATCTGGGGACGGGGTGCCGCATTGCACCAGGACGTATTGCAGCTGTTCTTTGGCCTCTGGCCAGGGGGTCAGCACCGTGACGACTTTGTAGTTGGCGAAATACTCTACGCTGAATTTTTTCGCATGCTGCAACCGGGTCTTGTGGGGAAAGTAATCGCGACCGGGCTCATAGGTTTCGACGCAGTTCTGTTGCGCTTGTGCGGTGTGAAACGAAAACAAGAGCAAGAGTACAGACAAAT
>Ga0315316_10001834_pt1 | contig 15087 bp, 14 predicted proteins | sample M160m3416metaG_FD_203702 | JGI IMG/M metagenome (GOLD analysis project Ga0315316, IMG submission 203702) | Ammonia-oxidizing marine archaeal communities from Monterey Bay, California, United States - M1 60m 3416 | ecosystem: Environmental > Aquatic > Marine > Intertidal zone | place: USA...
TTATTACATTGATTTCATTTTTTGAAAGGGCAAAAGCCATAGACATTTCTATGGGATCAATTTCATTGATATTTATATCAATTTCTTTTGTCATTTTCATTACACGATCAAAATATTCATCATAAGCGCTTCCAAAATGTTCGTGAGTTTCATCATTACTATGGTTTTTTACGCCTAAAAGTGCTGCATTTCCTATAGGCCTTTTTGCTATTATTCCTAAATTTCTTTTTTTTGCTTCGCTTAAAATATTTTTTGTTCGAGCTCTTTGGTCTGCGATGCTATAACTAGTTTGTAAAGTATCAAATAAATTAGACTTTACAGCCCAATCTGCAGCCTCGTTGTCTCCAGAATATCCCATAAATTTTATTTTTCCTTCTAGTTTGCAATCTTGCAGAGCCCTTATAACATCTCCTTGCTCAAGAAGATGAGTTTCACATGAATGCAATTGAACTAAATCAATTATTTCTGTTTTTAGACTAACAAGACTATTTTCAACCGAATCTTTTATTTTTTTATAAGTCCATTCTGAATCAGGTGAGGTCGTTCTTCCTGTTCCTGCTTTAGTCGCAAGAAAATATTCTTCTCTTCTATGTCCAACAGCGTTACCAACTATTGATTCACTATCTAGATACATTGCTGCAGTATCTAAAAAATTAATGCCATTATCTAGTGCCGTGTTTAAAATTTTTTCAGCAACTTTGTAATCTTTATTTCCTAATTGGAATCCTACTTGAGCTAGACCTAGTCCAAGCTTACTTACCTCTATATTAGTTTTTCCGAAAGTATTATTTTCCATAACTTCTCCTTAAACAAAATTGCAAAAAAAACTTTCGTTCTTTTTGCAATTTCGACTTTATATAAAAAATATATAAATATAAACTATGAAGCTTTACCAATCTTGAACATCTTGGTTCCACACACAGGACATACACCTTGTGTTGCTGGTCGGCCGTTTTTCATAGTTATTTGTTGGGGATTACTCATATTTTGCTTCCCCTTGCATTTCATGCAATACGCTTCCATATTTCCTCCGGTTCATGAACCTTGATTTTATTTGGATATCTACTTTATATACTATCTAGATTCAAAATACCATATTTATTCTCTACAATTTTATTCTAAAAATAAGTATGAATGCTTTTTTTCTTGAAATTAGAAAAAATAAACTGATTTAATTTAAATTTTTAAAATATAATTTATACTGGAATAAATAATATTTAATTAAATTGAAAAATACTGAATCCGTACTTAAGAATATAGAAAATCTAGAAAAATTAGCATCAACTGAGTTGAAAAAGCATACTAATTTAAATGATTTGGAAGACTGGAGAATAAAGTTTCTTGGCCGAAATGGTGAATTGTCAGAGATGATGAAGGTAATGAAGGAAATTTCGCCTGAAGACAAAAGATTGATTGGTCCAAAGCTAAATGAACTTAAAGATAATCTAAATAAATTATTTGAAAATGTTAAAGAATCATCTTCTGATAATTTAAGCAAAGAAGATTTTTTTGATATAACTTTGCCTGGAAGAAATTTATCATACGGATCACTGCATCCAACCACACTTATAATAAGAGAAATTTGTGAAGCATTTAGATCAATGGGTTTTCAGATTTACGAGGGAAATGAAATTGAAACTGAAAAATATAATTTTGATCTATTAAATATTCCTTCTGACCATCCAGCGAGAGATCAATGGGACACAATTTGGTTAGATTTAAAAAATTCTAACGATAACTATCTTTTAAGAACTCATACTTCACCTATGCAGGCTAGAATTATGGAAAAAAATGACCCGCCTATAAGGGTAGTGGTTCCAGGAAAATGTTATAGATATGAAGCAACTGATGCGACTCATGAATGGGAATTCCATCAGATTGAAGGATTAGCTATTGATAAAAATATTTCATTTTCAGAATTAAAAGGAACTCTTTATCAGATGGCTAGAAAAATCTTTGGCTCTGATCAAAAGGTTAGATTTAGATGCGATTTTTTTCCATTTGTTGAACCTGGAGTAGATATGTCTATTCTTTGGGAAGGAAAATGGATTGAAATTTTGGGAGCAGGGATGGTGCATCCCAAAGTTCTTAAAGGTGTAGGTTATGATCCTGAAAAATATAGCGGTTTTGCTTTTGGAATCGGCCCAGAAAGAGTATCTATGCTAAAAAACAAAATCAAAGATATTAGAAATTTTCATGCAAATGATTTAAGATTTCTGAGTCAATTTATAAATTAAGCTATGAAATTATCAATCAATTGGTTAAAAGAATATGTTGAGTTCAATAAAACTGTCCAAGAAATTTCTGAGAATTTGACAATGATAGGAAATGAAGTCGAATCTATTGATACTTCTGGAGATATTCCTGGAGTAATAGTAGCTCAAATTGAAGAAATATCATCACATCCAAACGCAGATAAACTTAAATTAGCAAAAGTTTTTGACGGGAATAAATCTTATAATATCGTTTGTGGGGCTCCTAATATTGAAGAAGGCCAGAAGATTTTTTTGGCTACTATTGGTTCAAAACTACCAGATCCTTCTAATGATTCTTATTTTGAAATTAAGAAATCTAAAATTAGAGGAGAAATTTCAGAGGGTATGATTTGCTCTGAAAAAGAACTTGGTATTAGCGAAAGCCATGAAGGGATAATGGTTTTATCTAGTGATCATGTTTTGGGAGAGTCTATAGAAAAATATTATTCTGAAACAGTTTTGGATATAGACGTAACTCCAAATAGAGTTGATTGCTTGTCTGTTGTTGGTTTAGCAAGAGATCTTTCTGCAAAATTTTCCTCAAAACTCAATTATAGCTATACAGTAAATTATGAATTGAATGAAAACAAGAAAATTGTAGAAATAAAGGACCCTAATCTTTGCCCTAGGTACACTGGGGTAACAATAGACTCGGTGACTATAGGAGAGTCTCCTGAGTGGCTTAAACAACGATTGATTTCGATAGGGGAAAGACCTATAAATAATGTTGTAGATATTACTAACTACGTAATGTTTGAGTTAGGGCAACCTCTTCATGCTTTTGATTTAGATAAAATCCAGGGTGGAAAAATCATAGTTAGAGAATCTAGAGACAAAGAAAAAATTAAAACTTTAGATGGTGTTGAAAGAGAACTTCCTAGAAATTCTATAGTAATATCTGATGAAGAAAATAATTCTATAGGGCTTGCCGGAATAATGGGTGGAGGAAACTCTGAAATAGCATCTAATACTAATACTGTTTTTTTAGAATCTGGAAATTGGAATCCGTCATTAATTCGAAATACATCAAAACAGTTAGGCCTATCAACTGAAGCATCAATAAGATTTGAAAGAAATCTAAATCCAGATTTAGCAATTTATGGGCTTTCTAGGGCTACTGATTTGATTCTTGAAATTGCAGGAGGTAATATTCGTGATGGAATTGAAGATAACTATCCTGGCAAAAAAGAAACAACTGATAAAATAATTCTTGATAAAGATCATCTAAAAAGACATCTAGGTCTTGAAATACCAAATGAAAAAGTATCAAAAACGTTATCGGATTTAAATTTTAGATATGAGTTTAACCAAGAAATAGAAAAATGGGAAATTGATAAACCATTTTGGAGAAGTGACATTGATATACCCGAAGATATACATGAAGAAATAGCTAGAATTATAGGTTATGATGAAATACCTCTAACTTATCTTTCGGGCAGTGTGCCAAAATGGGAACCAAACATATCACTTGATACAAAAAATATGGCCCAAGATATATTAGTTGGAGCAGGTTTAAACGAATCTATTTCTTATTCAGCTGTGTCAGAGAAATTATTTTCTTTTACTCCTGAAATTCTAAATATAGGTGATAATATTTCGCTTCAAAATCCTATATCAAATGAATATTCAATATTAAGAAAAAGTTTAATTCCTTCTTTGATTTCTGCTGCATCTAGAAACTCAAATAATTGGAAAGGGCCCATAAAACTTTTTGAAATAGGTAATGTTTTTTATGAGATAGATTCCAAAGCAGTGGAAAAAACTATGATAGCAGGAATTATCACAGGCCCAAGGGAAGAACTTGCCTTAGAATCAGATAATTCAAAAATTAGTTTCTTTGATGCCAAAGGAATTGTAGAACTTCTAGCAAAAAAATTAAATTTCAATTTTGATTCAATGCTTTATAAAGATAAAATATTTTCTCAACAAAGATCAGCTTTGATTTTTAATAAAAATATTAATGATTCAATAGGCTATATTGGTGAACTATCTAAACAAACTCTTAAGGATAATGATTTTTCTACAACTGAGGCTGTAGTTTTTGAGATTGATTTAGAAAAAATTATCAGCTCTCAAAAAAGCTTTATTTACAAAGATTTTTCACAATATCCTCAGGCACATAGAGACTTGTCACTTATCCTTGATAAGTCAACAAGTTTTTCAGAAATTGAAAAAATTATCTATTCTGAAAATTTAGTAGAAAATTGTTTTATTTTTGATATTTATCAAGGAGATGAAATTCCAGAAAATAAACATAGTATATCTTTAAGGATTAACTACCAATCTTTATATGAAACATTGTCATCTAAAAAGTTAGATAAAATTGAAAAAAATATACTTAAGAATCTAGAAAAAAAATTAGGTATATTTATTAGAGAGCAATAAATGGTTAAGAAAAAGAAATCTCACTATCATGCGGATATGCTTACTGTAGAAGACGCAAGAGAAAAAATACTTGCTCAGTTTAATCCGTTAGATGAAGTCAGTATAAATATAGATAATGCATTAGGATGTGTGATTTCTCAAGACATCATTTCAACTTTTAGTGTGCCTCCTTGGAATAATTCTGCAATGGATGGATATGCAATAATTCATCAAGATGTAAAAAATGCAAATGAAGAAAATCTAATCTACTTAAAAGTTATAGAAGAAATTGCGGCAGGAGAACTACCTGAAAAAAAAATTACTCCTGGTTTAGCTTCTAGAATTATGACAGGTGCGCCTATTCCTGAAGGAGCAGACGCAGTAATTCCTTTTGAAGATACAGATGAACTTGACTCTAATTCCTCTGAATTGATAGGAATAAAAATAGATGCAGTAAAATTTGAGAACATTAGAAAAAAAGGGGAAGATATTTCTCAAGGAGAAAAAATTATAAGCAATGGAACTGAAATTACACCGGCGGTAGTAGGTGTATTAGCTTCAATGGGCTTTTCTAAGGTTGATGTTTATAGAAGACCTAAAATAGGAATTTTATCAACAGGAAACGAGCTATTAGAACCTGGTCAAAGTTTAGAAAAAGGAAAAATTTATAACTCAAATACCCATACTATTTCATCTTTGACAAAAACATATGGTGCTGATCCTGAAACGCAGGCTCATTCAAATGACACAATTGAAGACTTAGAAAATAAACTTAATAATTTTGAACATGTAGATATGATTGTTACTTCTGCGGGAGTTTCTAAGGGTGATTATGATGTAGTAAAAGACGTATTGAATAAAAATGGAGACATGAATTTCTGGTCAGTAAATATGAGACCTGCAAAACCTTTAGCTTTTGGAAAAATTAATATTAATGGAAAAGACATTCCTTTATTAGGATTACCAGGAAATCCTGTTAGTTCAATGATTGCATTTGAAAAATTTGGAAGATATGCAATAGATAAAATGATGGGAAAGCAAGTCAGGCATAGACCCATAATCAAAGCTATATTACAAGAAGATATTCAGAATCATGATGGAAGGCGACTATATGCAAGAGTAAAGGTTGAAAAATCTAAAGATTTATCTGAAATAGTTGCTATTCCTTTAAAAAATCAAAGTTCAGGCGTTCTAACATCAATGTTTTTATCAAATGGATTAGCAATTTGTCCTTCAGGTACTGATATACTTAATAAGGGTCAAGAGATTGATGTTGAAATGTTTGGTTGGAATGAAGAAATTTCCAAGATAATTAATAAGGATTAATATGGCTACAAAAAGTAATGAAAATATAAAAACCGAAGAAAAATTTATCATTGATTTTGAATCTTTTGAAAAATCAGAATTGTCTGTTAATTTTTTGATTATTGATAAGTTTTTTGATGTTTCTGATAGAAAAGATTTGTTGTCTTTATCGGTTTCTGAATTATTAAAGAAAATTTCTGAAATTGAAAAAGATATTGATGAAAAACCAGAAAACCATTTGCTGAAAAAATTTGTTCTTCCTGGAACATCTCTTATTGAAGCTGTTTTTAGAATATTGATTCTTAATGGAAATAAAGGCATGTCTATAGCTGAAATGGAAGAGCAACTCAAAATTGCTTGGGCAACAGTTATTTATCTAAAATCATACACTCAGGAGACTATTGCTGAAATGCTTTTATCTGAGAATGAGTACTTTATAGTAAAAGAAGATTAGGGTACATATTTTCTTGAATTTTTAGTTTGTTCTGAAGACCATTTGAAAAACAGAACAGTTAAGGTCCCTAGAAAAATTGTATTTCCTGGTAACCACATTATTAATCCCCCTATTTTTTGATCTTCTATAGCTTCTATGCCGAATAATCTTTGAATATTTTCTCCATATATAACACCATCTGATAGTGTTATAAATGCTGCTACAACAGATGTTGGTGTAACAGCTAATAGAAGATAAGCAATTCTCAAGGGAAGGCTTATTCTTTTAGATCCCAAATTTACACCTATAAGTGGCCACCAAAATAAAAATCCGCTTAATAGAAATAAAAAATGTTCAAAATAATGAATTGTATTAATCTCTAAAGCGTAGTTGAAAAAAACTGGCAAGTGCCAAGTCCATAAGCAGGCAATATAAAATATTAACGTAAATTTTGGAGATGTAAATTTTGATAAAAATCTTCTAAAATAACTTTTTGGCCTGATAAAATCAGCCATGCCTATACGAATAATCCTAGGGAAAAACCAAATGTTTGCTGAAAAAAATAAACCTGATAAAAATAATGGTGGTACAACCATTATCATTAGTAGGTGTTGAATCATATGTACCCAAAATGTTTCCTCATATCTCCCAAAAGGTCCTATGAGTGCCGTAATAAGAAAAATATAAGCCAATAGACCTCTAAAAAATTTTATTATCAAAACGTTTGATTTGCTGTTTCTAATTAATCTATAAGAACCAACAGAATAAACTATGACAGCTAGAAATAAAATATAGAATAAATTAGTATCAAGACCCCAGTCTAGAAAAAAATCAATTATTGATATTTCATTATTCAAATTAAAATTTTAGATTTAGTTTCCATAACCATGAAAAGCAGATAAAAGAATGAATAACGAAAAGATAAACACACCTATAACCATACAAGTTACAAATATGTATGAGAATAACTTGTGATCAAATCTCAAGTGCATAAAAAAAGCTACAACTAAAGCAAATTTTACTAAAGAAAACCCTAACATCGCAGGAACTAGAATATATCGTAACCCCTCTTGATCAAACCACCAAACTTCAATCAGGGTAATAATTCCTAAGATTGCTGCTATTGCCCAATAATAACCTGGTCCAGCATGTCCTTTCCCTGAAGTCATCCAAACAAAAAAAGCCTTTGCTCTTTTTGTAAAATCTCCGAAAGGATGCTCGCTTTTGGGGTTAGCTTCAGCTTCTGATGTTTTTGGTATTTTCCACCAACCATTACCATCATGATGAAATAAATCTCTTAATAATGACAAATCATACTCCTATCTAATGGGCCCCTTCCCAAGGTATTCCGCCTGGAGGAACTCCATCTCCAGCTGTTATTAAATATAATAATCCAAAAATAAGAATCCATACAATATCAACAAAGTGCCAATATAATCCAGCAATTTCTAAATCAACCGCATTGTCACTTGTTAGGTTTCCATTAAACTCGTTATAAAGTAAAAAAATCAGCCATAGTATTCCTAACGAAACATGAGCTCCATGCAAGCTAGTTAGAGTGAAAAATGTACTTCCAAATAAGTTTACTTGTGGAGTCATTCCAATATGTGCGAAATGACTGAACTCATATACTTGAAAGCCCATAAATATTAGCCCCATAACTATAACTGAAAATAACCAAAACTTAGCTAAACCCATTTTAGATTCTTTTAAATAATGTAATGCAAGTACTATACCTAATGAACTCATTAGTAGTACAAATGTACTAACTGTTGTAATCGGTATATCTAATGTGTCAGCTGGATATGGACCGTTAAGGCTTTTATTTCTATATGCCATAAACGTTCCAATAAATGTTCCAAAGAACATTACATCTGAACCAAGAAAAGCCCACATTAATAATTTTTTATTACTAACTCCAGTAGAGTTATTAATTTCTTCTCCGTGATGGACTGTTATGTTATTGCTTGACATTATTCCTCTTTCTAATGATGATCTTGGCCAGGTTCATTTACAGGTTCGGTCGACCAACCTATAGACCCCCAAAATACTAGTATTAATCCTATAGTTACTAAAGCATAGGTATACATAACCCCTAATGCTGCTAATGAAAGACCAATTCCTATAAATAATGGATAGTAAGATAAATCAGGTAAATGAATATCAGATTCGTTTACTTTGGATGTGTCTTCCACTTCTGCTTTAGGAGTCAGGTCTCCTTTTGGACTTCCTTCCAATAAACTTGGATATTTTTTATACCACCAGTCGTCTATATGAGATACTTCAGGTATTTTCGCAAAATTATAATGAGGAGGAGGTGAAGAAATAGACCATTCTAAAGTTCTTCCATCCCAAGGATCACCTGGAGCTAATTTTTTATTTCTCATAGAATAAATTACATTTATCATGAATGATGCCACTGCTATAGCAATTGTGAAACCACCAATTGTAGCTGCTAAGTTAGATAACTCCCATCCCATATTGTCAGCATATGTATAAATTCGTCTAGGCATTCCATTCATTCCTAACCAATGCATTGGTGCAAATTGAAGGTTGAATCCTATCATCATTAATATAAAGCTGATTTTTCCTAATCTTTCGCTTAAGAAATATCCAAAAAATTTAGGCCACCAAAAGAACATTCCTGCAAAAATGGCAAAGATAGCTCCACCAAAAAGTACATAATGAAAATGTGCAACAATATAGTATGTATCTTGCTGTTGAGCATCTGAAGGAGATACAGCATGGGTTACACCTGATAAACCTCCTATAGTAAACATAGCTATAAATCCAATTGAAAATAGCATTGCAGTTGTCAATCTAATCGATCCTCCCCACAATGTAGCCATCCAGTTAAATATTTTCACACCCGTAGGAACAGCAATGAACATTGTTGAGATCGTGAATGCCGTGTTAGCTGCAGGCCCAAGTCCAACAGTAAACATATGGTGACTCCAAACAAACCAGCCCATAAATCCGATTCCTGCTCCTGAAAAAATTATAAAGCTATAACCAAATAGAGGTTTTCTAGAGAAAGTGGGTAAGATTTCAGAAACAATACCCATTGCAGGCAATATTAGTATGTATACTTCAGGATGACCAAACAGCCAAAAAATATGTTGCCAAAATATAGGATCTCCTCCAGCTTCAGAGTTGAAGAAATTAGTACCATAAACTCTATCAGCAGTCATTTGAATCCCTGCTACACCAAGTATAGGTAAGGCTAGTACTATAAGAATAGATGTAATGAAAGTCATCCAGGTGAATACAGGCATTTTCATAAAAGACATTCCTGGTGCTCTCATATTTATTATTGTTACTATGAAATTTAATCCTGCCGCTATTGATGCTACTCCAAGAACGTTAAGTCCCATAACCCAGTAAGTCATCCCGTTTCCAGGATTAAACTGAATAGTAGAATTTGGCGGATATCCAAACCAGCCACCATTAGGGGCTCCACCAGTAAACCAACTTATATTCATAAGAATAGAACCAAAAACAAATACCCATAGACTAAGAGCGTTTAGCCTTGGAAATGCAACATCTCTTGCGCCAATCTGCAGAGGAACAAGCCAATTAAAAAAAGCAGCAGACAAAGGCATTACTACTAAAAATACCATCGTTGTTCCATGCATAGTAAATAGTTGATTATATAATTCCGGATCAATTATGTTTGCTTCTGCATGCGAAAGCTGAACTCTAATTAGAAGGGCTTCAATCCCACCCATAATAAACCAAAAAAACGAGACTATTCCATACATTGTCCCAATTTTTTTATGATCAACAGTTCCAACCCAAGACCAAATTCCATAATGGCTCATAGGCCTTGGAAATAACCTTGGAAGTCCGAATTGTTTTGGCTTACTAGTTGTACTCAATTTATACCTCTTCTACTTATTATATGTAGCCGAGCTTTCAGTTGAAGGCTTTAGGCTTAATAAATATTTTGCTATTTGTTCTATTTGTTCAGTTGATAGTTGATTTTCATCTTTGTAAATGGAAGCGTGGTTTTTCATTCTTGTGCCAAGTTTAATTTTGTCTGGATTTTCAATCCATTTAACAAGGTTATCGTAATTGTTTTCTTTTATTCCTGCCCCGAGTGTGATTCTATTTCCAAAATGAGTTAAGTTAGGTGCAGAAACTATAGCTGAATTCTCTTTATCGTTTTTCCATTCTTCCCAACGATTATACTGAGCATCTATCTCTTTAGTGTATGCGCCTTTTTTATAAGAATCATATGTATGGCACATACTACAATTTCCGACAAAAAGTTTTCGCCCTTCATCTTCATCTGACCCGCTAGCTAATTTAGTAGGAGGCGTCCTCATATCATTTAGCCAATCTTGGTAGTTTTCTTCTGTATGAACAATAACTCTAAATCTCATCATTGCATGAACAATTCCGCAAAATTCTGCACACTGCCCATAGTATAGACCTGGATCATCTGCTTTTATGTAGAGTTGATTTTCATGATTAGGGACCATGTCTAATTTACCTGCGATTTTTGGTATCCAAAATGAATGTAATACATCCTGAGAAGTAATTTTTACAATAACATCTGTATCCTCTGGAAGATGAAGCTCATTCGCGGTAACAACTTCTTCATTAGGATATTTAAATTCGAACCACCATTGATGGCCTGTTGCTTCTACAATTAAAGAATCTTCTTCATTAGGCATTACTTGAGTTTCCCAAATCGCTAATACTGTAGGAATAGCTATTATTACAACTATGATTGCAGGTATTATTGTCCATGTGATTTCTAGTTTTAAATTTCCATGAGTTTGTACTGGTAGCTTGTCATCTTTTTTTCTGTATTTGAATGTCAGAAAAATTATTCCACCTTCAACAATAATAAAAACAACTACAGCTATCCAAAACGTAAATAGGAATAGATTTTTTTGTAGCTCTGCAACTGGTCCATGAGTGCCAAATGTTGATTGAGGGCTCTCAGGGCTACATGCCAAAGCAAATAGCAATAGTGCAAATATAATCCCAGCTCTAATTACAGACTTCATTCTCTTCTTTATCATATAATTTTTGAAATAGATCAAATATAAAATTAATTTAATCTAAATACATTGTAAGTTTTTTTACTGTTTTAGACACCAAGAATTATAGCATTTATTGAGATTTATTGTAATTATCAAAAAAAACTCAAAATTAAATAATTATTATATGAAAATTTTACTAGCAACTACCAATTTAGGAAAAATTAAAGAATTCGAGAATATTTTTCCAAAAAAAATTGAAATTTTGACCCTTGAAGATCTAGACATAAATATAGATGTAGATGAAACAGGTGAAACTTTTCATCAAAATGCTTTTTTGAAGGCAAAAGAATATTATAAGCTATCAAAAATCCCTACAATTTCTGAAGATTCAGGTTTAGAAGTTAGTAAATTAAATGGAGACCCTGGTATTTACTCAGCTAGATATGGAGGAGAGGATCTGAACGATCAGGATAGAGTTGATCTAATATTAAAAAAATTATTGAATGTACCAGATAACAAACGCCAAGCAAGGTTCATTTCAGTCATTTGTGGAGTTGGGTTTTCTAGTAATCCTATTTATTCAGAGGGCATTCTTGATGGATTTATTTCAGAACATAAAGAAGGTAAAAATGGATTTGGTTATGATCCTATATTTATTCCTCTTGGGAGTAAAAAAACAACAGCATTAATGTCAAAAGATGAAAAAAATAACATTTCTCATAGAAGAAAGTCTATAGATAATTTTCTTAAAATACTTATAACGGATAAAATAATTTAAACAATGAAAAATATTTTTGATAAATTTAATAGACCTGTAAAAGATCTAAGAATTTCAGTTACAGACAGATGTAATTTTAGATGCACGTATTGTATGCCAAAAGAGGTGTATGGAGAAGCCTTCAAGTTTTTACCTAAGAAAGAGCTTCTTGATTTTGATGAGATTGAAAAAATTGTAAAAACTTTTGCCTCTATAGGTGTAACAAAAATAAGATTGACTGGTGGGGAACCACTAGTTAGAAAAAATATAGAAAATTTAATTAAGAAGCTTTCTAAAATTGAAGGAATTGAAGATATAGCGATGACAACAAATGGTTATTTGTTGGAGTCTAAGTTAGATTCACTGATTGATTCTGGCCTTAATAGAATTACAGTTTCTCTTGATGCGATTGATGAAAAAACTTTCAAAAAAATGAGCGATCAAGATTTTGATGTAAATAAAGTATTATCTGCAATCAACATGGCAAATAAAAAGGGATTTGAACAGATAAAAATTAACTGTGTGGTTCAAAAAGGTGTTAATGAGCATTCGATACTAAATTTATTAGATTATTTTAAGCAATCTAATAATATTGTTAGATTTATCGAATATATGGATGTTGGGAATTTAAACGGTTGGGAGCTATCTCAGGTCTTATCAATTAAAGATATTTTAGAAATTATTGAAAAAGAATATAAAGTTCAATCATTGGAAGAAAACTATCCCGGAGAAGTTGCTAAAAGATATTTATTAAAAGAATATTCAGCAGAATTTGGTTTCATTAGTTCAGTTTCAAAACCATTTTGTAGCACTTGTACTAGAGCAAGAATAACAATGGATGGAAAGCTGGTAACTTGCTTATTTGCAAACAACGGATTGGATTTACGAAAACCATTAAGAGATGGTTGTACTCAAGAAGAACTTGATGAAATTATTTCCAAAGTATGGACAAATAGATCTGATAGATATTCTGAAATTCGTCATAAACTTTCTGCATCTGAAAATCATAAAAAAATTGAGATGTTTCAGATAGGTGGTTAGACAATAATGTTAGATGAGATAACAATTTTTTCTGATGGTTCATCGCTTGGAAATCCTGGTCCTGGAGGCTTTGGAGTTATTATGAGATGGAAAGATAAGGAAATAAAAATTTCTGAAGGCTTTCGAAAAACCACAAATAATAGAATGGAGCTTTTAGGTCCAATTACTGCTCTGAAAAAATTAAAAAAGCCTCAAAATGTTTTAATAACAACAGATTCTAGGTATGTCATAGATGGAATCGAAAAAGGTTGGGCAAAAAAATGGAAGAAAAATAACTGGATGAGAGATAAGAAAAATAAAGCACTAAATTCAGATCTATGGGAATTGCTAATAAATCAATGTGATTACCATCTTAGTGTAAAGTTTAAATGGGTAAAAGGTCATAAAGGTCATATTGAAAACGAAGAATGCGATTTGTTAGCCAAAGAAGCTGCAATGTCTAGTAATCTTAAAATAGATGAAGTTTTTGAATTGAAGGATTTAGAATAATGGAACAAGATAAATTTTCACATCTTGATAAAGATGGATCAGCAAATATGGTGGATATATCAGAAAAAAATATAACTACTCGGTCTGCATGTGCGTCATGCAAAGTATATCTTTCTGAAAAAGCTTACCTACTAATAAAGCAAAATCAAATTGAAAAAGGGAACGTATTAAATATTGCTAAGATCGCTGCAATATCAGCATCAAAAAAAACTCATGATTTAATTCCCCTTTGCCATCAAATTCCACTTAGTAAGGTTGATATTGAATTTAAATTAAATGATGAAAATAATACTATTGATATCCATGGCATTGCTTTAACTGATTGGAAAACTGGTGTTGAAATGGAAGCTTTGACGGCAGTTTCAATTGCATCCTTAACTATTTATGACATGTGTAAATCTGTAGATAAAAGTATTCGAATAACTGATATTCAATTGGATAAAAAAACCGGAGGAAAGTCTGGTAATTACACTAGAAAATGAAAAATTAATTGACTCATATTTCTAATGTTTTTCATATAACAGTTATATAGGTAACATGTTAAACTAGTTGTTAATAAATATGGCTACGTAGCTCAGGGGTTAGAGCGAGCGCTTCATAAGCGTTAGGCCGGTGGTTCAATTCCACCCGTAGCCACCAAAAAAAGGAAACCATGAATAAACCTAAGGTAGTAGTAACAAGAACTCAGTTTGAAAATGAAATGGAAAGACTTAGAGATGTGTCAGATTTGATAATAATTGACACTCCAAATCCTCCAACTTCAGAAGAACTTAAACAAAAAATTTCCGGAGCGACTGCATTGTTTGCTCATATAAATGACTCTGTAAATGCAGAAATAATGGATGCTGCAGGCCCTTCTTTAAAAGTTATAGCTGAATTTGGAGTGGGTTATGATAATGTTGATGTTGATGCAGCTAATGAAAGAAATATTGCTGTAGCAAACACTCCAGGTGTCTTAACTGAAACTACTGCTTCTTTTGCTTTCACTCTTATGCAATCAGCTGCAAGAAGAATTGCTGAAGGCGATAGATTTGTAAGAAATGGCAAATGGGCTCATTTTGAGCCATTAGATTTATTAGGATATGATCTTTCTTCTTCTGTTTTAGGAATAATTGGTTTTGGAAGAATCGGTTCTTATTTGGGAAAAATTGCTAATGATAACGGAATGAAAGTTTTATATTACAATCGATCAATACCTGAGGAAACTTATGGTGCACAAAGAATGGATACATTAGAAGAATTATTAGAAAATTCTGATGTAGTATCTTTACATTGTCCCTATACTCCTGAGACAAAAAACTTAATTGCTAAGAAACAACTGAAGCTTATGAAAAAAACTTCAACATTGATAAATACAGCCAGAGGACCGATCGTCAATTTAGATGATGTATATGAATCTTTATCTAGTGGAGAAATTGCCTATGCAGCTTTAGATGTAACAGATCCGGA
>Ga0315316_10001835_pt1 | contig 15082 bp, 12 predicted proteins | sample M160m3416metaG_FD_203702 | JGI IMG/M metagenome (GOLD analysis project Ga0315316, IMG submission 203702) | Ammonia-oxidizing marine archaeal communities from Monterey Bay, California, United States - M1 60m 3416 | ecosystem: Environmental > Aquatic > Marine > Intertidal zone | place: USA...
GCGACTGGCGACAACCCGGTTACGCTGGACGTTATGTAGCTTAACCGATCGTAACATTCCTGGTCATGAAACAAGCATTTCACTTACTCGCCGCGATTCTCGTTTCGCTTGGCATCTGCGCTCCGACAGAAGCCTGTCTGTGGGACTACGACACGCTCGCTATGGAGCGTCAACGATTTCCCAACGCGTTGGAACTGATCACCGGTCACTTTCTTCGACACTCACGCGAATTCTACCAGTGGCGGGTCGGTGATCGCGAACAGCGATTACGAGAAACACAGTCTTCGGACCTCTACGACGATCTGGCAGTCGCCTATGATAAACTCGGCGATCATGACAAGGCCATTGCAATCACTCTGCAAAAGCAGGAACACTTCCGCGGCTTATATGAGACTCATGCCAATCTGGGTACGTTTTACATCCATTCCGGCCAACTTGAACTCGGTGTGCAGCAGATTGACATCGCTATCTCTATCAATCCGGATGCACACTTCGGACGGGAAGCTTACCAAAAGCATCTGGTGAATTATGTGTTCTCCAGGCAAACAGACGGCACGACCAATCTTCCCCTTGGCTCCGAGCGTTCAGGAATGGAACCTGCGGGGTTCTCCAGCTATATCCTCGCAACGCAAAATATCGGCGATTCTGCTGATGCCGGGGCTGCCGAATTGAGTAAGGCAATGAAAGGAGTCTTGGGGATGATGCGGTTCGGCAATCACGATTCGCCGATTCTGCTGGAGGTTCTCGGAGATTTACTTCTCAGTCGGGCTCATCGTGAGGATGCCAAACGACTGGCGGCACGCGCGTACCTCAAAGCATCATATCACGCGAAGGATGATGCAACGCGAGAGGCTTACCGCAGACTGGCAAAAAAGAGTCTTTCCATGCAAACTGTTCACAAAGATACCAAGAGTGAACTTTCGCTCGAAGCGTTGGAGCTGAAATTTTCAGACGAGCTTGCTGACGCAAGCAGTTGGTTCAAGGTGGTTGCCGACGACGAAGCAAAATGGATACGCGGGGGCGAAAACGTAGATGAAGTATTTGCGCAAAAGTATTATCAAGAACCAGAACTGGCATCGCCTACGAATACGTGGTTTTGGGTGTTTCTCGTTGGTGCCCTGACATTGATCCTGCTTTGTTTGACGTGGATCATATTAAGAAGGACAGCCGCCGCGCGGAAATCAATAGCCACATAACCAGACGCTGGACCGGAACCGTATAGCGGTTGGGAATTTGAATCGATGCTGAATGGCAGCGACCCGGTCAGCTTTGCAGTGATCCGACTGAACTAAAGCTCAACGATATACACAGATGCAGAATACTTTGCCAATCACCGGTGTGTCAGAGGTCGTACTCAGCGTCGCGGACTTGCCGAAAGTACGGGACTTCTACATGCGAGTCATGGGCTTTCCGCTCCATAGTGAATTGTCGATGAAGGCTTCGGTCCCGGACCCTGACGGCGAACCAACTATCACATTCTTGAAGATTTGCGAAACTGACACGCCTCTTGGTCGTGGAGGGCATCCTCAACTGTTTGCCCTCATCGACTATCGGCGTCACGTTCACGCAGGAAAACGTTTTGTTGGTCACGACCCGACTCAGTCAACATTGAATCACTTGGCGTTTGAGATTCCACCAGAGAGTTTCGACGATCATGTAAAACGACTCGGCGAACTGGGCATTGCTCTGTCGTTTTCAGATTTCCCGGCAATGAACGCCCGTGCTATGTTCTTCCAAGACCCGGAAGGCAACGCATTGGAGCTGATCTGCCATGATTCGATTGATCCGTAAATGTTGTCAAGAAATGTCGGCGTGCCGCGCAACCACGTCGGATCACAAAAAAAATGCTCCGGTGTCGCGAAGCCGGGCATAATCAACGGGAAAATCACTAGTCGCGACCCCGTGATTTGAGACGTTCCTTTAGATCTCGGCGCAAATACCATGAAGATGCGAATAATAGCGAAGCACCATGTCATCCGGCTGTTTGCCGGATTGGCTTTGGCATGCACCACGCATCTGTTGCCCAGGAATCTCCTTATGCCGATGGCTTCCCTCTGTCGGTTCCCAATTCCAAGGCACCCACAATTGATCTCAGGCGAAACGAACAAGGTCTCCTTGTTCGGTCTGAGAAGAGTCATGAGCAGGCCGCGGCGCATGTGCAGGACTATCTGCAAACCCAGTACCTGCCGAAAGTGGGCGAGTACTACCCCGGGCAGGATTCCACATCTGTCAAGCTTGCGCCCCGGCCGGCTATGGACGGCCTTGGCATTCATGAGAACCTTGTCTACGCGCATTGGGGCGAACGCGCTATGGTTCTCGACCTCTACCTGCCCGAAACAGAGGACAAGGAACGACTTCCCCTGGTAATCTTCATCCATGGTGGCGGTTGGGTCCGTGGGTCGCACCGTGGCTACCGACCTGCCGCCATAGCATTCGCCAGGCGTGGTTTCGCCACTGCCACCGTGGAATACCGAGTCGCAGGAGAAGCGATGTTCCCCGCTGCGATTTACGACGTGAAAGCAGCTATTCGCTGGCTCCGCGCACACGCCAGAGAATTTCATCTTGATCCAAAGCGATTTGGCATAACTGGAGGTTCTGCGGGGGACAATATCGCCGTCCTGACTGCCGTGACGTTCGGCGACTCCCGCTTCGAGGGACCTGCCAATCACCTTGATCAGTCCAGCGAAATCCAGTGTGTGGTCTCTATTTATGGAGCCATGAGTTGGACGTCGTCACATTGGACCCGTTCCAGGCCAGGGGCCCATCTCATGAAGGAAACTCTGCCCGATTTCCACATTGCCAATGGCTCCCATCTTCCTCCGATCCTCTTTCTTAACGAGTGGGACCGTCGCAGAGACCGTCGTTGGGGAGCTGACACTATGGAGATCATCACGAAGGTTGGCAAAGCAGACCGTGCCGAACTTACGTTGCTCAACGCCCCTCACGGGTTCATCTATTTTTCGCCTCATCAGGCACTCGCCCTTGATCATCTCGAGAGGTTCTTCGGCAAGCATCTTGGGCAGACAAGTGAATGATGTCCCACGATCTACCAATCGGGTTGCACCCGAGCGGTGGTCGGTTGCTGAATCCGGAGTCCACGTCACTCGCCGCCGCCGGGTGAGCCGGGTTTGTCGCAGGGGAAAAGCAGCCCTGATCGTGACCGCCGACTCTGACGGCAGCTTTGTCAACATCCCAGAATCGACGTTTCGCGGCCTGTCGTGCCTTGCATGTGAAATCTACCCTCACGTCCAGTTCCTGAATCACAGAACAGACAGCAGACGGCTCTAAATGGGCTGTGTTGAGTAGACGACCAGCTTCATCTGCCAATGGCTCAACTTGTTGTTGTTCCCAATGCTCAAACATTGGTGCGAGTCGGTGTAATGTCTCTCGCGGTGCTGTCGTTGGAATATAAACCCAATTTGGCTTTATGAATTCTTCCCAATGCTCGACAACATATTGATGCCGTCTGATGGTGTCCGTTGGACTGGCCTTGTCCATTTGCGACCCAAGTGGCGAGTACTCGCGTCCCAAAGTCGTGGTGTTCAGCACGGCTGAAACAAACGCCTGGCGGTCCTGACTCCGGAACGGGTGTCTGGCCGTAGTGCCGATCGGTGTTTGTTCACCTTCGACATACAGATTCAGAACTTCCGCAGGCGAGTGTTCAAAGCGGCCGGTCACAAGCCGACCTTCGCCTTCGATTTCTGCAGGACATTCGCCAGTGCTGACGACCGTCGCCCAGTCGGTGATGCAAAGTTCGGAGAGCTCAAGCCAGAGGCGACCCACACGATCTCGCTGAGCCTGTTCAATCCACGTGACCGGTCGAGCCAGGGAAACCTTCAGTACACGTAGGGTCCGCTGTGCGGACCATCCTGTGAGCGTCCACCACCCCGAATTCACTGCCGGTCGTGGGCGTGCGTCGAACACGACAGGCATGGCAGATCGACCGGCACCAAAGTGTGTCGCGATCTCACGTGGTGAAGTGGCAGAACCAAACGTGGTCCGCAGCAGCGGACTCTACTCGGCTGTCGCTTTTCCAGATACAATGGCTCTCGCTCACACACATCAACAGAAATATTAGAGACACACACTTGCATGGGCCATACTCGCCGATCATTTCTTACGAACACTACCGCCGCGGCTGCCGTCATTCCGTTTGCGGGATCAGGAATCAGCAGGGCAAAGTCACCCAACGAGAAGCTGAACATCGCGTCCATTGCTGTCGGTGGCCGCGGTTGGGCGGATGTCAATGGCGCCGCGAAAGGCCACAACCTCGTCGCTTTCTGTGATGTCATGACTGGCATGACCACCCGTAAAGGTGGTTACGCGGCAGCAGCAAAGCAGTGGCCAAAAGCCCGACGGTACCAGGACTGGCGGAAACTACTGGACGAGAGCCAGGACATTGACGCGATCACAATCTCCACACCCGACCATATGCATGCCTTGCCGACGCTGGCCGCAGCAACACTGGGCAAGCATGTGTTTACACAAAAGCCGCTTACGCACACGGTTCATGAATCCCGCACGCTGCTGCTTGAGACCCGTCGTCTTGGAGTGGCAACGCAGATGGGAATTCAGAATCAGTCAACGGTTGGCCACCGAACAGCTGTTGCGATGATACAGTCCGGCCTGATCGGGAAAATCACAGAAGCACATGGTTGGAGTCACAAGAAATGGGCCGGACCAACAGCAGGCAGACCTGCACACGTTGACAGGATCCCCACCGGCCTGGACTGGGATCTGTGGCTTGGCGTTGCACCGATCAGGCCTTATGCCGAAAAAATCTATCAACCCATGAACTGGAGAGGATGGACCGACTTTGGCTCCGGCACGCTCGGTGACATGGGGATTCACATTTTCGAACCTATGGTTTCGGCTTTGAACGTGGCGCCACCCGTTTCAGTACAAAGTTACGGCATGAAACCGAACTCCGAAACGTGGCAAGCTGCTAATACAATCAAGTACGAATTTTCCGGAAACCAATACACGGCCAAAGATATGCTTGAGTACTTCTGGCAGGACGGAGCGTCAGGTCGACCATCAATTTTGACTTCCGAGTATCTGCCCGCGGACCTGAAGCTGCCAAATCAGGGAACGTTGCTTGTGGGTGAATCGGGAGTGATCGTGCTGCCACATGGAGGCAAGCCAATGGTTTTCCCCGATGATCTGCTAACTGGCTATGAAATACCAACCGTTGAAAAACGTAGCCATTTTGAAAGCTGGTACGAAGCAATCCGGACAGGAAACCCAGCCTGTGCGTCATTCGACTTCGCTGCACCACTTACCGAGACGGTCCTGCTGGGCAACATTGCCGTGCGATTCCCCAATCAGAAACTCAAGTGGGACAGCGCCGCGCTGCGGTTCACCAACAATGACGAGGCCAATTTATTTATTAAAGGCGAGTATAGACAGGGCTGGCAGCTGGATAGACCTTGAGCCAGGTCAGGAACAGCAATCGCTGCCGTAAATTTTCCCGGCCTTCCAGCTTTCATCAGTCGTCAAAGCCATGCGCGGCGTTTTCCGCGATGAACTTATCAGTAACTCCGTTACGGCGTCCCATTAAAGGATTCAGCGTTGAGAATCATTTCGCCTTCAATCATCCTTGTTCTACTAATCCTGTGTCCACTGGCGTCCGGTGAAGAACCGAGCGTTCTGTTCAATGGCAAAGACCTGACCGGCTGGACTGGAGCTGACTACGAAGTCAAAGAGGGCACACTCATCTGCCGGGGAAAAGTCCTGCGGACAGAAAAGCAGTATTCGAATTACATCCTCGAGTTCGACTTCCTGCTTCCACCTCGAGGAAACAACGGATTGGGGATACATTACCCTGGCGAGGGTCGCCCTTCCGGCGCGGGTATGGAGCTCCAGATTCTGGACAACAGCCATCCAAAGTATGCGAAATTGAAAGATTCCCAATACCACGGTTCTCTCTACAAACTACAGGCTGCCAAACGTGGCTTCCTGAAATCAGCGGGGGAATGGAATCATCAGAAAGTCACGGTTGACGGTGCAAGGGTTCAGGTTGAACTTAATGGCGTCACGATTCTGACTGCAAATCTGGATGAACTGGCAACGAAATTTCCGAAACACAAGGGTGTCAAACGTCGGACTGGCCACCTCTGTTTTTGTGGTCACGGTGATCCAGTACGATTCAGAAATATCACAATTCGTGAGCTGTCAGGGCAGAGCAAATGACGCAATACACGCTGCTGGTACTCAGTCTTGCCGTTGGCACAACGATCAAACCGTCGGTCGCGGAATCGAAACAGAAACCTGACAACGTCCTGTTAGTCATCTCGGACGACCTGACGGCAACCGCTCTCGGCTGCTATGGTAATCGTGTTTGCAGAACACCAAACATTGACAGGCTGGCTTCTGAAGGCACACTTTTTTCCCGGGCATATTGTCAGGCCACCATTTGCGGACCGTCCCGGGCTTCTATGCTGTTCGGATATTATCCCTATGCGACCAAAGCAACGGGTTATACGAGCGGACGCAAAGAGGTGGGCTCTGACAAGGACAGCTGGCCACAGCACCTAAGAAAAAACGGCTATCACACCACCCGGATTTCTAAAGTGTTTCACATGGGTGTCCCAACCGATATCGGATCGGGAAAAGATGGCGCCGACGATCCCGCATCATGGAATGAAACATTCAACAGCCCGGGGCCCGAGTCCAAAGCACCGGGAACGGGCGAAACTCTTCAGAACAATCCCGGCAGACTCAAGAAAGGAGCTGCCGGAGGCAACCGGTTTTCGGTGGTAGAAGCTGACGGTGATGACCTGGTGCACTCTGATGGTAAGACTGCGGCGAAGGCCGTCGAACTCATCCATCAATACAGAAACACGGACAAACCGTTCTTTCTTGCCGTGGGCTTTGTACGTCCGCATGTTCCTTTGGTGGCCCCCCGCAGGTATTTCGAACCTTATCCGGCAGAGAAAATGATGCTGCCCCCCAAAATCTCCGGAGACTGGGATGACATTCCGATGAATCCGGGCAACCGGCGAACCTCGGAAAATCTGCAGATGGATGTGGAGCAGCAAAAGAGATTAGTCCGGGCATACTACGCTTCGGTCAGCTTTATTGATGACATGACCGGCAAGGTACTCAAGGCCCTGGACGAAAGTGGTCAGCGGAAAAATACGATTGTAATTTTCACCAGCGACCACGGATACCATCTTGGCGAGCATGACCTGTGGTCCAAAGTGAGTATCCACGAAGAATCCGCACGCGTACCGCTGATTCTTAGCGTCCCGGGTAAACCGCCATCCATTTGTGAATCGCTTGTTGAACTGCTTGACCTTTATCCCACTATTTCCAGTCTTTGTGGTCTCAACGTTCCCGCCAACATTCAGGGTGTGGACATTTCCCCTATGTTACAGGATCCAGAGCACAGGGTTCGAAATGCAGTTTTGTGCAGCGGAAAGGGCAGACTGTATCGCGAACGCCGATGGGCTTTGCTGGACTACGGAAAAACGGGAGAGCTTTACGACATGCAGAAGGACCCACTTCAATACACCAATCTTTATCACGATCCCGTGCATTCAGACAGGGTTGCCATCCTGAAGCAGAAACTGAAAGTCAAGCTGGCTGAAATTCAGCGAATTGAGCCTGGCAAGGATTGATGACGATGGCCCACGTCAGCCGCGAGACCGCTCGTACTTTGATTGAAAATGTGGATTTCAGGAAACCAGGTGTCCGACGTAGCTCAGGTCGCCTGTGGTTGTCGCTTCCACAATACGCTGCGGGCTGACGCTGTCAGATCGCCCGTTGACCAGCGGAACGCCAGCGCGACGGTAAGCCTCTGCAACCAGTTCAGAACAAAAAAAGCGGCCGCTGTTAGACATCCACAAATTGTTCCGCTGCGCGCGTTGGTCACAGTTTCGGACACCCCGTACGTTGCAGAGATACCAGCGATCCAGCTGATATCCGGCCTGGCCAAGAATGCCAGTAACGTCGTAGCTGCGTCCAATCTGGTTTGCTGCAAACTGCACAACTGATTGGGCCGCGGCATTCGTCATCCGCACGTGGCGAAACGCAACAGCTAGCGTCGCATCCGCGATCGCGACAGACAATTCCCTCCGGACTACGCCTTCGCCGACGGCTTCGATCACGAAACCATCACCCGAGTAAATCATCGCATGACTGACGACCGATCCTGAGACCGAACGTATTGCACGCGAGACGGCCGCATTAGTGGTTGAAACAATCAAATCCGCGCGCGAAAGTGCTGAAAAAGCAATGCATCGGCCGCCGGCACTTGGGGTGAGAGGTGGAGCTGACATGATCGAAAATTCCTGAAGAGCCGCGGAAACGAGGTACTTTATTCTCGGACCGGGGACGCACGGGTTGCCGGGAAAATCTGCCTATACTGTATTTCGCGAAAACTTTCTGTCGTGAGGTTTTCGTTGCTGAAGAGAATTCGAACCTGTTCACGTCACTGATCTGTTCAAGAATTCGGCCGCGGTGACGCATCTACAGGATTATCCCGAACAACCGTAGGGCTGTGCGTGTATCGGCCGATGAGAAAGGCCGTTTATGACAGAGCACGCTGTGATTTTGTCACAATCGCATTATTGAACCAAGTGTGCTCCATGCCGCCGAACGCATCGTACTGAGGATCATTGATCAGAATGACAATAACATTCGGGAATGGCATAAGTCATTTTCTACATTCAGTCTTTGGAACGAGATACAAGTCGGCGGTGCGAAAGAGGATCGATAATTTTACGCTAACCTTGATCAGTCTGATGAATGATCAAGGTTGCTTTGTTCGCCAAGAAGATCGGCATTCCAGCGGGTAGTCGGTTAACATGCCGTCAATTCCGGCGGCGTGAACCTGCTGCCAGACAACCTGGTTGCGGCGAGCATCTCCTGATCCTGCGTAGTTAAACAGCACCTGTTTCTTCCGGACGCGCAGTCGATTCACTTCCTCGCGTGTGGGGGCGAATGTCAGAAGAAACACATCCAGGAAGTCTTCTTTCATCTGGTCGTCAAGACTCTGGCGACTGACATTCTGTCCGATGCGAAATTTCGGATTAAGCGTTTTCATTCGTCGACTGGTCTCAGCGTTCTGATCGAACGCAAAGGACTCCTTGAAAAGACCATACTTTTCGATAAGTGATACGAGCTTTGTTTCACCATCAGGCGTGAGTTGCTTCACATTGAGAGCGATAATTGTCGAACTGCGTTTACGGGCCTTCACCAGCGCAAGCGTTTCCTCCAGCGTCGGAACACGTATACCGGCGAAGGCCGGGTCGAACCAGCTACCGGCATCCAGTCTCTGCACTTCTTTCAGCGTCATATCGCGAATGGACCGGCTTGACCCGCTGGTTGTCCGTTCGACACTGTCGTCATGCAATACCACCAGATGGCCGTCTTTTGTCGTTCGGACATCCAGCTCAAATCCCATTCCCAGTTCAAGACATGCACTGAACGCGGGAAGCGTGTTTTCTGGTGCGTGCCGCAGGAGGCCGCGATGAGCGACCGGAATGGGTGCATCAGCGTGACCCCTCCTGGTGCAGCAAGGGCTGACAGCGACAGCAATTAATATGATGACGAGTGGATTATTGACACTGGATATGCCGCACAGAGGCGGACATCTATTAAGAATCATGTTTGTCCTGTCTGTTGATTAATCACGGCACAATGATCTGACAGCCATTGAACATCGAAAACTATGGCAGAAAGCTCTTTCGATTCGCCGATTGCTCCTGAGTTACGCCGATTGCTCCTGAGTTACGCCGATTGCTCCTGAGTTACGCCGATTGCCCCTGAGTTACGCCGATTGCCCCTGAGTTACGCCGATTGCCCCTGAGTTACGCCGATTGCCCCTGAGTTACGCAATTCCCGCCCCGATCCATAAAGGACAATACTCCCACGGTGGTCGCACGGTCTGCACAAGAGGTATTTAATCGGGCACCAGCTGTGGCGGCAGCGAGCCAGATTTGCAAGACAAGAATTGTCCCTGTGAGTCTTCACAGGCCAGAAAATTCTTCATGGGCAAGCCCTGTCATTCGTCATCGCCTTCCGGTTTAGTAGGAATCACAACCGGTAGTCCTGATTTCCTGTCGATCGGGAATTGTGCCTGTACCTGCTGAAGGTAGGACCTCAGTTCGCTGGCCAGTGCGTCTTGCATGTCGGGATAATCGCTGGCCACGTCATGCTGTTCACTCACATCCCTTGCGATATTGAACAACTCGAAACGTTGGCTTTCGTAATAGTAGATCAGCTTCCACGGACCACGACGAATAGTGCTTGACGGGCCAATTCCCGGTCCCTTTGGTCCCCAGTTGTTGGGGAAATGCCAGAACAGCGGGCGATCGTCCCGACCCTCATCGTACTCACCCCGCAACAAGCGAGCAAAACTGCGCCCATCCACGACACCCCCGACCTGCTGAACGTCCTCCACACCTGCAAGTTCCAGAATCGTGGAAAAGAAATCTTCGATGATCACTGGCTGTGAACATGTCGAGCCGGGTTTGGTGACACCGGGCCAGTGGACGATCATCGGCACACGCACTCCCCCTTCGTGGGCTGAGCCTTTGCCACTGGAAAGCGGTTTGTTGTGAGTATGAGGTCTTCCACTTCGACCACTGGCGCTCAGGCCGCCGTTATCGGACATGAACAGTACAATCGTGTTGTTGCTTAAACCGTGCCGTCTGATGTTGTCGAGAATGTCGCCCAGAGACTTGTCCATTCCCTCGACCATTGCCGAGTACATAGCCTCAGTATGATCCAGTCCCGTATCGCGATACTTCTGATAGAAGCGACTGTCCTTTGCAAATGGAACATGGACGGCGTAGTGCGACATGTAGAGAAAGAACGGCTTGCCATCGTTGACCGCAATATCCATCGCGTGGTTAGCTTCTATCGTGAGGGCTTCTGTCAGGAACGTATCTTTGCCGTGATATTTTTCGAGCCCCGGTACATCCCACACGCGATCTCCATTACGCCAAACGGCGCTGAAATTCTGTGTGCCGAGAAAACTTCCGGGGCCGCCGGCGGCATGACCGCCGATGTTCACATCAAATCCGACGTTACCCGGATCGGCTCCCGGCGTTCCGATCGCTCCGAAGTGAGCTTTGCCGGCATGGATTGTGCGATAACCGGCACCACGCAGGAATGCCGGCAGTGCCTTCGCATGTACGGTGCGTTCCACTTCAGGTTGCGGACTCAGTCCGTTCACGTTCCATTCTGGAAAAGTAAGTGTCGGGTGACGATGATCGTTGCTGGCATTCTTTCTCAACGTCCAGTTAGTTACTCGGTGTCTCGCGGCGTTTAAGCCTGTCATAAGACTGACTCGCGTCGGGGAACAGATGCTGCACGCATACGCCTGTGTGAACTTCATGCCGTTCCTGGCAAGCCGTTCCATATTTGGTGTTCGATAGGAACGGTTTCGTGCGGTAACTGAGGTGTGAAACGGAACGGACGTGTCTTGCCACCCCATGTCGTCAACGAGAAACAAGACGATGTTTGGGCGTCTTGTCGTAGCTTCTTCCGCAAGTGTCGTCGCTATGGATAACAAGCAGGCGACGACTGTCAGATAAATTGAAACAGCAATATTAAGGTTCATAGTGTTACCGATTTCCTTTGCCGTTTGAGTCCCGGTCCAGTCGTTCTGCCTTGCGCCAGGCGTCGATCTCCCACTGCTGCCAGTCTCCGATCACGGGTTCGGCATTGTGCTTTGGGAGGGCGCGCCGCATTTGCATGAGTAATTCAAGATGTTCACTCTTATCCGCGAGATTATGCCACTCGTGTGGATCGTTTTCGTGGTCGTACAGTTCCTGACTGCCGTCCGCGTAGCGAAGGTAATGCCAGCGGGTGGATCGGAGAGAGTGATTTTTTGGGCCGAAGGTCGTCAGAGCCGGACGGTCCCAGTTTGCATCGGGATCTTTCATCAGCGAAACGAGGCTTTGGCCTTCCAGGTCGGCACGAGGTGACTGCGCTGTCAGTTCCAGAAGTGTCGGGAAGATGTCGATCAGCCCCACGGGCCGGTCTGATGTGCGGCCAGAAAAATACCCTGGTGCAGCGATGATTAGTGGCACGCGAGTGCTGTCGTTCCAAAGTGACCGTTTTGCCCAACGTTGTTTCTCACCGAGGTGCCAGCCGTGATCGGATAGCAGAACGACGATCGAATTATCCCGATAAGAGCTGGCATTGAGAGCATCCAGAACGCGTCCTGCGCAGTGATCGACGAACGCCACGCTTGCAAGATAGGCACCCACAGCGTCCCTCCACGCATTATGCTTCACAAACCACTCATGCCGCGGAGCCGGATGTCCAATCGTCAACGTCTTTGCGTAGTCCGAGAGATCGTTCTGATCGTTCTTCAGTACTTGCGGCAACTTCACCTTGTCCGGTGAAAACGGTTCGAACCAGCGCTTCGGCACATACATCGGAACGTGCGGTCGCCAGAACCCGGCAACCAGAAAAAACGGCTGCTCGTGTTTCTTTTTCAACTTATCGCTGACCCAGTCGGCAATTTTCGTATCGGGCATGCGGCTTTCGTCTTCTGGGTACGGACCCCAATCCCAGAGCCTGAGTCCCTCCACTGCAGACAACTTCCTGTCGGGCAGCGGTCCAAAACCGCCCATACTGCCACCGTACTCCTGATAGTGCCTGCCATCATCTCCACCATGCACGAATTTGCCCGCTCCCATGGTGCGATAGCCAGCGTCTGCAAAATGCTGAAGCATGTGCGGGTGTCTGGTTGCGATCCTGGAAGCTTCCAGTTTTGGTTGCAGAAAGTACAGCCCTGTTGTCGATGGAAAGAGCCCCGTGATAAGCGACGCCCGTGAGGGAGTGCAGATCGGGGCCTGGCAATGAGCGTTGCGGAACAGGGTGCCGCGTCCGGCGAGCCGATCGATGTTCGGCGTCCTGGCCTGCGGATGGCCTCCCAAACATCCGGTCCAGTCATTGAGGTCGTCGATCGATATGATCAGAATATTAGGTCGTTGACCGTATGCGGACGAATACGGCAGTAACAAAGCACTTACGCAAACCGCACGAATCAAGTTATGAATGATCGTCGAATTTCCGGTTTGCACGTGTTGAGTATTGCTGGCACTCATCATATGTCATCACTCTTCAACTCGTATTGCCGTGTAGCATTCATTACTGATTCATCGTGCAACAGGTTGCAGCTGGAATCCGGTGACCAGACTTCCCTGTCGATATTCGAAATCCGCAGTCGAATTGACTGACCGCACCTGAGTGATGCGACCCTGAGGATCACGAGTCAATCCCACTGATGCGACCGTAAGGGCGCCTCCCGGTCGCATCACGTAGAAACTTACTTTGTTCGTTTGTTCACTAAGGTAGTCGGCGATCAGCAGGAACTGGTTGATGTTGGAGTGATGTCCTGCATCCCAGCGGACTTTACAGAATTCAAGCATCAACTGGCTGTCAGCAAAATATTGGTTGGCGAGCGTAGCAAACGCTTCCTGCGGAGCATTCAGGAAGAATTGAACATTGCCTCGCGTATACGCCCGGTCGAAAGTTTTCTTGTCCTTGAAGAAACTCACCCACGCTTCATTCCAGGTTGCGTCATCACCGTTCCAGACGCCGATTTTCCGGAAGTTTTTTTTGGTCGCTGCATAGTCGATGCCGCGGGACTTGGGCGAGCGGTACACGACCTGCGGGCCGGCTGCCTGGGCAAGCCCCTCAAACTTTCTTTCATACAGTTCCGGTCGAGTCCTTCTGCCCACCGTATCCAGCATATTGTGGGCCAGCTCATGTGCCAGACAGATCATGTAGACATCGGTGATGCCGGGCCTGGGTGCGTCGCCTGCAAAACTGTTTTCCGAGCGTCCAAGCGGCAGATCAAAGATATTGATTCCCGACCGTGAACGGATTTTCTGCGTCTTGATCGCCGGTCCCAGCCAGCCGGCAACCGTGATCGTTTCAACGTCCCACACAGCACGCGGCAGCGCCATCATCAACTGGTGCATGGCTGCCAGATGATCGGGCGTGGCCGTGTTATTGTCGATGAACAGAACACCGAGATCGATCAGTAGCCTGCGGTAACCAGCTTGAAAACCGAGCACATCAGCCACACGCTTGCGGTTGGTAACCGAGTCGGGGAGCGACTCCAGCAAAACTACCCAGTATTGACCAGCCAGTAGCGGCAAATGGGGGCCGGATTCCAGATCGGCTTTTGAGCGCCCCAGTAAATCCGGATACTGCTGCATCGTCGATGCGAGTTCCTGAAAAAGCTGTTCCCGTGATGATCGAGGAATCAATCCCCCCGCCAAATCCGCTTGCAGCGATGCCAGCGATCCGAAGAACTGTCCGCGAACTGCTGCATCGTCACGGAGAACCTTTCCAAGATCGCTCGCGTGTTGGTCTAACAGTTTTTGAAATGACTCCACACGCGATGGAAAGCCAATCCCCCGCATAAAGAATAGTCGCCCGTTCCTGCCTCCACTGATCAGATCGAGAACACCATCGCCATCGAGGTCGGCCAGCTCAGGTGTTGTGTCATCGCCATTCTCGTTCCTTATGTTTAGATTTGTACCGTCTGACCACTGCAGCAGTTGACTCCTGTTCAATGATGGTGTTGTGTTGGCTGTATTGAGATACAGCGAAACAGTACCCCAGTTCACCCCTAAAAGCATGTCCAGTCGGCCGTCCTGATTAAAGTCCAGAATGCGTGGTTGCGAGTTATACGCCAGACTGATGTCGAAAAACGGTTGACCAGGTCCGAATTTCGGGGTGTCCGCGTTTCCTTCGTTGCGGTTCCACACCAGCTTTCCGCCGAACGACCCGCTCACAAGATCGACAAGGCCGTCTCCATCCCAGTCAGTTGCATCGAATCGCCCCTGGCAATTCTCCTGAACCCGAAATGTCAAACCGGATTCGGCGAACTTCGGAGTATTGGCCGAGCCGATATTCTTGTGAATCGTTACCTCGTTTCCCGTGTGACAGACAGCTAAGTCGGGTAGCGCATTTCCGACAAGATTGGTGAGCACGAGCCCCGTGTACGAGGTCCCCCAGCGGTCGCGGTCACCGGCTGAGATCGGTCTTCCTGCCTGAAAGCGTGCCTCTTGCGAGGTCCCGTTGTTGCGATAAAGCCATAACCGAC
>Ga0315316_10001839_pt1 | contig 15076 bp, 17 predicted proteins | sample M160m3416metaG_FD_203702 | JGI IMG/M metagenome (GOLD analysis project Ga0315316, IMG submission 203702) | Ammonia-oxidizing marine archaeal communities from Monterey Bay, California, United States - M1 60m 3416 | ecosystem: Environmental > Aquatic > Marine > Intertidal zone | place: USA...
CGATCTGCAAGTGTTGGGATGGTTTTAACAACCTCGAATGTTGCTGTCTCCTCGGTGTATCTTGGCAATCACTACGAGAGTAGTAATACTTTAACAACATTGCTAAGTTTCTCCATTTTAGTTTTCATGAAATTGTTAAGATCTTATAGTATGGCAAAGAAAAGCAAACACAGCGTGAGAGCCTTTTCGGCTTACATGACTGAGTTTACGAGCTTTAATGCTCTTGATCCAGACGAGTACGGTGGACCAGAGATTGAAATGGCGGAGAGTGTCGATGATCTCGACATACCGATTAAAATGGACGAATAAATAATTAGTATATACATAATAATTATTTCTTGGTAGAACTGATTCGTTTATAACTACGAAACCCAGAGCCCTTTAACTTCTTTCCCATCATGTGCTTTCGTAAGATTAAAGTCGAGATAAGAAGTAAAGCAGCACCAGAGCAACTAATACTAAGCACAGAATTAGTAAAGAATCCAACGACTGCCGCGACACATAGAACTAAATTAATAACCCATGCTACCGTATTTCCCGTTTTGTTTTTGATTAAATCTTTCCCGATTGTAATATATAACCCAATATTCAGAATTAATAATCCTAAACTAATTAGATTTATGATTAAATTAGTGTTGTGATCATCCATTTATTTGTTGAGATAGATAAAAATATTTTACCAAATAAAAGGATGATTACCATCATATTAATTATTTGTATTTTTGTATTAAATATAATAACCATAATACTAACCGCGAGTAAAAAGTGTACTACCGAAGATTTCCAATTGCAGGACAATCAAACTATATTTGTTAGTATACCCAGTTATCGCGAAGCTGAATGTTCTAAGACTCTTGACAGCTTATTTTCCGAAGCTAGAAACCCATATAGAATATTTGTAGGGGTTTTCGAACAAAACGACTTAGATAGTGAAAAAGAGAAATGTAATGTTAATGATAAATACAAGTCGCAGGTAAGAAAACTAAAAGTACCTCACACTGACGCTAAAGGTCCTCTATGGGCTCGAATGCAGATCGCGAAAGACTTGTATAAAGGTGAAAACTATTACCTAATGATTGACGCTCATAGTACATTTTTGAAAGATTGGGATAGTCGCATGATCCAACAACTTAATTATCTCAGAAATCGTCACAATGTCCCTAGGCCTATTCTCAGTACTTATATCCATTCAGACGAATCACTTAAAAAGGAAAATAAACCACGAAGAGACACTACTACTACCATATGCGATGTAACAACAGTGGAAAGATACCCAACAGTTTTAGGTGCTCAAGATAAACCTTCCGGGAAATATTACAAATCGCCATTTGTGGGAGCCGGATTTATTTTTACTTATGGAGATTTTTGTAAGAATCTAATCCAAAAATTAAGCGGTTTAGATTTCTTCCATATCTTCGGGGGTGAAGAAATACTCATAGCAGCGTTTGCATATACTCACGGGTGGGATGTATATTCCCCACCCTATGTGAATGTATTCCACAATTACGACGTAGAAGGCAAACCTAGTTGGTTCACAGATAATATTAAAAAAGTGGAGAAGGAGAGACAGATCGGCGAGGACACTCTTAAAAAGATTCTTGACACAGAAGATACAAAGTATCCACTCGGGACTGTTAGATCTCTTAAAGATTTTTGGAAGGAAATTGGTTTTCGTCGTGAAAATTTAGATAAGAATGAAAGAAAAATTGAAGACGTATATCCCGAGGAGAATAAGACTAAATGGTGTGAGAATCCTCCGCATTTAGATTACCCACTTACCGAATAATGATTTTATAACTAGAAGGTTACAAAATAAAATGTTTAGAATCTTAATCGTCCTTATTTTGATAGTCTCTACTCACGCGGGTGGTCTGTATCTACGTGCTGATAACACTTACGAGGTAGTTCAAGACTTTATCACAGCTAACAATCTCAACAACTGTTTCTGGCAGAATAACGGTCAATATTTAGCGTTGAAATGTTGGAGAGAAGAGGAAAGAAAAACGATAGATGCTTACGTTGAGATTATCTCGACGGAACCGGCTCTGTCGGTAGTAGTTTAAATCATTCCTCCTTCTCTTCCCCGTCTTTTTTCCGGGGACACTGTTCTTTTATATAATATTCTATCTTTGACATGAAGGGTTTACATTCGTAGTACGTACCAAGATATAAACCACTGGAGAATCCTAAGAAGAATTGCCACATTTATATAATCAAAAATTATATAAAAAGATACTTCTTACCTTTTACGACCACCCACGAGGCTAGTAAGAATTTTTAATACTTTTTGTAATGGCTGCTCCATATCTGGTCCTAGCAATATGTGAAGGACTTCTTGATACACTGCTTGTAATGGATTCTCTGGTGTGAATGAATTCACAACTTCTTTACCGAATACCTCATTCAAACACCTTGCAAGTTTACGATTCAGTGAGCTACGACCCATCTTTAATATCTCATCCATGGACGGTACTCCCCGACCTTTCCATCTCATATATCTAGCAATATTGCCCAGCGGATTTCGTCTATTGAATTGATTCGCTAAATCAACAATCTCCTCGCAACATAAAAGACGTGTGAAAGTAACACCTAGTGCAAACACGTCGTTATGAAAGTAATTAACTTTCATACCGAGAGGCTTATCACGAACTGCGCTGAAATTGGATAAAGGTCTATATCCATACGCCCCACCTGAAGGATACATATTCTTTGCCCATCTTCCGTGTTTGCCCAGTAAACCCGAATGACCAAAATCAGCTATCAATACTTTGCTAACGGAACTGGGATCCCCTAATATGCTAAATTTTAAAAGACATTGATCCGGTTTAAAATCCGAATGGGCAACACCCGCTTTGTGTAAATTTATCATTCCACTCACCAATTGTAACATTATTCTCGTTACAATATGAAATGGATATTGTTTCTGTTCACACAAATAACCCTCGTAATAACTCCGTAAATTCATGTCCATTCCTTCGGACCATTGAAATTTATATAAAGGATTTCTAAATGGTAGTTCGGAGGATATTAAAAATGGACATGGTATAGTACCACCAAAATAATTTTTATAAGAATTCTTGCAAAATTTCCCTAAATGGTTATTTATCGCTATCTCTTTATCTGTTTTTTCTCTGGAATCTAGTATTTTAACCGTAGCTAAAGCCGATTTAGTCGCCGGATTCAGTGGTGGATATTGGGATATATTATCAGCATAAAGTTTCCGGGCTCCGGGAATCTTAATATTTCCTGGTATAAAGTCATATAAACCAGCAGAACCTGATACACCAGCCCCCAAAGCTCTTTGGAAAAAAAATCCACCTTGTTGTAAAAATTCATTATTCACTTCAAATCTTCGCGAATCCATCCTCTCTCTCGCTTCGGTGGCGTAATATCTCCCACCGACAGGAATTGGATTTCTTGCGCTTGATGGGTCGGACGCAACTTCAGCCACTAAAGCATCCACATCCATTTCATCGTCATCAGAATCGCTATCAGAATCGCTATCACCAACTTCATAATCACTATCGTCATCACTGGGCATTGCAACCTCAAATGCTCTCATTATCCGGTCTTTTCGCGCCTGTTCTTCGAGTTCTTCTTGTCGAATTTGCTCACGCATTAACTCATCTGCTTTTTTGCTAATTTGTAGTTTAGTTACTCCTTTACCCAACAACCACTCACTCGCCTGTTGCCAGGGCCACAAGGTATTCTTTCGGTCCCGCTCTGCGTTCCTTAGTGTGCTTGCTGCGCGACGATAATTACTTTTCATCTGTTCATGTCTTTTACTTTTCTGGTTTCTTAACTTAGTTTGTCGCTTATTGAACAGTCTTTTACTTTTTTTCCCCTTTACTCTAAATTTATGAGATACATTTCTACTTTTTTTCTTACTCGCTTTACGTCGCGGCTTACGACTACGTTTCACCGGCTTACGACTACGTTTTACTGGCTTACGACTACGTTTCACTGGCTTACGACTACGTTTTACTGGCTTGATTTTATTTTTTACTGGCTTACGACTACGTTTTACTGGCTTACGACTACGCCGATTTTTGCGCAGTTTCCTATTTTTAATAGTTTTTCTAGAACTTTTACGTGTCATTTTATTTAACAAAAATCTTTAAACAAAATCTTTAAAGATTTATCTTTCAGAGGCCCACTGGTGCTCGGAGCATAGAAATGACCCCTCTCAATCTAGAACTAGATTCCGAGTTGTATAAAAAAGTGGGAATACTCTCGTGAAATGGTTCTAGAACTTCTGGCTTATCATCTATCATCAAATCAACTTTCATAGCTTTTGCTATCGGATATTTAGAAGCATTATCCTCGCAGAAGATGATGGAATTAAAATGTTCGGTGAGTTTGTATAAATCCAGAATTTCTTTGCTCCGTTTGGCATTTTTGGGAAATGCCTTGGAGATTATGATTAGTTTAATGGTTGGATCTTTGCTGAGATCAGTGATTAACGTGTATATACCAAAAGAAAGCTCTGTTTCGAGGTAATTCTTTTTGAAAAATCTATTGTCATTGTGTCTGGCGAAGATTACGCCTCCTAAATCAAATGCTATTACGAATAATTCTTTAGTCGCCATTAGTGGTTTTATTTAATTGAACTATCAATTAAATAAGCAAAACTGTTTTTAAAACTCTGGTGGTGGTGCATCTGGAGACCTACCAGTACTCCTCTGCCCATGTACCACTTCCCAGTTACCAGCAGTCTTCCGAAAAACTGCTGATAGTACCGCAACATCATCGTTAGGCTGCCCCTTGTAGCTAAACTTTCCATGAGTTGTGTAACAGGCATATGCGAGATCACCAACAATATGCAACTTATACACCCTGAGAAGCTCATTAGACTCCACCTTGACATCTGCGTTGTTCATCATATTCTCCCAACCTTCCTTGGTAAGTGGATTACCGGTAGGTCGAATAAACACACAGCCCTCGCTCATATGACGCGTTCCCTTAGAGTGATCTACATCGCACATATCCTTAATAATCGCGTGAATCTTCTCCTCATCGGTTACCATATCCACTGGATGAAGCGCGCCGATCACTGGGGGTGCGACTACCCAATCACTTAGCATTGCAAAATCTCCAGACTCTTTCCTCATTGCGACATATGCCTCGTGATTTGATGCGCTCTCCCACTTCTGCCAAATGGTCATTTCTAGCGGATTATCAGCGCTCTCATAGCACTCGATTGAAATACACCCCTCCCAAGCCCTGGTGATGCTCAAGCCGCGCTCTCCGCTACAAAAATTGATAAAGGCCGCCTTAGTCTCTACGCTCTTGAAGGTAAAAATTGCTCTAGCTGTATGTGTCATTTTTAATTTCTGTTTTATTCTCTTAACTTAAAATCTGAAAAATAGAATAAAATGGATAGAGTACAACAATATGAAAAGGTTCACAAAGAGGCTATGGAAATTTTTAAGAAAAAGAACTCAGACTATGGGGATTCTTTTGCCAATTATGGTCCTGTAGGGGTAATCGTGCGTATGGGGGATAAGATTAATCGTCTTGCTAATATCACGAAGAGCGGTGTAACCCTGGTTAACGATGAGAGTATCAGAGACACATTGATTGATCTTCACAATTACGCCGCGATGGCTGTAATGTTGATAGACGAGTAAAATATCTTAATACTATACAGTATTAAGAATTATAGAGGTTTCTTCGCCATTTTATATAACGCGTAAAACATACTTGTTACGAATCCTGCAGCTACCACGGTTATCAAAATATTACCTACTTGCATTTTATTTATACAAATCGTCTAATAAGGTTCATTTTTAGGTTCTTTGGGATGGCGGTCTCCTGGGTCCTGAATATCTTATTTTAAATTTTAACTTTTTTTTACCTTGCGACTTTTTCGCTTGGAAGTTTTCTTTTTCACACAACCAGCGGGACATCTCTTGGAACTCCGACGTTTGCGAGATCTTTTACGAGAAGCTTTTCTCTTGGAACTCTTGCGTTTTCGAGATGTCTTTCGTTTAGCACTCCGGCGTTTACGTGATGTTTTACGTTTTGCACTCCGGCGTTTACGAGATGTCTTTCGTGAAGATTTGCGTTTACGTGAAGATTTGCGTTTGCTCTTTTTAAGCATTTGAAACTTTTTAGGCTTTTTAGGCTTTGGCTCTCCACACATTTCACAGATCTCCTTCGAATCCGGATTCATATGATTACACGCGGGACATTTCCATTCATCGGGGTTAGGGGGTGGTGCAATCCCCCTAAGTTTTAGTTCATACTTGTTAGCTTTTTCCAGAGCCGCGTACACATTATTTTGACCGGCTCCCCCGCCGGGGACGGATGTTGTTAAACGACGCAACCAATCGCGGTGTGACTCATCCGCGCGGTGCCGGAATCTTTCCATTTCTCTTTTTTGTGCGGCTGCTTCTTGGCGACGTTGTTTTTTGTTTTCCAGTTTTGTTTTCAAAACATTATATTCATCCGTTAACCTATTATATTCATCCGTTAACCTATTATATTCAATGCGCCGTGATCTAAGCCAAGGTGAAAGCTTTTCCGATAATCTATCATATAAACCGTATCTCTCAACTAATTTTGCTTTCGCTTTTTTCATCATTGCCAAGTTTCTCTGTTTCATTGCATCTTTCAAATTTTGCAAAACTCTATCGTTTTCCTCTCTTTCTGAATTGATGGTCAAGTAATCCATTTTTATTATCACCTAGAAAGTTTTCTCAAAGAAACATCTCGATATTCACCATCTGGATAATGTCTACGTATAATAATTGGGCAAATACCTTGTTCTAGTTCTCGCTTGGCCATTAGATAAGGATCTGTCATTCCGGTAATTGTTGTTTTAGCTCCTTTAGAGATATGTAAGGCTCTGAGACCAATAACTCGGGCTTTTTCGTACTTGGTAAGTTGTGATTCCATTGTTACTTTTCCTAAATTGAAACAGTTATAAATCATTTGTGAATATAATATGTCTACTTGGCTGGAAATTGTAATTAAGACGCTTGTCGAAATTCGGCAAAGTGATGAAAAGACGAAAGAATACTATCGATATGGTAATGGAATATCTTTACATATGATTAAAAAGATACTTGGAGCCGATGAGAGTCAGTGGAGATATATCCGAAATGCTCTAGAAAAGGGAGTAGATCAAAAAGAGATCATTAAAACCGGGGGAAAATATCGAGTCGATTGGTGGTAATATAAAGTTAATTTTCTAATATAAAATGTGTCGTCAAGTTATTGGATTAGAAAATTTATGGACTTATGGGAGCATCCTTCTTGCTCCCATAATTTACGGAATTAGATGTTCTTTGTCGTGTTTGAGTCACGACGAGAAAATAAAGAAGAAGAAGGATACAATAGAATTTCAATTAAAGGCTAACTGGGACAGTAAGGGGGGATATAAAGCAGGAACTAGACAATACGCCAACGTGTGGACACGAGACTCTTTTTTCTCATTATTCGCACCTACAAGTGACAGGGGCGAATTGTTAGCTATTTTTGCTGATAGATTAAGACGGAATGAGCGTTATGGGCACATACCGTTTACTTATAATAAGATTCTATATACTACTACATTACTGTGTCCTTGTCTTCCAAAAAGTTGTAAAACCCGGAAAAAACCTCTGGTGAGTTATCGCGACGAAAAATTGGGTAACCTAGTGATGGACAGCAACTCTCAATACATCATCATGGTTTATGAAGCATTTCAAATATCCAAAAATATGGACTGGTTGAATATGCATAAAACTACAATTCGGAATTGTAGAAATTGGTATGACAAACACGTGAATCGTCGGGGATTAATTCAAGAAATACCGTTTGGATATTGGGAGGACTCGCTTATGTTATCCCCGTTGATTCCATACACTAATCTATTGTATCTAAAAGCTCTTAAATGTGCTTCTGAATTACTCGATACACCTTATCAAATATATTCAGATCTTAAGCGCCGAGTTACTAATTTGGTATTAGATAAAACCAAATTGGGTGGATTAGATACAGTGAGTGTGTCTCTATTAGCTCTTTGGGGTGAACATTTAGAAATAGACATGAGTCGTGTAGATGAGGCGTTGGGGTATTTGAATAAATTTTATCCAGTCACTTCGATGATACCCAATCGAGAAAAGTTGCTTCCTTCTAGTGAAGTATTCTTTCCCATGCATATTATCGGTCAAGAAAAGTACCACAATGGATGGAATTGGGCTTGGGTTGGTTGTCTTTTTTGTGCGGCTTTAGCCCATAGGAATTTTAAAGTAGCTGCCAGACGTAGATTTGGAATCTACGAACGACTAGTTAGCATCTACGGTACTCTACACGAAGTTTATGAAGATTTTAAACCAGTACGTAGAAGTTTATATACATCAGAAGAATCCTTTAGTGAAGCCCTCGGATGTTACCTTTTCGCAAAAAATATGATGTATAAATAAAATGACAAAGCGAGGAAAAAAATCAAAAAAGTGTCAAACATTTTTGATACTCTTGATTATTGGTATAGTAATTTTGATCGGAAGTATCCCATTGTATATTGTTGGGATCAACAAAACGAACAGACAGATTGACAATTGCATCTGGGGACGGTCAGAAACCTGTCAAATCAATATAAATTATAATATAGAGGAGCTCATAGCACTCTGTATGAGTTCATTGGGAATGCTAATGGCCATGATGTTTGGTTTGATGTATGCTACGTGTAAAAAATAAACTGGTATTATTAAATTTTAGAGTATTCTAAAATTTAATTACTATTCACCAAATGAGCTGGCGGTGCCGTAGGTATTGGAGATGTGAACACGGTGGGAATATCCGGATCACCTTCCACAATTGCGTTTCTACGCTGTAATCGTGTTCTACGCCACCGATGAACGTCTCTATGTCCTTTCAAGGTATTGAGGAACCGCCTGTTAGCTCTCCTAGAAGTTACATAAGGTCGCGTTCTCTCATCGGCAACTGGTCTCTGAGGTGGTACTTGGGGTTGTTGAACATTTGCTTTACCCCAGCAACAACCAAAATTTCGTCTTAAGAAGTTCATTTTATCTGGGGAGATATGAAAATTAGATTTTTTTTACTTACAAGCAACATAAAGCAATCCAAATACGACTGCCATAGTACTTCCGACACTAGACATAGTTGTCGCTGTTATCATCTCAGGGTTCATACCTGTTTCAAATAGAGTGGGTGGTTCTTTCTCCATATTATTTGCTCCTACGACGAAAAGAGGTAAAGATGCTAACGCAACTAGGATGCTAAAGATCATGAGACCGAGAAATAAGCCGCAAGATTTCTTATTTTTTCTTACCATTTTTATCTAAGGATTTTTTTCTTCTAGAATTTTTCTTATCTCGTATGTCCTTTCTCGACACATCATGTTTTTTAGGTGCTATACCTTTTAACAAAGCCCCAGGTGAGTATGTAGCATATGCTGAGGGAGCCCCCATCGGTATTATCCCAGGTGTTTGATCACCGAGTTGAAGATAACCCCCATCTCCTCTGATAATGTCTGGTATCTTTGTCGCGGGACTGTAAGTAGCAGCAGCCCATATACCCAATAGTAAATATTTTTGCAAAGGTGGGAGTCTTGAATTCAAGATACGTTTGGGAGTAACATCGCCAAAATTCGGATTATAACCTTCCAATTTCAGTGGTTTGATAATCTGAGGAGTACCCCCTCGCGACGTGCGTACATGTCCTTGGAATGGTGAGGGTTTCTTACGCTTTGGTTTTCTTCGTTTTCTCATCTTAAAAGTTCTAGCCACGCCCCTCGAAGTCTTCCTGACGTATTTCACTTTTTTAGTGGACTTTTTTGGTCGTCTTCCGGGTGGTTTGTAGGCCCACATAACTAAAGCTAACCAACGTCTGGGTGTAGGTTTTTTGTTATATTGCATGAGATGTCTTGCAACAAAAGCATTTCTTCTTTGTCTCCAATTTTGCTTAGGGAATTTAGGAACCTTTATTTTTTCTAGTTTGGTTTTGGTATTATCTTTTTCATACGCTCTCATGAAACCTCGCGCACTTCTAGCAACTTTAGAAACATTTTGTTCTTTAGCTTCATCCTCGTACTTATGCGCTTCAGCATAAGTTATCCAAGGCTTTTCTATTGGTTTCTTCTCTTTTTTCTGGATTTTAAATTTCTTGGGTTTTCTCGCTCTGCTTTGTTTCTTGGGCTTCTTGGCCACTTTCATCACTTTCGAATTACATTTACCGCTTTTTAAATGTTTGTAATCCACTTTAGATGCACCACCACCGGTTATGGCACTCGCTAAACGAGCGTATGCCCACGAATCCGCATTTTGATTAGCTCTACTACCATCGCTGTAATAAGCTCCACGCCCCTTCTTCAGAATAATTTTTAAGGATGCCATGGAACATCCGGTTTCTTTTGAAATTTTCTCGAGATCTTTCATTGAAACTAAATTAAACTTTTTCAATGCTTTCTTAACATGTGGGGATTTTTTGTTTTGGAAAGATTTTAATTTTGGTCGGGGTTTATATTTTCCACCTTTGGCGTCTTTTCGACTTTTGAGAATGGCTTCTTTTTGTTTAGCCTTATCTGATTTAGACAAACCTTTCAGGTACTTGGTCCTGATTTTCTTTCTTGAGCTCGGCATTTTTCTTAACGTAATATTTAATTGAATTTTCAATTAAATCTAGATATTTCTGGAAAAAGAATGTTCAATCACCCAAGCTTTAAACACAATTCTGTCCAAAATATACGGTGCAATCCCAAAATAAAGAAGATGGAACGAGATACCATAATCATTCGAGTTTCGACTTATTTTTTGACACTCGAATAGTTCCCAAAAACCCGTATCGAAAGATACGGGTGGTTCTTGGTCCAGAGCTCGTTGTTGATATCTGGGGATGTCAATTAGGAGCATGTAAAAGATGTAAACAAGCGTGATACTGCACATTTGTGTATTAAATCTGTAGTTTTTGACTCTGGGTATCAATTCTCTAAAAAACCAAGATAAGAGAAAAGTGTATATTCCCATAACGAGCCAAATACGTTCTTCATAAACATGATAATTGTTGTCTCGATAGATAACACTCGTCCATGAGTAAATCTCAGCCAAAACGGCCAAAAAGAAAACAAGATAATTAACCAACACCAACATCGTAACTATAAAGACACTCATGAAAGAATGCCTTTGACATCTCCTATAAACGAGGAGATTCTGTTTAATATAATTCTGAACACAAATAACAAGTGATAGTTCTCCTACTGTAGCTAGAGCGCGTCCTACGAACACGGAAGATATAAATCCACCAAAGAAACATGTGCGACTGACATCAACTCGTGGGAAAAATCCACGAATCAAACAGTTTATGTAAAAGTATCGAGCGTATTTATTCGTCCAATTAAGGAACCAGAATTGGGGGATGATTAAGCAAACAGTAGCAATATACCACGAATAATTAAGTAGATGATCGATCATATTTTTGTTTATCAATAATAGTTACCCAAATTCATTTTTTGGTCTTATATAAATTTTAAGTATAGAAAAATCATGTTAAATATAAATGATAAAGTCATTAGCTGAAATAGAAGAATCCACAGATGCATTGAGCAAAGGACTGTTAGGATTCAAAATGAATATAAATCAGAACTTAAATGACTCTGAATGGGATTCAGACCTATATACGTATCCAGACACAGACGAAAAGAAGCCTTATACCGAACCGTGGATTCAACTTTTCGGAGACATCCGGATTGGTACCCACGATACTGGAAAATTAAAGGCGCCTGACCAGTGCCCCGCGTGCGTGGGGCGTCCTGGCGAATGCGGCGACGACGGGCACTGTGCCTCTGATTACACAGACTGGGAGGTAACATTTAATTGTGGATGGGGAGGTGCTGTGTCACAATCTGATTGGTGTAATAATAAAAAGGTTCCTAAGTGGTCCCTAGGTTTCCAGGGAACTGCTCCAAAGGGTACATGCGCACAAGATGGTTGGGGTAGTAATACCCCTTTTGCCATAAGTGATTCAGAGGGGCTCCAATGCCAGTATATAGATGCTATGACTGGCGCCGCAAACGCAGGGGATTGGACACCCAGGGGTTGTTTAGATTGTAAAGGAACGCAAAATACATGTTCCACGGCGAGAGATAATAATTGTTTCCCATATGCTGTGGGTTTTGATATGCGTAATTATCAAAATGCTTTTCACGGTGGAGATATGGGTCCTAACACTGGGGAGATTTGCGGGGTCGCTACTGAGACGTATCAGTACTGGGGGAAAATAGACTCGGGAAATTGGGTGTTAGGCGGAAAAGATGACCTACTAGGTAAATTTCTGGGATCGCGTACCATTTCAGGCGATGGTGGTTTACCTGTGTATAATACTGATTATTTATTGGCGCAATGTAATAGGAAATATTTTATTAATGAGAATCGGGAGGAGAACAGCTGTAAAGGTGGTTATTGCGACGTGGGGGACAATTATTCGGGTACAGACCAAAGGGAGGCAACTATGGCAAAAAAGGACGGTTGGGTGCCAAAATTCAACGGTTGTACTAAAACGGATGGTATGGCAAAAAAGCAACCGGGTTGGCTTCGCGGAGAATGGACGTTTCCAATAACTACACAAAGTACCCAGGCCACTACTAACTCATGTACTGATAATAACGATTGCACTAGCGGTCAATTTTGTTATAAAAGTACGTGTTACACACAAGATACCTTGGGTTATGTTGCCTCGCAAGGACCCGGTAAATGTGTAACAAACACGAACTGGACGAAAAAATCAGTTCAGTTGGACAACGACAAGGGCCCGTTAACATCTCCCACCCTTGTAACGGGAGCATACACCGGGATTGGCCCGTGGTTGGAAGATATGTTAAACACGGGTACAACGGGTACATCATTATCTGATCCAAAAACCGGATTTCTCCGTGATTATGTAATCATTAGGACTTTTGCATCGGCGTATTGCGCAACATTGTATGGTTATGCAGACGTGGCCCCGGCAAATAAATGCCGTGAAAATTGGTTTGAAGGTGGTAATAATAACAATTTTCTACCTATATGGAATGCTGCCGGCTTGCTAGATGGTAATAATGTTTTCGGTTCAATACTTTATAATCAAATAGAAAACTCTTTTCAGAGCGACCCGAAAACGAACAAAATTCCATTCTTTACTGAATTACGAGACTTAACACAACAACCGGGCGAGGTATTTACTAGCAGTAGTACTGCTAGTACGGGATTAAGTATCACACTTCCAGTGGATGGATTTAGAATGAATGAGATTTTGAATGTCTCCAGAAATGGAATAGATACAACCCAATTTCAGAGCAAGATATTGACGCCATTAATTGGTAGAGGGAAGATAATCCAACCATTTCCCCCTCCTGGCAGCTCGGAAGATGAGAATGATTATACAATTGGAAGTAATTTTACAATTAAGTACAAAGGGATTGGTTACACGAAGGATACTCCATTCGCAACGACCATGCAAACGAGTTCTGATGATTATTCTACACGAATCAGCAATACCATAACTCCTTCTAATATAGACTCCGGTATATTGTGGCCGAGAAGTACACACGCGTGGATTCTAAAAGATGGGTCCGTCGGTGGTTCTTCCAAGGTAATGATAGAAGCTCTTTACTACGTAACTGTAGATATTGAGAAATGGAATCCGGCATTGGCATTGTTGTACTTGTCCACAGTACTACCATCTGGTGATGCTCCACTAGGAGTACTCAAGCAAATACACACGGACACTGGACTAGTACCGAATAATTATCTCAAGCAAATATGCAAGGAAGGTAATTGCTTAGAGACAATAAAAGGTAATTGTGGAAGGGAATATAGTAATACCTATACTCCCATCCAACCAAATGTTTACTTTTTACTATACAATGCGAGTACTGTGAGTTTATGCTCTTGTATTAATTCGGGGTTAGTACCACCGAATCTCTCGCCTTATGACAACCAAGCAGCTCAGTGTTTTGATCAATCGTGTGGTTCTAACGTACCAGGTACGACGAAAACACTATCAGAACTATTAGGTTTAACAGATAATGTTTGCGAATCTGAATGTGATACAATGAAAAGTTATCAAGATGACCTGGCCAGAAATCAGAATGCACTGAATCCTGAAAAGTTCCAAAGATTATGCGGGGGTGAAGGTTTTGATAATTCGAGTTTTAATATCGGTTTTTTCATTAAATTACTCGTTCCCACTGTGATTTTAACAACTACCATATTACTTTTTGGAGGAATTAATACCCCTAGTATTATTATAGCAAGTCTAACATTGTTAACAATGACGGGTGGGGCTTATTACTTGGCTAGAGTTTTCACCCCCTTCACTCAATGTGGTGATGTCTCTGTTGGCGGTGCAATGCCTTTGTGCGTGTCTAAATACAATAGACAGATGGAAATCCATCCGAGTTTTTGTAATTTAAATATGTTTTGTGAATGTATTATGAATAATCATTGTGGCGAGGACTGTACTTGTAAAGGGGGTGTTTGTCTCAGCAAAAATACAAAACAAAGAAACAGCTACGAAAAACCTGTCAAAATGATTAATCTACCAATGGTCATATTATCAAGTGCTCTGATTATTTTAGTTCCTATCTTGATATTTGGTCTCCGAAAAAGATTCTTTCCTAACATACCAAACATAATATTCGTGGGACTGTTATTTTTATCTGTTTCCATAATTGGAACTACATTAGTGTTATCACTCTTCTCGTATAGTAATCCCCGAGTGGAATATGTTAAACAATCATGTGGACCAACACCGTCACCGTCACCGTCACCACAGTCAATATCAAAACTTTCACAATAAAAATTTATACAAATTGTATAAATTTAAGTATAGAAAAATCATGTTAAATATAAATGATAACGTCATAAACTAAAATAGAAGAATCCACAGATGCATTGAGCAAAGGATTGTTAGGATTCATGATGAATATAAATGAATATATACCAGAAGAAACCAGATATATATATCCACCAAAAGCCACGGCGTGGATAACGGTAACCACCACAAATCCCAAAACCACAACCAAAGATAGCGGGTTGCCAGTTAAATATGGGGACGACACAGGGAGGAAGAATTGGGGTAAGAAACCTGTATT
>Ga0315316_10001840_pt1 | contig 15074 bp, 16 predicted proteins | sample M160m3416metaG_FD_203702 | JGI IMG/M metagenome (GOLD analysis project Ga0315316, IMG submission 203702) | Ammonia-oxidizing marine archaeal communities from Monterey Bay, California, United States - M1 60m 3416 | ecosystem: Environmental > Aquatic > Marine > Intertidal zone | place: USA...
CCTGGTTAACTCTTTCCATCAGGCTTGGGTTTTGAATCAAGTTAGCAAGTAAGCTGCCGCCAACAGGACCTGTTGGATCTACACCAAACTTAATCACTTCTCCAACATCGGCGTTAGATAGTTTTTTAGCTGAACTTACATAACGGCCTTCTGGCTGCTTTCCTAAAAATGCATATTGACCTTTGCTGCCAATATATTCTAAGTACTTGCCATCACAGATGGCATTGTACAGCCCTACTCTAGTCACTGAACAATTTTCTGATTCACCATCAAGATTAATAACGTTTGCATTGAAAGAAACAACCTCAGACCCTGCAACCATCTCTCTTTGCAGTTCATACCAAAGACCTTCAAGCTCTCTTATAGTTGGGAGCTCAGTAGCGCTGGACATTTTTGAAGATAGATCATTTAAAAATGTCTCTCTTTCTCTGCCGTATTGTGCAGAGGTTAAAGAATCAGCAAATAAAGCACTTGCCTCTCCTGCTGAACTTTGTAAATGACCAAAGAGCTCAACTAACGAACCTAGCTCTTTCTTATAAGCAGCCTCTTTTACTACTAATATTGCATCATTTTTCTTATATTCAGACTCAAGCTGATCAGCAATTTTTTCTTGTTTAGCTAACTCTCTTTTTTCAGCAGCTAATTTTGCTGCTTGCTTATTTTTGTCAGCAAGGAAATCAGCTTCTCTTTTAGCATTAACGCCCTGTTCAGTTGTTCTGCCTTGCTCAACTAACTGAAGTAAACCCTGAATAGTAGTAGGTTCGCCTTCAGCCGCTTCTTGAGCAAGTGTTGAAACTGATGCGATTAACGCAAAAGATAAAATGTATTTATTTAAAATGTTCATGAAGCATCTCCTCTATAGACAACCGGCAGCATCATGATATCCATAGGCGCTAGTTTTTGAGCCATTCTAATTCCATCTCTAACAGTCACTCTGTAACTGCCAGGTAGCTCTTCCCAAGTGGCTGTTTCGTTATCATAATATCCTGTTTTTCTTTCATCCTTTGACTGGAAGAACATACCCAATCTTCCAACTCTAAGAATGTTTACAACCACTTCTTGTCCATCAAGCACAATGGTTTCATCGTAAGCATCAAGTTTTCTGCCGTATTCCGCTTCAATGTTATATGCCTCTAAAATTTGTCGTACTTGCTCAGATGCAGTAACTTTTGGATTTGAAAGCGAAGCTCTAACAAGATCCAATCTTTGTTTTCTTTCTTCAATATGAAATGGAGTGTCAAGATTTACATACTTCTCTAAACCTTCAAGCATTCTTTGAGCCAATGGTGGTATCTGTCTTTGCATGACAACAACCTGAACAAGTTGCTCATCATATTGATCCATTAAATCAAGCTGAGCTTGAATCTGAATTCTTTTTTGAGCGTTATAAAGTTTTAAACCTTCTACTTGTTTTGAAACAACTTTAAATTCATTGACTAACTTATCGGTAGCTGATTCAGTTGCATCGATTTTTGCTTGAGATTGAGCAGATAGCTCAGTGTTATCCCTTCCAACTTCTAATACTAGTTCCATTTCTGTAGCCGCTACAAACGTAGTCAGCATAGTAAGAACTACTAGGCTTTTCTTTAACATTTTTTTCTCCCTAGGAAAAATGGTTCACTAGTCTAACAGCGTAGTGAAATTATTCAAACTTTTTTAATGGTGAGATTGTACCTAATTTTGCACAAAATCGCCTCACAATGTAACAAATAAAATATAGGTAAAATATAGTTATATTCTTAAGAATTATTAAGCAAAGATTTTAGGTATAAGCTTGGGGGTATTCTTTTTGTAATCTTTGTACTCATCAAGATGGCCCCATTTCTTCAGCCCTCTGTATTCCAACATTCTCACACCACTTACATAAACCAACAATAGGTATGAAAAGATTGGAGAGAAAATTGCTAGATAGTTAATACCCTCGAATGTGGGTATGCCCATTACAGTAATCCCTGTCCATAAGGTTATTTCACCGAAATAATTTGGATGCCTAGATCTAGCCCACAACCCCTCATTTATAAATGCATCTTTGTTTTCTGGAATTGATCTAAATGCAGTTTTTTGATTATCAGCTATTACTTCAACTGCAAATCCCAAGATAAACAAAGCAACTCCTAATATAAATACACTATTTATAACTACGCCCATTGGATTGGCAATCGCAACCAAAGCCGCCGATGAGCATATAAAAACCCACATGCCCTGCAAAGTCCATGTCATAAAGAATTGAGAAAAGGAAGTTTTAATAGAGTCGAATCTTCCATCTTTTTTATCTCTATGAATTCTCATGAATAAAAATGACCCAAGCCTAACTGCCCACATAATAATTGCAGCACCTATAATTAGGCCGCCAAGATCAAAACTTTGAGAGCTGTTAGTAGAATACAAAGCAAATAAAATAGCTGTTATGTATGTCAGACTGCCAGTTAAATCATAAAATTTTTCAGTCTTAAATATAAAAGCTGGCACATATGCGATCCACTGAATTACAAAGATCATCACCAAAAGGTGACCCACCAAGTTTACTCCCGATAGTTCAATGCTATTAAAAGAAATTGCATCAGCATAAAGCTTTGTAAAAATAAAAACTCCAGCAGCAATAGTTAAGTTAGTTAAGTGTTTCATCATCCCTCCCATCCGCATGTGCGCTCAGCATTTTTAATATCTAGCCAATCCTTAAGTGGTTGATAGTAGTTAAGCATTGATTTTCCACTTAATTCTCTGGTCCCGGTAAGTGCCTCCAATGCAGTTTGCCACTCTTGACTTTGTCCCATTGCAAGCATGGCTCTTAGTTTCTCACCAGCAAGCTCATTATCATAGATTGAGCATTCATGAAGGGGCCCCTCGAATCCCATTTGATTACAAAGAGATTCGTGAAATTGATATTGAAGGATTTTTGCAAGGTAATATCTAGTATAAGGAGTGTTGCCGGGGATATGGTATTTTGCACCTGGATCAAAGGCATCAGCATCTCGATCACGAGGCACTCCAATGCCCTGATAAAACTCTCTTAATTCCCACCAAGAGTTATTTAATTCTTCTGGACTGGTCTCACCTGTAAAAACTTTTGCTCTCCATTTATCTAACATCAAGGTCCAAGGCACAGAAACCACACCGTCAAGCGCTTGCTGCATAAGCAAAGATATTGGATCTGCATTTGCTTGTCTAGCCTCCTCTTCAGATACCATATCAATTTTTTGCAAATAATCTGGTGTAATTGACAGTGTTAATAAATCACCTACTGCTTCATGAAAACCATCATTTGCTCCGCTTTGAAAAATATCCGGTAAATCACTGTAGGCTTGATAATAAAAAATATGGCCTAGCTCATGATGGATTACTGAAAAATCCTCCGCATTTCTTTCAATGCACATTTTGATCCGTAAATCGTTTATGTCTGAATTAAGATCCCATGCAGATGCATGACACACAACATTTCGATCTTGGGGCTTAATAAATAATGATCTTTCCCAAAAGGTATCAGACAACGGCTCAAATCCAAGGGAGATAAAAAAGCTTTCAGCAATCTTTACCATTTCGATTTCATCAATATCTTTTTCAATAAGTATATTGGTTAAATTTATTTCTGAAGCAGATGGGTTACTTTCGGGTGTATAAACAAGATCATAAATATTGGACCAAGATTGTCCCCACATATTTCCAAGGACATGGGCAGGCAAATTACCAGTTTTGCCTACAATATCTTCACCATAATAATTTGATAGCTCGTCACGGACATGACAATGCAAGGCATCATAAAGTGGTTTGAGTTCATCCCATACTCTGTCGGTTTCATCTAAAAACTCATCTGCTGGCATGTCATACTGACTAAACCATAGATCGGTCAAACCGTCGTAACCTAGATCATTAGCGCCCTGATTCCCAATTTCTACCATTCTTAAATACATATCTTTCATGGGCTTGCCAATATTTCTCCAGCCCTCCCATGCCTTTAAAAGTTCAGCAGGATCTCTAGAATTATCAATAATGCTCTCAAATGCCTCTAAATCGAAGCAATCATCATTTGAAAAACAATGTTTCCCAGTTCCATACATGGCATCTAATTCGGCGCTTATTGCAGAGATTTCTCCAGCCAACTCCTCATTTAAGGGTGATGGCATGACAAATGAGCTTTTAATAAGATTTAGTTTTCTTCGATTTTCCTTAGAAACCTCTACGCTATCAAAGGAAGAAGCCATTCGCGCTCGCTCTAATGCAAGCAATTGATATCTTTTGCCATAGTCTGCAACTACTTTCTGCGAATCATAAGTGATAAAATTAGCTCCTATCCAATAGGCGGAGCTTACAATAGGCCCAAGGGTTTTATCTTCGAGCTCAACTCTTTGAAGAAATGCTTCTACATCGGATTCAGTTAGGGCATTTGGTTGCTCGTTTGAGCAAGAGGAAAGGACTAGGATAGAAAGAAAAATAGTAGATAATAAAAATTTATACATTGCAAAGACCCCTTTTAAATACAATAAGAGAGTAAATCACACTATGAAAATATCAACAAGCCAATTTAGAAACGGTCTGAAAATTATTATTAATAATCAGCCCTGTTCGATTTTAGAGCATGAGTTTCATAAGCCTGGTAAAGGCCAGGCCGTTATGAGGGTAAAGTTTAGAAACTTAATCACGGGCAAAGTTGTAGATAAAACCTATAAATCAGGTGAATCTGTAGAAGAAGCAGATGTAATGACAGTGGAAATGAGTTATCTATATTCAGATGGAGAACAATGGCATTTTATGAATTCTTCGACCTATGAGCAGATTGGAATTAATCAAGATGTTGTGGGAGATGCAAAGAAATGGATTATTGGCCAGGAAAATTGTGAGGTTGTTATCTGGAATGATGAGCCCATTTCAGTTGAAGCGCCTCCATTTGTTGAATTAAATATTGCAAAATCAGATCCTGGGATCAAAGGAGACACTGTGTCTGGTGCCACAAAACCTGCTGAACTAGAAACTGGCGTCACCATCCAGGTTCCTTTGTTCGTTGAAGAAGGGGAAAGAATCAAAGTGGACACAAGATCTGGTGAATATTCGGGGCGCGTTTAAACTTTGTATAATCAAATTTTATCTTCGCTGAATGATTTTATTGATAATGATCTGTCTTTTGACCCGGACCAAAAGAAAACATTATTACATAAGCACAAGCTAGCCCTTTCAGATTCTCTGCAAAAGGGTCACTGGACTACAAACCTTTGTTTAATTGCATCCAATCTTGCAAAGAAAAATCCTCGAGATATAGCTTCAGCTCTAATAACAAGACTAGAAAATCAATCTGAAATTGCAAAGGTCGAATTAGCAGGTCCCGGTTTCGTCAATATATTTTTAACCAGAGAAGCATTCTTTAACCAATTGGATGATGCCGACAAAAATCCAAATTCTTTTGTAGAGTCTTCTCATACTATCAAAGAAAAAATACAGATAGAGTTTGTATCAGCCAACCCAACCGGTCCATTGCATGTGGGTCATGGTCGCGGCGCTGCCTATGGAGACGCCATTGGTCGAATCTTACAGCGACTAGGCCATGAAGTATCTAGAGAATATTATGTTAATGATGCTGGTAGGCAAATTGACATTTTGGCATGCAGTATTTTTTTAAGAAAATTTGAATGCTTTGATGAGAAGGCTTTTCCAAACTCTGCATACAAAGGGTCCTATATATTAGAGATTGCTAATGGCGCAGAGATAGATCAAGCATTAACCGAATCAGATAAAAAAAAATTAATAACCAATCTTCCAAAGGACGACGAAGAAAAAATAGATGAATTAATTGAGCGAATAAAAATTAATTACTCAAATAGTTGGTCATTACTAAGAGACTTTGGTTTGAACTATGTAATCAAATCTATCAAAGAGGATTTAACTCAATTTAAAGTGATATTTGATAATTGGTTTTTTGAATCTTCACTCGGAGAACTTGAAGATAAAAAATCAGAAATTTTTCAAGCGCTCGATCAAGTTAAAAAAAAGCATGCCTATGAAAAGAATGGTGCTGTGTGGCTAGAGTCCACCAAATTTGGTGATGATAAAGATCGTGTTATTATCCGAGAAGATGGAAGGGGCACCTATCTATCAGCAGATTTGGCTTATCATAGAAACAAATTAGACAGAGGATTTGACACCATTATAAATGTTTGGGGTTCAGATCATCATGGTTATATTAAAAGAATTGAAGCAACCATTGAGGCCATGGGTTATAGCAAAAAACAGATGCAGGTTCAGCTTGTTCAATTTGCTAACCTCTTTGAAAATGGCTCTAAAGTTAAAATGTCCACACGAAGTGGAAATTTTTATACACTAAAACAGTTAATTGATGATATTGGGCCTGACGCATCAAGATTCTATTATTTATCCAAACAAGCAGATCAACACCTAGATTTTGATATTGGAGTTGCTAGATCTAATTCTAAAGATAATCTTTATTATTATGTCCAATATGCACATGCTAGAATTTGTTCTGTAGAGAAGAAATATCTTGAGCTAGGCATGGCCCTACCAAGCAAATTCGATGATTCTGATTTCAATGGTTGCGATGAGCTATTGCAGATGGCTTTAAATGCTCAATTTGTTATTAAAAGTTCAGGAGAAAATCTTCAGCCACATCTTATTGTTTATTATCTAAGAGACATCTCGCAAAGCTTTCATCAATTTTATAACAACGTAAATATTCTTAATGCAAAGGAATCGGAGCAGAATAATATTATGCGAGCTTTAATGATTGTTAAATCTGTCATAGCTTCATCTTTGGAATTGTTAGGCATTGAACCTTTAGATAGTATGTAATTAATGTGAAGGATTTTGCCAAAAAACACCCCATAAATAAGCCAAAGACAAGAAGAGTTAAGACTTCTTTGCGCGCAAAAAGAGAACTTAATCAACCGCTAAAGATAAAACACTTGTTTGTCATCGCTGCTGTAAGCGCCCTTTTTTTATTTGCATCAAATAAAATCCTGCAGACTGATGTTGTGAATATAAGAGGTGATGTTAGCAATCCAACAATAGAATTTTTATATCCTGTAGAGTTAGCGAAAGATACTGTGCTGATTGAACTTGAAGGCATCGTGTTTGAAGAAGACTGTGAGTACCTTATCCAAATTGAATCTTATGGAAAAAGAGTTTACGCACAGGAGCAGCTTAGCTCCCTACTATCTTTCGGCTTAGAATCCTATGTTGAAAAGACATTCAGCTCAAAGCAACCTGAAAAACCATTATTCAGGGTTATGTCAGGTCCATATTTAAATAAATCCGAAGTAAATAATGCTAGGGAACTACTTATGAAAAATGGCAGACAACCTCTAATCTATAAAAAATGCACAAAGGCATAGCGGATAAATTTGTAACTATCGCCAGCAAGATTAATGCAGCTTGCGAAAAAGCTCAACGGTCTAACGATGAGATAAGACTGGTTGCTGTTTCCAAATTACAGCCTATTGATGTTATTAATGAAGCCTATGCTCTTGGAATAAATAATTTTGGGGAAAATTATGCGCAAGAATTGGCTGAAAAATCTTCGGCATGTCCTAAGGACATCATTTGGCATTTTATAGGCCCCATACAATCCAATAAAGTGGGCTTAATTGCCAAACATGCTAATTGGGTCCACTCAATAGACCGAGAAAAAGTTGCAAGGAAACTAAACGATGCATTGGAAACTGAAAATAAAAAAATTCATGCACTGGTGCAAGTTAATATTGATAGAGAAGAGTCTAAGTCAGGAATTCTTCCAGAAGAAGCGGTTGATTTTGTTAATGAGCTGATGTCTCACTATCCAAACTTGATGTTAGAGGGCTTCATGTTTATGCCTAAGATTAATGTCTCAAATAAAGCTAAAATGGATACCATGAATAAAATAATAGACCTACAAAAATTGCTATTAACCAAACTTCCTAGTTGTACTCACTTGTCTTTAGGAACATCGAGCGACTTTGAGGAATCTATTTTAGCCGGCTCAACAATTCTAAGAATTGGCGAGAGTTTGTTAGGCAAAAGATAATGAAAATTTGTTTTCTAGGATGTGGCAACATTGCTCAAGCTGTCATTGATGGGCTTTTAAAAAGTGGTGTCTCATCCTCTGATATTGCTTGCATTGAAAGAAATGAGCAAAGGGTTGAGTCACTAAGAGCGCAGAATTTAAAAATAATTAAATTAGAGGACTTAGCTTCAATAGACTTGGATTTAATTGTGCTGGCGGTAAAGCCCAAGGATGCTTTGAGTGCCGAAAAAAGTATTTCTAAGATGGCGCCCAAAGTAGCCATATTAAGTGTTGTTGCAGGAATTGAGATAGAAAAGTATTCGCAACCCCATTCCATAATTCGCGCAATGCCTAATACGGCATGCGCTTTTTGCAAAGGTGTAACAGCTCTCTATGCTGAAGATCACAACTCAATTGCATTCAATAATGCAAACAGCTTATTTACCAGAGTTGGGCATGTTTTAGTACTTCAAAGTGAAGAGGAAATGCATAGATTTACTAGTATCATTGGGAGTGGCCAAGCTTTTCTTTTCCAGGTGCTTAAAATATACCTGCAAGAGTTAGAAAAAATAGCATCTTCTAATCATGTAGCTGCTAAATCAATGTTTCAAGACTTTATCAGCAGCTTAGGTGACTCATTTTCTCAAGACCAGAATTTTGAAAGCTTGATAAATAAGATAAAATCTCCGGGAGGAACAACTCAGGCTGGTTTGGAATCTCTTGAAAAAAATAATCTTGATAGGATTTTACAAGATGCTTTTCAAGCTGCTGAAGATAGATCCATAGAAATTAGTAATGAGAAATAATAAGAAATACATTAGACAATATGATTAGCGCAGTAGCAGTGATTTTGGGTTTTGCCAGCTATGCTTTTGTTATGTTGTCACTATTTCGGCTTTTTCGGGTTAACTACTTCAATCCAATAGTTAAAATATTTGCGACCTATCTAGAGCCAATCTCAAAAAGTCTTTTCTTCTTTTTGCCGCCTCTGTTTGCTGCAATTGCTTTAGCGCTGGTGCTGAAATTTTCTTCTTTTTATCTTGCCTACTCGTCTGGCTATGAAACTCTTACCCTCTTTTATCTTTCTGTCATAGATGTTTTGAATTCTGGGTTTAGAATATTGTTTTATTGTGTCATCGGCTCAGTTGTTCTAAGTTGGGTGGCTCCTGGAAATAGCCATCCCTTATTGCAACTTATTGAAGAAATTTCTGCTGGCATTCTGAGTCCTATTAGGAAATTTCTTCCACCTATGGGCGGCTTAGATTTTACTCCTATTATTGGATTGCTTGTGCTAAATCTAATTAATACTTCTTTCATTCAAATTATTCGTTCTTTGTTATGAAAACAGTAACTGAAAAAATATCATTTGGAGACTCTTTGACTCTTGAATCTGGGCAAGTCCTATCAGGTTTTGAATTAATGACTGAAACCTATGGAGAGCTCAACTCAGAAAAAACAAATGCTGTATTAGTTTGCCACGCCTTCTCTGGCAATCACCATGCAGCTGGCAAAATAGATGGAGAAACAAAATCTGGTTGGTGGGATGAAATAGTCGGAGATGGCAAAACAATTGATACAGAAAAATTTTTTGTCGTGTCCCTCAATAATATTGGTGGCTGTCATGGCTCTTCTGGACCGATCACTATTTCAACCGAATCAGGTAAACCTTATGGCGCAAATTTTCCTGAAGTATCAGTTAGTGATTGGGTTAAAACTCAAAAATTACTTGCCGATCATTTTGGAATTGATTGCTGGGAATTGGTGGCCGGTGGGAGCTTGGGCGGAATGCAAGCTTTGCAATGGGCTATTTCCTATCCTGAAAGAATTAAAAAGGCTGCAATTATTGCTGCTTCATCAAAGATTAGTACGCAAAATATTGCTTTAAATGAGGTGGCTAGAGAAATAATTAAAAAAGATGAACATTTCCATAATGGTGATTATTTGGCCAGGGGTGAGTCGCCTAATAAGGGATTGAAGGCGGCAAGGATGCTTGGTCATATAACTTATTTGTCTGAATCTAACATGAGCAAAAGGTTTGGAAGAAAGTTGCAAGATCCAGAAAATAAAATGGACGAAGACGTTTACTATGAAGTAGAAAATTATCTACAGTACAAAGGCGAGCAATTTTCTAAAACCTTTGATGCAAACAGCTATATCCTTATGACCAAGGCCATGGATAGCTTTGATCCAGCAAAAGACTTCGATAATGATTTAGTTAAGTGTCTTCATGGCATTCAAGCTAAATTGCTCATTGCATCTTTTGATTCAGATTGGCTGTTTCCAAAAGAGTATGGATTAGACATACAAATGTCTGCTATCAAGGCGGGTGTCGATAGTGCCTACATTGAACTTGATGGCGATTACGGTCATGACAGCTTTCTTTTTTACTCTGATCAGTATTCTGCAGCGCTGAAAAACTTCTTAAATTCTAATGGATAGCAAGCTGCAATCAATCGTTCTTGATTGGATACCTAATAACTCCAAAGTTGTGGATTTTGGATGTGGGGATGGCGCTCTTCTGAAAATATTAACTGAGCAAAAATCTGTAACAGGTTACGGAGTGGAAAATGATCCAGAAAAAATTAACGCTTGTATTATTAATGGCGTATCTGTGATTCAACAAGATATTGATGCTGGTATCCAAAATTACAAAGGTATGGGTTTTGATGTCGCTGTTATGGCTAGCTCCATCCAGTGCTTAAGAAAGCCTAGAGATGCTATGAAAAATATTTTAAAAGTTGCAAATGAGTGCGTGATTACATTGCCTAATTTTGGAAACTGGGAGCTTAGATTAGGTATATTAAATGGGAAAATGCCTTCCTCAGCTCAACTTCCAGCCAAATGGTATGAAACAAAAAATCTTCATCTTTGCACAATTGCAGATTTCGAAGAGTTATGTAGCAATGAATCTTTTGTTGTTAAAAAGAAGGTCTATTTAAATCGTCGAGGCAGCTCTTCGTGGCTAGCTAATACATTTCCTAACTTATTTGCTGCTCAAGCGGTCTATCTCATTGGCTGATCAAACAACCATCGTTGTTGCGACTAACAATCAAGGCAAATTAAAAGAATTTGCTTTGCTGCTACCCAACTTTCATATCATCTCACAAACCTCTTTAGGCATAATACCTGAGGAGGAATTAGGCGAGACATTCTTTGAAAATAGCCTACAAAAAGCTCGAGTAGCAAGCACAGCTTCTGGCATGTTATCGCTAGGTGATGATTCAGGCTTGATAGTTCCTGCACTAAATAATTTACCAGGATTGCGGTCAGCAAGGTATGCACATGAGAACGCAACGGATGAAGAAAATAGACAGCACCTTAAAAAAGAACTTGAAAAGTTGGAGTTAAATCAAGCGAAGGCATATTTTGTATGTGTGCTTGTTCTTGTGCAAGCTCCCGCAGACCCATTCCCTCTCATTGCAACTGGGCTCTTGGAAGGCTCTGTTAAAACAACAATGCAAGGCGACAATGGATTTGGATACGATCCTATGTTTTACCCAAAAGATAGTAATGTGTCCTTGGGAGAAATAGGTTCGGATGAAAAAGCTTTGCTAAGCCATAGAGGAAAGGCTATTCAAATTTTAATAAAGAAAATTGAAGGTTTTGCTTCTGAATAACATACCTCTCAGTCTTTACGTTCATTTGCCCTGGTGTGAAACACAGTGTCCCTATTGTGATTTTTCTATCACCACTGAGCCTATAAATGGTAATGATACAAAATTGGCAGAAGCAATAATCAAAGACATCAACCGCTCCGATGATCTAGTAGCTGGCAGAAAATTTAAAACCATTTATTTTGGCGGAGGTACCCCGTCTCTTGCCTCCACCGAATCAATCAAATATATACTAGATTCTGTTAAAGATAGATTTTTATCAAAAGAGACTGAGATAACTTTGGAGATGAATCCTAGCAATGTCTCTACAGGTAGAATTGATGAATTATTAATGGCAGGCGTCAATAGAATCTCTCTGGGTGTCCAAAGTTATAACAACCAAGAGTTGCTATCATTGGGGCGCAATCATAATCAAGAATCTGCCATTCATGCTACCCAAGCGCTCGCAGGAATTAATTCAACCATTGATTTGATCTATGGCATTGAAAAGCAAACACCCAAATCATTTACTGAAAGCCTAGAAAAAATAATTCAATCAAATATCAATCATCTTTCTTTATATCAGTTAACCATCGAGCCAAATACTATTTTTTATAAAAAAGAGCTGAAGCTCCCAAATGAAGAAGAGGTTGAAAAAATTGAGTCCATTGCAAAAAATCTTCTAGAAAAAAACGGCTATAAACAATATGAGGTCTCATCTTGGTCAAAGCCAGGATATGAAAGCCAACACAATATGAATTATTGGAAGTTTGGTGATTTTTTAGGAGTGGGTCCGGGTTCACATAGCAAAATCTCAAATGAGAAAGAAATTATAAGATTCAGAAAAATTAAGCCTCTGGAAGGATACATTCAAAACCAAAAATCAACTGACATAAAAATTATTTCAAATAATGATCTCGATATGGACCTTGCAATGAATTTGCTAAGAATTAAAAAAGGTCTTCAGCAAAAAGATATAACAATTAAACTACCTGCAAGTTTCTTAAAAAAATATCAAAAAGGCATTGATGAGGGCTTGTTACTAAAAAACAGAATTGGAGCAACTCAAAAAGGATATCGATTCCTTAATGAAACTATTCAGTTATTTTTTTAGAACATTTAATAAAAAAGTATGTATTGATCTGCCCTCGTTGATTGCTCGCTGTTGAAAGCGAGTTATAGGCATGCCTTCATTAGAAATTTTTTTGATAGAAAAATATTCTTTTGTTTTCTCTGCCTCTTCCTGAATAGATTCAGCATAATTTTCCCAATCTGTTGAAATATACACCTTCCCATCTTTTTTGAGCACTTTGGCTAAAACTTTTAAGAAGTCATATTTAATTAGTCTGCGTTTATGATGTCTGGCTTTGGGCCAGGGATCGGGGCAAATAATATAGACTTCATCAAACAGGTTATTTGGCAGGTTTAAAATAAGCTCGCGCACATCATCGTCATATATTTTTATATTATTTAAAGAGTTCTGAGCAATGCTATTTAAGAGACTGCCTATGCCTGAGAGGTATACTTCTGAAGCAACTATTAATGCATTTGGATTTTTGGCTGCTAAAAAAGATGTATTTTCTCCATTCCCAAAACCTATTTCTAAAATAATTTTTTCATAGCACTTAGCTAATTCTGAGAGTTCCTTCGGTCCTCCGAGATGGTAATTTTCCAGTGACTCTAATGCACTTTTTTGAGATGAAGTAATGCGTCCAAGTCTTTTTACAAAACTCGTTAGGTAAGGTTTGTCTTGATTAATAGGAGAGTGCCTTGCTTAGGCTGCGTTAGACATGGCTGCTTTGAGTTTTTTCAATGCTCCATTTTCAATTTGTCTAATTCTTTCTGCAGAAACATTATACTCATCAGCTAAGTCATGAAGAGTTTCTTTCTCATCTGCTAAATACCTTCTTGCAATAATGTCCTTGCTTCGATCATCGAGACTAGACAAGGCCATGGAAAGCTCTTGTGAATTATGATCAGAGACCTCTTGAGCTTCGACAAGAATTTCGGGACTGGATGATTTGTCTTCAAGGTATTGAGAGGGAGAAAGGATATCGCCTTCATCGTCGCTGCCAACCGGCGCATCAAACGCTGAGTCATGCGAGGTCAATCGATTTTCCATGTGCAAGACGTCTTTCACTTCTACATTCAAATCTTCTGCAATTTTTTCAGCTTCTTCTTGTGTTAACCAATCTAAAGTTTTTTTCTTGCTTCTTAGGTTAAAGAAGAGTTTTCTTTGGGCCTTTGTTGTTGCAATTTTTACCATTCTCCAATTTTTGAGAATGTACTCATGAATTTCAGCTTTGATCCAATGCACAGCAAAAGACACAACCTTGACTCCTCTGTTAGGATCAAATCGATCAACGGCTTTCATTAGCCCAACATTGCCTTCTTGAATAATATCGGCAAGAGGCAAACCATAACCTTGATAAGATCGTGCAATATGCACAACAAATCTTAAATGCGAAAGCACAAGTTGACGAGCAGCCTCAAGATCATTGTTCTCATAAAGCTTTTGGGCTAGTTCTTGTTCCTGTTCTGCAGTCAGAATAGGAATAGCATGCACGCAAGACAAATAGGATTCTATATCCTTGCCTGGCGTTGAAAGCGTAATTGTTTGTAAGTCTGTACTCATATATATGTTTTACTAATAACTAATTATAACTCATATTTATTAGGAACCGATAATTATAGCAAATTTTTACTAAAACCACCTATTAGAGACAAAATTGTCTTTTTTTCATTCAAATTACTTATTGCAATAAACATAGGATTTAATATGCTGTCTTTTTTGCCATATTCAAGGGGTTTATGGCTATCTATTTGAAAAATTCCTCCTCCCCTAGATCGAAGCACAGCATCAGCGGCGGCTATATCCCACTCAGAAGTTGGACCAAATCGTGGATAAATGTCGGCTGTTTTATCTGCCAAGGCGCAAATTTTAAGAGAACTTCCCTTAGATATAATTTTTAGTCTTTTTCCTTTATTATCTAAAAAGTTTAAAAAGGCAGTATCTATAACTGTTCTATGACTTTTGCTGGTGACTATTCTTAGAATTGAGCGTTTTTTATTGTCAGCCTTTGTTTTATAGGTTTGGTTATTTGCTATCCCTGACCAAACTTGATCAAAAGCTGGCGCCCCCACTACTCCAAGAACAGGTTTACCATTTTGAATAAGGGCTATGTTTGTTGTGAACTCGTCTGATTGATTAATAAACTCTTTAGTTCCGTCAATGGGATCAATGATCCAAAACTCTTTTGCTGGCTTGTAATTTTTTTGTTTAAAGTTTTCCTCTGAAACGATAGGGATATCAGGAAAGCGCTTCTTAAGAAACTTTACTATTACTTTATGAGCATACATATCTGCAGCTGTTACAGGCGACCCATCTTTCTTCTCTTGCGCGCTTGACCTTGGATTCAGGTAAATTTTAAGAATCTCAGGAAATAAACTACGCGTTAATTCCTCTAATTGAGGGATAATAGGTTCTAAATTTTTAGATA
>Ga0315316_10001841_pt1 | contig 15073 bp, 12 predicted proteins | sample M160m3416metaG_FD_203702 | JGI IMG/M metagenome (GOLD analysis project Ga0315316, IMG submission 203702) | Ammonia-oxidizing marine archaeal communities from Monterey Bay, California, United States - M1 60m 3416 | ecosystem: Environmental > Aquatic > Marine > Intertidal zone | place: USA...
GCCCCAACTGCAAGATCAATTATTCCGTCACCATCAAAGTCTCCTACACTAGTTATGTCTCTACCAAATGTATCATTATTATGTAAAACACTATCAAAATTACCAGATGTATCAGATATTTTTTGATATGATTTTACAGTAGCATCGCTATTCAGAAATAAAATGTAAATTGCACCTTTGTCTTTTCCACCATCATCATCCTCAGAAGCTCCAACTGCAAGATCAATTATTCCGTCACCATCAAAGTCTCCTACATTGATTAAGGAAGCACTAAATTCATCATAATCATCTAAATTAGCATCAAAATTACCCGATGTATCAGATATTTTTTGATATGATTTTACAGTAGCATCGCTATTCAGAAATAAAATGTAAATTGCACCTTTGTCTTCTCCACCATCATCATCTCTGTATGCCCCAACTGCAAGATCAATTATTCCGTCACCATCAAAGTCACCGATACTAGTTATGTCTCTACCAAACCCACCTAATTCCTCTAAATTAGCATCAAAATTACCAGATGTATCAGATATTTTTTGATATGATTTTACAGTAGCATCGCTATTCAGAAATAAAATGTAAATTGCACCTTTGTCAACTATTGCATTCTGTCGTGATGGATCCTCTCCACCATCATCATCATGTCGAGAAGTAACTGCAAGATCAATTATTCCGTCCCCATCCAAGTCACCAATTTCTTCAGCTGATACACCAAACTCATTATTAATATGTAAATTTCCATTGAAATTACCAGATGTATCAGATATTTTTTGATATGATTTTACAGTAGCATCGCTATTCAGAAATAAAATGTAAATTGCACCTTTGTCTTTTCCCCCATCATCATCCTCAGAAGCTCCCACTGCAAGATCAATTATTCCGTCACCATCAAAGTCATTTATTTCAATTATTTCATTCCCAAAAGTATCATAATCATCTAGTTCTGGAAATGAAGTTGAAAAAGCATTATTATTAATAAATAAAAAAACAAACAAAAAAATTGTTAATGTAAAAATTATTAATTTCATGTAATCAGAATTCTAACTAATATTTCGAATCAATTGGAATGCTTCTGCTTTTTTTAATCCTGATTGTATTCCTCTGTACATAGCTAAATTTTCAATTCCTTCAATAGATCTTGCATGAGGAAATTTTCTAATTTCTGATTTATAATTTTTGAAAGCTCGAATTTTATAAGATAATTCTTTTGTTATGTCTTCAAAATGATTTGGTGAAAAAGGGTCCTTTACAAAACCAGGTAATTCATAAGAAAAAACTTGTTTAATTTCAGTAGAAGTTGGTCTGGTAGCAACTAATGTGGAATTAAATGTAATTTCATGATCCATATTAAGATCATTTTTTGGAGAAGTAAAAACAATTCTAGGCTTATACTTTTTGATTACTCTTTCAATTTCTTTATTGATCTCTAATTGTGAAACGGAATCAAGTTTCATATCCTGAAATTTCAAAAATTCAATATTTGATATGCCTAAGATTTTAGATGATTTTTTACATGATTCTTTTCTTACATCAATCATTTTTGGATCTGTATATTGTGCTGATGCACCATCCGTCATAACAACTAGTGAAATTTTATTTTTTTTAGATAGTTTTTTAATAGTTCCACCCATACCCAAAACTTCATCATCTGGATGAGGAGCTAGAACCAAAATATTCATTATTTAAAAATTAAATCAATCGATATTAAATTATAACTATTCTAAGTTCTTTTTTCAATATTTATTTCAATTTATAATACAAAATTACACATTCTTTTGAAATATTTTTTTCATTTTCCCCCAATAAAGTCTATTTCCAATCAAAATTAATAACAATCTAAATTTAATTTGAAAACTTGATGAATTTTTACGTATTTTTGGATGTTTTTTATGAATTTCATTAAAAAAACTATCCCACCATAAAGCATTTTTTTCTGGATCTGATATTTCTCTTGCAAAATTATATTCTTTATTTAGTAATTCTTCTCTAAATTTTTCGTTTAAAACAATTTTATCAATAGATTCTGCAATTTTTTCTGGATCATTTGAAGTTGGCACCATAGGAGAAATCAATTCTTTTCCATTTGCTATAATTTTCATTTCTGGATTTGTATATTGTATTACTGGTTTTTTACAAATTATACCTTCTAATTCAATTAATGCATAAGTTCCAATTCTCATATTTCCTAATACTGCATCTGCATGGTTATAATATCGACTCATGTCCTCTCGTTTAATCATAGGAATTAATTTCACTTGAGGTGGTTTCGTTTTTATTAATTCATTTTTTATTTCTAATTCTTCATTTGTAGAAACATCGTACCATTCAACTTGAATAATTTCAAAATCTGATTTACATAATGGTAATGCTTTCCAAATCAAATCTGTTCCTTTAGGTCTTCCCATTCTTTGCGGACTAAAAAATGTAAATTTCTTTTTTTCTAATCCCAAAGGTTTGAGATCTGGTTTAAAAATTTCCTCATTGACTGGGATCATATCCATTTTAATTCCATGATCTGTGTATTTTTTCAGATGTTCGAAGACCCATGTATACGCTAAATGTGCTATTGCATTTTCAAAAGTTTTTTTATAAAAAAATCGTTCAAGAAAATTTAACTTATGTAGTGGTTCATTAAACCATTCTTCTTTTGAATTTTTTATAAATCTCGGTGCATCTATATCTCGTCCAACATAAAATGTTATATAATTTAAATCTGCTAAATATGCAATTCTTTCTCCTGTACCCATTGTAATACAAACATCATATTCATCTGCTATTTCATCAATTTTTTTTACATGATCATTAATTTTATAATTTGAAAATGTTTCAACATCATTTTCATATGTATAATTTCCTGCACCATCCTTGAAAAAATTTATTATGTGAATTTCAGACTCAGTATATTTACTAATTGTGTGTATTATGTTACCCACGTCTCCTATAGCCAAAACTTTGATTGCCATTCAGCTTTTTTAGAAAATTCCTACTAATTATCATTTTTATGCATTGGTTCGCACATATTCTTCAAAAAATCGATAAATCATGAAAAATTTTATGTCATACAATTTTACATTTTTACGAGATATTTGTAGTGAAATTGATATATTGTAAGAAATTTTTCATTTATTATGCGTAAAAATAGTATTTCTTTTCGTGCATGGTTCTATTTTAGAATGGGTTGGTCAACCTATTTTGCATTTATTTTGGCTGCCATCAACACTCTGACAGTAACATATTTTCTTGCAATTGACAATTATCCATCATTAAAATTAATTTTTCCATCATTTGAAGTGTATGTATTCATAATTGTAGCTATTGGAATACCACTTTTAGTGACTATTGGATATGCTCATTTTAAAAGAACACAAGCTTTCAAATCTGAAATTGATGTACAAATTGAAAGTAATCCTTACCAAAGAAGAAATACAGTAAATAATGAAATTAATCTTCGTGTTAATTTACAATTAATGAAATTGATTACAAAATTAATTAATAATGAAAAACTTGAAGTTAAGGAATCTGAAAATTTAAAAGAATTAATTTCAACATATGAACAATTTACTAAAAATCGTACTTTTGTAAATGATTCTGATATAGATTTTATTAAAAAAGAAATACAAGAAAAATAAATTTATTCTAAACTAGGAAATTCTTGATAAAATTTTTCATAATCAATCTTAAAAACTTTAATTTTTAATTCTTTAAACCCATATTCATTAGAATCAAATATTTTTTCTAAATAAGTATATTTTACATGATTGTGATATAGGCTATCCGTAATTGGATGAACAACTCCTTCTATTTCATTACTAATAATATATTTCAGATTATAATCTTCTCCATTTCTGATAAATTCTTCTATTGTTTCTCCATTAGGTGCATCAGTCTCTTCAAATGTTGAATCTATTGAATCAAGAATACCTGAATTAATTTCATAGTCTCTAAAAGAATTAGAAATTAAAAGATATTGTAAGTAATCTAAACTTCCAACATAATCTCTCAAAGTTGCACCTTCATCAAAATTTTCTAAGGCAAATTTTGAAAATTCTAACTTTTCACTTTCTAATTGTGAATTAGGAATATATCCTATAATTACTATTATTGAGAGTATAATTGCAGTGATTACTATTCCTGTAAGAAAAATATCTTTCTGTTTTCTTGAAAATGTGAACGTACTCAAACCATATTCCACTACTCTCTGGATTGGTATTACAGAAAAAATAATCAAAAAAGGTAACAAGTACATAACAAATCTTCTATCTGCAACAATTGCCATTGTAAAACTTATCATAACTCCTGAAGTAATAAGAAATATCCAATTGGATTTGATGAAATTCTTATTTTGATCAACAGCACGGAAAGAGAAAAGAATCCCAAATGGAATCATTATGAACAAATAAGGAAAACATAGACTCCATGTTACAGAAAGTGTATTGTACAATCCAGTTAAAATATACACATTGACGAATGAAATTATTCCATTCTCTTCTACATAATCATAAACAGAAATTTTTTTGTCATCTTCAATTGCAGCTAACATAGATTCTAGGTCTCCTGCCCATACAGTATCTTTGTACACTGAATAAAATGGATCACCAAATTCATTATACCGTTCAGATAGAACTGGGGATATAATTAGAAAAAATATACCTACACCAATTCCATAATTGATAATAAATTTCCATGATTTTTTTTGAGTTATAAAATAAATTATTGATACTGCAATAATGACCCAAACGCCATTAATTCTTATCCAATATGCAATTCCTGCAAGAATTGATGAGATAAAAAATAATCGTGTATTTTGATTTAAAATAAAATAGAATGCACCAACTACAACTAAAATAAAAATAGGTTCAGTTAATCCTTGTGTCGAATTATAATTAAGATGTGGCTCAAACGCAAAGAGACTTGCGGCAAATAATGAATATCTTTCATCAAAAAATTTTCTACCAACTAAATATATTACTGGTATTGTAGATAGCCCAATTACAATACTAAGTGTTTTAATGGTGATTGAATAATCAAGAAGATTTTCTGAATCAATAAATCCAAAAAATATTGAGGTAAACATTGACCAACCCATACCTCTATGAGATGATTGTGAGAAATCACCATTAGTATGTGCTATCGCAAAAAGAGTATAATCAAGATTATCTGAATTTACCGGAATTGAAAAATCAGAAACAAGTAATTTAAAACCAAATGAAACAAGTGTAATTAATATTAGAAATAAAATAATTGACTTAGTTTTCATTTTAAAATTTCCACACAAAAAACTCTCTAAGAATTTGCCAACTAAGTGATGCTCCTACAGGCAAAGGTCTCATCTTTTTTTTACCTCCTACACGTGCAGGTTCATTTCCAACTAATTCAATAATTTTCTGTTTTTTTATTAAACCTCTAATACTCAATTGTTGAGTGGAGTCCATTTTTAATGCGTTAAAATGTAATTCATCATATGCTTTTCGGCTAATAATTCTACTTTCATTTAATGTATCAGTATAATTTCCGCAGAAAAATGCATTTGCCAAAAATACAAACATCTTATTTCCAAATAATTCCACAAAATTTGCATCTTTGTTTATAGATCCTTTTCCAAATCTTGAGATTACAACTTGATCATAACCTTCTTTGAACTTTTCAATTAATCTTGGAATTTCTTCTGGTTCATGATTACCATCTGGCCCAAAAAATATTGCTGCATCATGATCGGTATTTTCCATTCCTGTAACAATAGCTCCTCCGTGCCCTTTGTTTTTTTGATGAATAATTTTAAAACCCTGATGTTCAGCTTCTTCAATTGTTCCATCAGTTGAACCGCCATCAACAACTATTATGTCATCTACCCATTCTCTTTTTACATGAGGCATAATTTTTTTAAAACCATCAATTTCATTTAGTGTAAAAACAAATAATACGATTGACATATTGGATTGAATTTTTTTTATTATTTATCGTTTACCAGAGATTTTCACTTGTTCTTATAGTACCAACGACTGAATGGTGCACTAAAAATTACTTTATTTTTCTGAGCCCATTTGTATGTCAAAGATAATCCTTTTTCAACTGAAATTGTTGGTTTCCATTTTAAAATTTTTCTTGCTTTGGAATTATCTGCTAAAAGACGATTAACATCATATGGCCGTTCTCTACTTTCATCATATTTTATTTTAATTTTCTTTTTAGAAATTTTTGCAATTTTTTTTGCTAAATCATAAATGGAAATCTCTTTTCCTGATCCAATATTTATGATTTCACCTATAGCTTTTTTCTCTTGTAAGCATTTTAGTATACCATTTGCTGTATCTTCTACAAAAGTAAAATCACGAGAGCTATGAACATTACCTAATGTTAATTCATTATTTCCTCGAAGAATTTGATTCATTATTTCTGGAATAATATATGGTTCTGTAAATCTTGGTCCAAATGAATTGAATGGTCTAATGACAACAACTGGGAAGCCATTTTCTTTATGTAGAGTAAATGCAGCTCTGTCAGCTGCCAATTTACTAACTGCATATGTTGAATGTGGTGCGGTTGGATGATTTTCATTCATGGGAACTGTTTGAGCAGAACCATAAACTTCGCTAGTTGAAATATGTATGAATAAATCTGTAGTTTTTGATTTGATAGAGTTCCATAACATGTTTACACTACCAATAGTATTAACACTAAAAAAATCCCCTGGATAAAAATATGAATCTGGTATAAATGGTAATGCTGCAAGATTAACTATTGCTTCTTGATCTTTTACTACTCTGGCAACAGTCTTTTCATCACGAATATCACCTTTAACAATTTTCAGATTTTTATTTTTAGGTAAGTACTGTTTTTTTCCAGAAGAAAAATTATCAAGAACTGTTACTTTTGCTTTATTTTTGATTAATTGTGAAACTACTTCTGAACCAATAAAACCTGCTCCGCCTGTGACTAAGACTCTTTTTTCCTTAAAATTCAATTTATCACTCATCAGAACCTACTTACCACTTTTATCTCTTGATGATAATTTCTACTTTCTCCATCTAAATGATTGATAAATGGTAAAGTCAATAAAGATGAAAAATCACAAAAAATCATTGGATTGGTCTCAAAAAACAGTACTAGTAACCGGTGGAAATGGATTTCTAGGTTCAAATGTTGTTGACATTCTGAAAGAAAAAAATGTCAAGCATGTAATTATTCCATCTTCAAAAAGTCATGATCTACGAAAAATTGAAAATTGTAGAGATGTTGTAAAAAATGTGGACATAATTTTTCACTTAGCTGCACATGTTGGAGGTATTGGTTTGAATAGAGAAAAACCCGGTGAACTTTTCTATGACAATTTGATGATGGGTACTCAACTTTTGCATGAAGCACAACTTGCTAATGTAGAAAAATTTATTGCATTAGGAACTGTTTGTAGTTATCCAAAATTCACTGAAATACCTTTTTCTGAAACTTCTATTTGGGATGGATATCCTGAAGAAACAAACGCTCCCTATGGATTAGCTAAAAAAATGTTACTTGTACAATCTCAAGCTTATCGTCAACAATTTAATTTTAAATCAATAGTTGTTATTCCAACAAATCTATATGGGCCAAATGATAATTTTGATCCTTCTAGTTCCCATGTTATTCCTGCATTAATATTAAAAATTTTGGATGCAAAAAAAAATAATTCAGATGAAGTAATTGTATGGGGAGATGGAAGTCCAACAAGAGATTTTATGTATGTTACAGATGCAGCTAATGGAATTGTTTTATCTGCAGAAAAATATGATGAAGAATTACCTCTAAATCTTGGGTCTTCAGAAGAAATTTCAATTAAAGATTTAGCTAATTTGATTTGTAAAATAATTGACTATAATGGAAAAATTATCTGGGATAAAACAAAACCCAATGGTCAACCAAGAAGATGTGTTAGTTATCAACGCGCTAAAGAAAAACTTGGTTTTGAACCAAAAACCCATTTTGAAGCTGGAATTAAAAAAACAATAGAGTGGTTCCTTGAAAAAAACTAATCAACACATAAAGATAGAAATAATCATTGATTTTCTTAGGAGTAATAAAATTTGATTAAAGTCTATAGTTCTCAATTTAATTTTCAGTATGGTGACCAAATACATTTTCCATATAGTGTAGCTAGATTAGCTTCATACATAAAATTTAACACAGATTTAGGTCCAAATTTTGATTTCAAAAAAACTTTCATTTTTAGAGATAATGTAGAATCATATATTGAATCGTGTAATGATTGTGACATTCTTTTATGTTCATGTTATGTATGGAATTGGGAAATTACAAAATATACAGCTGAAAAAATCAAAAAGAAAAATCCAAATTGTTTAGTGATAATGGGTGGACCACAAATTCCAAACCACTCTGATGGATTTTTTAAAAATCATCCGTATGTTGACATAATCGTTCATGGGGAAGGCGAATTGGTACTGTCAAATATCTTTAGAGAATATCTAAATGAAAAAAATTTCTTACAAATTAAGGGTATAGAAACTAAAGACTTCAAAAATGAACCTGAAGACAGAATAAAAGAACTTGATAGGTTAGCATCTCCATATCTTACAAATGTTGTATGGGATTTGGTAGAAAAAATACCTGATGTGAACTTTCTTGCTTCTTGGGAAACAAATCGTGGATGTCCTTATCAATGTACATTTTGTGATTGGGGGAGTCTAACAAATGCAAGAATGACTAAATGGTCAGAAGATGTTCTCTTTAAAGAGATAGAATGGTTTGCAGATAATAAAATTCCATATGTTGATTGCTGTGATGCAAATTTTGGAATTTTTCAGAAAAGAGATTTCAAATTAGCTGAAAAATTTAAAGATGAAGCACTAAAAAAAGGATTTCCTGAACGTCTTAGACCTGCATGGGCAAAATTTTCATCAGAAAAAATTATTCCAATTGCAAAACAATTGCAAGAAGGTGGACTATTACGTGCGGTAACTTTGGCATTGCAATCACTTGATGAAACAACTTTGGAAATTGTAAAACGTGATAATATAAAATTTGATCAATTCTCTGCACTAACTCAAACTTTTCGTGATAATGGAATTCCTACATATACTGAATTAATAATGGGTATGCCTGGAGAAACATTAGAAAGTTGGAAGCGAGGTCTTGAAACATTAGCACGTGATACCAAAATTGGTTCCATCTATATCTATAATTGTGGTATATTCCCTAATGCCCCAATGAATGAACCTATCTATAGAAAATTACATGAAATTAAAACAGAACGCTCTCCAATTTACTTAGCTCATTCATCAATACACAACAGAGGAATGCCGGAATACGAAGATATCGCAATTAGTACAAAATCATATTCTACTAATACGCTAAAAGAAATTTATCTATATTCTTGGTTAATCCAAACTTTTCATAGTTTGGGCATATTTGAGTATGTTTCAAAATTCTACAAAATAAATAATGATTTATCTTATATGGAATTTTATGAAACATTTTTGGAATATTGCAGAACAAATCAATCTTTATTTTCTGAAGAATATGAAAAAGTTGTAAAATATATTGATAATGGTTATTCTGGCAAAGGTTGGAACTATCATGATCCACAATTTGGTGACATCTATTGGCCAATTGAAGAGGTTACGTGGTTAAGATTTACGCTTGATAAAGACCAATTAATAAAAGAAACAAAAGCATTCTTGGAATTTCTTCAAAAGAAGTTTGAATATGATATTGATGATGAACTATTAAGTGACTTAGTGAAATTCCAAATATTTTTGATTACTACTAGGACTTCTGAAGAAATGAAATCTGAAATATTTTCTCATAATTGGAAAGACTATTTTACTACCGAACAAAATTTGAAATCAATCTCAAAATCATATTATTATAAAAATTTAGTTTTAGAAAATGATCCAATTGAGTGGGGATTTAAAGCAATCTGGTATGGAAGAGGTTCAAAAAACTACAAATACCATCATGAAAAACTTTTTGAACAAAATCTAAATGATGATATAAAGCATAATGAATCTGAACAAATTCTAAAGTGTTGATTTATGTATATACTAGGATTATCAGGTTATGCTCACGAGTCATCATGTTCATTGATTAAAGATGGTGAGATAAAATCTATCATAGAAGAAGAACGTCTTAATCGTGAAAAACATACTTGGAAACTTCCTGTATTATCAATAAAGAAATGTCTGGAAATGGAAAAAATTTCTATTACCGATATAGATCATTTCACATTTTTTTGGAAACCTAAAAAAGAAATTTCTGGAAATCTTAATCATTTTATACGTTATTTTCCTTCCACTTTGAATACGCTTACTGCATCATCTGGTGGTGGTGAAATGAATTCCATGCAAAGAATAAAGGCAATGAAAAACATTGGTAAAGCTTTACAAGGAGAATTTAATTTACCACGGCCTCCTCATATTGAATTTATTGAACATCATCTGGCTCATGTTGCAAGCTCATTTTTTGTTTCAGAGTTTGAAAAATCAGCTATATTGATACTTGATGGTAGAGGAGAATCAATTTCAACTAGTATGTATTATGGAGAAAAAAATAGTATTGAAAAAATATCTGAAACTAAAGTCCCACATTCTTTAGGGCATTTTTATGCTGCTATAACTGACTTTTTGGGATTCAAACCCTTTTTTGACGAATGGAAAGTAATGGGAATGTCTGCATATGGAAAAGATACGTTTGTTGAGAAATTTTCTAAATTAGTAGAATTACAACCAAATGGACAATTCCATCTAAATCTTGATTATTTTAATTTTCATACGCATGGTTCTAGTAAATGGGTCAGTGACAATTTTATCAAAGAGTTTGGGGAAAAACGAAAACCAAATTCTGAATATAACCAAAGACATTTTGATATTGCATTTGGTTTACAAAGAATTATTGAAAAAATTGGAATCCACTTGGCAAATTTTCTATATGAAAAAACAAATGTTCAAAATCTTTGTCTTGCAGGTGGTGTTGCATTAAATGTTTTAATGAATAGAGAGATAATTAGGAAAACACCTTTCAAAAATCTATTCATTCAACCAATTGCACATGATGCTGGAACATCATTTGGTAGTGCATTATATTTCTATAATCATATATTAAAAAATAAAAGAACTTTTCAATTTGATCATGCGTATTGGGGTCCTGAATACAGTAATGATGAAATTGAAAATATTTTGAATGATACAAAACTAACTTATCATAAATCCAATAATATTGCATTTGAAACAGCCCAACAAATTGCAGATGAAAAAATTGTTGGTTGGTTCCAAGGAAGAATGGAAGCTGGTCCAAGAGCATTAGGTAACAGAAGTATCACTGTTAGTCCACTAAAAGCAGAAATGAAAGATAGACTCAATGAACGAGTGAAAAGACGAGAATATTTTAGACCATTTGCACCGTCTGTTCTAGAAGAACACACTTCTGATTTTTTTGAAATGCCAAATAACGTTAATTCACCATACATGATTCTCTCAGGTGAAGTAAAGGAAGAAAAAAGAAATATCATTCCTGCTGTTACTCATGCTGATAATACTGCTAGAGTTCATACTGTGAGCTCAAAAGTTAATTCAAAATATTGGAATCTTATCAATGAATTTAAAAAAATTACAGGAGTCCCTGTTTTACTTAATACATCATTTAATGAAAATGAACCAATTGTATGTACTCCAAAAGAGGCTGTAGATTGTTTTCTTCGAACTGATTTTGATATTTTATCTATTGGAGATTTTATAGTAAACAAAATTTAATTTTTAAAATTGATTATAATGAATTATAAAGAAAAATTTGGAAAATAAAGGAATGGATACAAAACAATTATCTAAAAAAAGAGTAAAAATTTTTCATCCATTTCTTGTTGCAATTTTTCCTGTAGTAATATTATATTCTCAAAATATTGGACGAGTTCAAATTGAAGATGTGTTTTTACCGTTAATTTTACTAGTTGGATTTTCAATAGGATTATTTTATTTAATAAAATTTATTCTGAAAAATCCATACAAATCTGCTTTGATTGTAACAATTGTTTTAATAATTTTATTTTCATATGGTCATATCTATTATTTATTAAGTGATATTTCACTTGACGGTTTTGATTTTGGACGAAATCGTTATCTTATACCAATTTTTGGATTATCATTAATTGCAGGAATTTATTTTGTTATAAAAGCAAAAAGAATTTTTGATAATGCTACATCAATTTTAAATGTTATATCTATAGTCTTTATACTAGTAGCAATTTCCAATGTTGGTTTTGTGGCTGCCGAAATAACGAGCTGTGAAAATTGTGCAATTCAAGGATTGTTTTATGAGACTATTGATTTTTCGAAATATTTTGAACCACATGATTTTTCAATATCTCAAGATCAAAAATTGCCGAATGTTTATTATCTAATTTTGGATGAATATGCTCGTCATGACGCATTAACAGAATTCCATGAATTTGATAATAGTGAATTCATTAATTATTTAGAGGAAAAAGGATTTCATGTTGCAAAAGAAAGTTTAGCAAACTATCCTCTGAGTATAATGTCAATCCCTGCAATAATGAATATGAATTATCTGAATTTTTTATCTGATGAAATGGGTTCTGAAGTAAGAAATTATCAACCTATGAATGAAAAAAATAATGGATTATATCCAAATAATATGGTAATGAAAAATTTTAAAGAAATGAATTATAAAATAATTAATTTCAACACATATGCATTACACGCTCATAATCTTCCGTTAGCAGATGAGTCAGTTTGTCATAGAACCCCTTTCGTTTTGGAGAATAGATTAGTTGATGTTATAGCTAGAACTTCAATAGTTGGTTATTTTGTTGAAAGATGGGCTGAAGCTGAATTACGACAAGTAACAATATGCACATTAGACAAATTTTCAGAATCTGGAAAAATTTTTTCTGAACCTACTTTTGTCTGGGCACACATAATGCTGCCACATCCACCATGGATTTTTGGTCCAAATGGTGAAGAAATAACTCCTGGAAATCCTTTACTAATAACTGATAATCCTGAATTTCGCGAAAGTGGTTGGGAACCAAGACAACAATATATTCAACAACTTCAATTTGCAAATAAAAAAACTATTCAATTAGTAGAGCAAATTCTTGAAAATGATCCTTTTTCAATAATTATCATTCAAGGTGATCATGGAACTGCGTGGGGTATGGATTGGGAAAATCCATCGGAAAAAGATGTGTATCAAAGATTAAGAAATTTTGATGCTATTTATTTTCCTGATAGTGATAAAAGAATACACTTGAAAGATGATCGAACCTTAGTTAATACATTTAGAACTATTTTTAATGTATATTTTGGTAGTAATTACGATATATTAGAAAATAAACTGTACTGGCACACATTTGAAAAACCATTTTCTATTGATGATGTAACTAATTATGTTATTAAAGAATAATTCTATTTTTCGTCAATTTGAAGTATATTCAATATATTTTTAATTCCAATATCAGAAGATTTACCTAAATTAAATACAATATTCTCTCGTACATCTTTTATTTGTTCTTGATATTTTTCTTTTTCATTAATTATTTTTCCCAAAATTTCAGAAATTTGGTCAATATCATCTAGAGAAACAACCTTTCCAATTTTCTCTCTGGTTATAATTTCGATAGGTACATCTAAAAATTTTGTAGCTTCTGGATTAAACTCTTTTTTTGGTACATCAATGAAAATAATTGGTTTTTCATGAGTAAAAGCATACTCAAATGATATTCCTGACCAATCTGAAATTAAACACTTTGAATTCTGAAATTTTTCAAAAGGAATTACCCCTTCATGTAAAATAAAATTCGAATTTTCTAAAAATTTATTTTTAATCAAGTTGATTAATTCAGGTGAATCTTTAATTATTCTAAAGTGTGGTCGTAAAAAAATTTTATATCCGTTTTCTAATAGTTTTGAAATCAATTCTATTCCACATTTTTCAAGAAGATTATCTTTTCCATATGAGGGGGTTATCAAAATCAATTTTTCATTATTTTTTTCATGACTAAATTCTTGTTTTTCCCACAATAACGTATCTAATCTACCAAATCCATATTCCACAAGTTTTTTTGGTTTTAAATTATATTCTTTTTCTGTTATTCTAATTTCATTTATGTGGTGAGGTCCTACACAAAAAATTGTATCATAATTATCAAGTGCATCTTTTCTAAGATATGAATGAGTACTAAACATTGAATGGAATATGTAAATATAATGAACTGGATAAACTTTGGATCTTTTAATATGAAATGTTTCTAAATCAGGCATATCCATTATCAAAATTTTTGCTTTTAGTGTAAGAAAAAATTTTGTTCGTGTTACTCCGTCTCCAATATAAAATGTTTTTATATTTTCATCATTATTGTTTAAAATTGGATCATTTTCCACTGATGTAACGTAACAAATTTGAAGTTTTTTTTCTTTTGTTAATTTGGTAATTAGATTTTTAAAATGATTCATAGATGCAATATTTTCTGCATAAAATACTATGAATTTTTCTTCCATAGGTAATTTTTCAAATTTTTTTAGTTCCTTCCACTCTTTCCCAAAATTAAAATTTAATTTCATATCAATGTAATATAATTAAGATTTTCTTGATATTTTTTCTTTAATTTTAAACCAATACATCTTCAAAGTCATCCCTGCACCTGCTATTGCACCTATTATTATTGCAAAAACTGCACTAGCACTGCCTGGATCAATGTAACCAGATGTTTTTAACAAAAAAAAACTTTCAATAAAAAACCCATCAAGCATGACATGGTTTTATTTTCATCATGTTTATAATCTTTAGTATGTTTTTCTACTGTTATTCAAAATATTTTTTTTGGATTTAAAAAAACAAAAAAAATCTCTATTACAACATTTTTTCTTAAATTGAATAAATTTTATTTTTCTGTATGATTTGAAATTACTTTTTTTCCTTTTTTTGTAGGAATAATTTTCCTCAAAAAACCATCAAATTTCATATCAAACTGCTTTCCTTTGTGAAGTCGATCTAAAACAATTGCTAATGCGCTAATTTCTGAATGTGGTTGATTTGAAACTGACACATTATAGTCTGATTTCTCATAAAT